>PVML01004618.1_pt1 | contig 17094 bp, 16 predicted proteins | sample 1853371 | NCBI WGS metagenome assembly PVML01 (sample SAMN08533508, study PRJNA380276) | Human gut metagenome, whole genome shotgun sequencing project. | isolation source: participant 1, chromium library | host: Homo sapiens | collected 2017 | reverse complement strand
ATCACAGCCATCGCCTGTCTCTTTTTCATTGAAACTCCTTCCGCCGTTCTCCGGCGGAAGGAGTTTCAATGAAAAAGAGACAGGCGATGGCTGTGATAACGGCGGCGATGCTGCTGGCCGCGGGGCACAGCGATGATATCCCACGCGGCGGAGAAAGAGTATCAGATTTACGTGTCCAACAATTATGACACGCAGAACGTCAGCGCGGACGACAACGACGACGAGAAGGTCCATCCGCTGGCCCCGGACGTTTACAGCGATGACTACGAGATCATCGACGGTCCGTCCTGGTCCAAGGGGCTGTTAAGCTGGACGCCGGGTAAGACGGTGACGGGAACCATTTACGTGGACCTGGACAGTTCGTCCGCGGAATCCATCGGCAAGAGCCGGACGGAGTTTGTCATGGCCGACGGCGAGGACAATGAGGTGGAGATCACCTCCGTGGAGCGCTACAAGGGCAGTAAATTCGAGGGCGACAATATCTACAAGGTAAAGTTCAGCTATCAGGTGGCAGCCCAGTTAGGCGACACCACATGGGCCGGCTGGGACAGCGCAAATCCCACGCTGGCGCGCTGGAACGGTGTCAAGTATGCCAATACCTACCGTGTGGTCCTCTACGACGACCAGGGCTCTGTGGTGACCCAGACAGTGGAGAACGCCACATCCTATGATTTTTCGCAGTTCATGACCAGGGATCGGGTAAGTTATTACTTTGAGGTGATGGCCATCGCCCGAAACGGGGATCAGCGGGATTATCTGAAGGACGGAGGTCCGGTCAGTTCTCTGGGGTCCGCCTCCAACAATCCGGGAATCACGGACGGCACCTGGGGCGATTACCAGCAGGGCCGCCGTTTTACCAAGACGGACGGAACCAACCCGGCGGGCTGCTGGGAGCTGATATTCGGAAAGTGGTATTATTTTAATGCCGGGGGCTATGCGGTTACCGGATGGAATGAGATTGACGGAACGTGGTATTACATGTATGAGGACGGCGCCATGGCGGCCGGAACCACAACACCGGATGGGTATGTGGTGGACGGGAGTGGGGCGTGGGTGCAGTAGTTGGATTGAAATTTTAAATTTGCAAAGGTGTAAAGAAAACTTCTTTACGCCTTTTCTTTTTTTGAATAAAATAATATCGGAGCTGGATGTCATCAGAGCATTGGTTGAGGCTAGAATTTCTCAAAACCTTACACAAAAGGAATTAGCTGCGCGGACTGGGATTGATCAGGCGGATATCAGCAAACTGGAGAACGGAACCAGGAATCCATCTCTGAATTTGCTGAAGCGGCTTGCAGTCGGCATGGGCATGGTATTGAGAATTGAATTTGTGCCAAAGCGTAAATGAAGCCGTCATGATGTCTAAAATAACTAAAAAAACATACCACAAGTTCAGAAATCGCGACATTATTACTTAAATGCCGGTTTTTTCCCTCCTTATTTTCTGATATGATTGGATCATCAGAGAAAAGGAGGGATTTTTATTATGAAGAAAAAACTGTCACTTTTGTTGGCGTGTACCATGGCTTTAAGCCTTACCGCGTGCGGCGGAGGCAAGACCGAGGCTCCTGCGACCACTGCGGCTCCTGAGACAACTGCAGCGACCGAAGCTGCAAAGGATACCGAAGCGGCGGAGTCCAAGGCGGAATCTGCCGAGGCCACTGAGGCGGCCGGCGGTATGGATGCGCTGATTGAGGCGGCAAAGGCCGAGGGAGAGCTCACTGTTTACGGCTCCTGCGAGGAGGAGTATCTGTCCGCAGCCTGCCAGAATTTTGAGAAGCTCTACGGAATCAAGACCAAGTTCCAGAGACTGTCCACCTCCGAGGTTTACACCAAGATCTCCGAGGAAGCTGGAAAACCGTCCGCTGACGTTTGGTTCGGCGGCACCACGGACCCCTACAACGAGGCGACCGCAGACGGTCTGCTGGAGCCCTATGAGGCGATGAACGCAGTGAACCTGATCGGCGATCAGTACAAGGACCCCACCAACTGCTGGTATGGTATCTACAAAGGCATCCTGGGCTTCATGGTTAACACCGAGGAGCTGGACCGCCTGGGCCTGGAAGCTCCCAAGACCTGGGATGATCTGACCAAGGAAGAGTACAAGGGCCTGATCATGCTGTCCAACCCCAACACCGCAGGCACTGCTAAGCTGCTGATCAACACCATGGTTCAGATGAAGGGCCATGACGAGGCGATGGAATACTTTAAGGCGCTGGACAAGAACATTTCCCAGTACACCAAATCCGGTTCCGGTCCCTCCAAGATGGTAGGCCCGGGCGAGTGTGTGATCGGTATCGGCTTCCTGCATGACGGCATTTACCAGATTCTGCAGGGCTATGACAACATTCAGCTGATCGTTCCCGAGGATGGAACTTCCTTCGAGGTTGGCGCAACCGCAATCTTCAAGGGTTGTACACATCCCAACGCGGCAAAATTGTGGATTGAGTACGCTCTTTCTCCCGACTGTGTGGATCATGCCAAGGAGAACGGCTCCTATCAGTTCCTGGTACTTAAGAATGCGACTCAGCCGGAAGAGGCTACCAAGTTCGGTCTGGATATGAACAACACCATTGACTACGATTTCGAGGATGCAAAAGAGAACAGTGGAAAATATGTGGAGGACTTCTTCGCAGCACTGGGAAGCTCCAAGGACAACGCAGATTCCAGCCGTTTCAAAACCGAGTAATTGAAAACGGTGCCGGCTGCGGCACATGTTAGGATCGTAACAACTCGTGGGAGAGCGCTGCGAAATGCCGAAAATACACATTTCGCAGCGTTTTTATTGCCAGGAGAGCTCATTTTCCTGCCAATAAAAACGCTCCAAAGGGGGCGCTGCCCGGCGGACGGGCGGTCTGATCTCCGGCCGGACTGCAAATGATTCATGCACTGTAAACATTGTTGAAGATAGAAAGGGGGGCCTTTTTGTGGCCAGAAGTCAAAGCGCTGAGCTAGAGCGCAAGAAATTCTTTGCGGACCCATTTTTGGTCAGCATGATCGTCGTGCTGCTGGTGTTCCTGGCATTATTTATCCTGTATCCCCTTCTGATGCTGCTGGTAGACAGCTTTTATTCGGAAGGCACCGTGACCATGGACGTGTTCAAGCGGGTGCTCAGCCTGGAACGGTTCAGAAATGCATTTAAAAATACCCTGGTGCTGGGCTTTATCACCGGCCTGACCTCCACGGCCATCGGCCTTTTGTTCGCCTATGTGGAGGTTTACGTGAAGCTGCGCACCAAGGTGCTGGAGAAGCTGTTCAGCCTGGTATCCATGCTGCCGGTGGTGTCGCCGCCCTTTGTGCTGTCCCTGTCCATGATCATGCTGTTCGGGCGCAGCGGCATTATCACCCGCTCCCTGCTGGGAATCTACGATTCAAATGTCTACGGCCTGAAGGGCATCGCCATCGTGCAGACCCTGACCTTTTTCCCGGTCTGCTACCTGATGTTGAAGGGCCTGCTGAAAAATATCGACCCGTCCCTGGAGGAAGCCACCCGGGACATGGGCGCTTCCCGCTGGAGGGTATTTACCAGTGTGACATTCCCCCTGCTGCTTCCCGGCCTGGGAAATGCGTTCCTGGTGACCTTTATCGAGTCGGTGGCGGATTTCGCAAACCCTATGCTGATCGGAGGTTCCTATGACACCCTGGCGACTACCATTTACCTGCAGGTGACCGGGGCCTACGACTCCACCGGAGCGGCGGCCATGTCTGTGGTTCTGCTGATGTTGACCGTGGTGCTGTTCCTGATCCAGAAGTATTATTTGGAGAAAAAGACGGCGGCCACCCTGACGGGCAAGGCTTCCAGGATGCGTATGCTGATCGAAGATAAGAGCGTGACTGTGCCTCTGACCATCTTCTGTGGCTGCGTAGCTGCGTTTGTGCTGCTGATGTACATAATGGTGCCCTTTGGCGCACTGTTTACCCTGTGGGGGCGGGATTACAGTCTGAGTCTGAAATGGTTCCAGTACATGTTCAAGACCAGCGGGTTGAAGGCATTTAAGGATTCCTTTATGTTATCCCTGATCGCTGCTCCGCTGACGGCGTTCCTGTCCATGGTGATTTCCTATCTGGTCGTCAAGAAGAAATTCAAGGCCAAAGGTTTTATCGAGTTTGTTTCCATGCTGGCCATGGCAGTGCCCGGAACGGTTCTGGGTATCGGATATATCCGCGGTTATGCCAACGGCCTGTTCCGCACCGGCATTATGAGCGGGCTGTACGGCACGGGACTGATCCTGATCATCGTGTTCATTGTGCGAAGCCTTCCCACCGGTACCCGAAGCGGCATCTCCGCCCTGCGCCAGATCGACAAGTCCATTGAGGAATCGGCCTACGACATGGGCGCCAACTCGGCTAAGGTGTTCATGACGGTGACGCTGCCGCTGATCAAAGACTCCTTCTTCAGCGGCCTGGTAACCGCGTTTGTGCGCAGCATCACCGCTATTTCCGCCATCATCCTGCTGGTAACTCCGGATTTCCTGCTGATTACCTGCCAGATCAATGAGCAGGCGGAGAAAGGAAACTACGGCGTGGCCTGTGCGTACGCTACGGTATTGATTATTATCACTTACGGTGCTGTATTGATTATGAATACGCTGATGAAATTCTTCGGCGTCAGCAGAAAGATCAAGGAGGAGAATTAAATGGATAAGCAGAAAAAAGGCGTTCGTCTGGAGCATATATCGAAGATTTACAAGGATCCCAAGACCGGCAAGGATTTCTACGCGGTGCAGGACACCACGCTGGATATTGAGCCGGGAACATTTGTCACCCTGCTCGGCCCCTCCGGCTGCGGCAAGACGACCACGCTGCGCATGATCGCCGGTTTCGAGAGCCCGGACGAGGGCGACATCTACCTGGGGGACGAGGCGATCAACGCCCTGACGCCCAACAAGCGTGACACGGCTATGGTATTCCAGAGCTACGCCCTTCTGCCGCACTACAATGTGTTCGACAATGTGGCGTATGGCCTGAAGATCCGCAAGCTGCCCAAGGAGGAGATCCAGGAGCGGGTGATGAATATTCTGAAGCTGGTGGAGATGGAGGGCATGGAATCCCGCATGACCAACCAGCTCTCCGGCGGCCAGCAGCAGCGCGTGGCCCTGGCCCGGGCGCTGGTGATCGAGCCCAGCGTGCTGCTGTTCGACGAGCCGCTGAGCAACTTAGACGCCAAGCTGCGCGTGACCATGCGGACGGAAATCCGCAAGATCCAGCAGAAGGTGGGAATCACGGCGATTTATGTCACCCACGACCAGTCCGAGGCCATGAGTATTTCCGACAAGATCATTATCATGAGCAAGGGCAAGGTAGAGCAGATCGGCACGCCGCGGGAGATTTACTATCATCCGACGTCCAAGTTCGTGGCGGACTTCATCGGCGAGGCCAACTTCCTGGAAGCCCAGGTACGGTCCGCGGACGGCGAGAAGGCCATGATTTCAGTAGCAGGCGGCGAATTCGAAGTCAACAACTTCGCCCACGCCAAAGCCGGTGAAACCGCCACACTGGTCCTCCGTCCCGAGGGCGTCAGCCTGTCCGAGAAAGGACTGCTGGAAGGAACCGTAACGCTGTCGACATTTATGGGAGCGTATCAGTATTATCAGATGATCGTGGGAGATATTGAGATACAGATCACGGATTACAATCCGGTCAACCGGCGGATTTATGAGGTCGGAGAAAAAGCATACCTCGATTTCGACCCCAAAGGGGTTTACATATTGTAGGGAGATAGTATCGTATGAACACTTGACGAAGTATTATCGAGCCTGGTGAGAATACATGCCGAAATACTTGGCGAGGTCTTTCACGAGCTTAGTGTTTGTGGTATCGTATGAACACTTGACGAGGTATTATCGAGTCTAGTGAGAATACATGCCGAAACACTTGGCGAGGTCTTTCACGAGCTTAGTGTTTGTGGTATAATCCAGGTAGGCAATGAGCAGTGCGTGAAGGGACATATGCAGAGCCACGTCGTGCTGGCACGTAAGTGGAGCTGCATATGGCCGTTCACATAGGGCGAAGCCCGTGAGCGAGATGAAGCGAAGCGGAATCGAGCTGCACTGCGGAGTAGCGAGACGCGAAGGTGCGTGAACGGAATCGACCTGCGCTGCGGGCTAGCGAGACGCGAAGGCACATAATGCCCCCTCAACAAATCCCCCTCAAAAACAGGACTCCCAAAACTATGAAAAACAAACACAATTACATCACCGCCGCCCTCCTATTTCTCCTGCTAGCCCTCACCGGCTGTGCAGGCAGAAATTTAGGGCGCCCGGCGGACTTAAAAACGGATGAGGCGCTGGTCATTTACTGCCCTCATCCGTTGGATTTTATAAATCCGGTGGTCTCCGAGTTCGAGGAGCGCACCGGCATAAGCGTGCAGGTGCAGACCGGCGGAACCGGCGAGCTGTTGGAGATGGTGGCGGAGCAGAAGCAGCCGCGCTGCGACATCTTCTGGGGCGGTTCCCTGTCCACCACCATAGAGCGCCGTGAGCTGTTTGCCCCCTACATCAGCGGGAACGAGAAAATGGTGCGGCCGGAGTTCTGCAACGTGGAGGGGAACATGACGCGGTTCACGGACGTTCCCAGCGTGTTGATGGTGAACACCAACCTGATCGGCGGCATTTCCATAAAAGGTTACGGCGATCTGTTGCAGCCAGAGTTAAAGGGCCGGATCGCCATGGCCAACCCGTCCGTTTCCTCCTCGTCCTACGAGCATCTGATCAATATGCTGTACGCCATGGGAAACGGCGATCCGGAAATGGGCTGGGACTACGTGCGGGCCTTCTGTGAAAACCTGGACGGAAACCTGCTGGAGAGTTCCTCCGCGGTCTACAGGGGCGTTGCGGAAGGGCGTTACACCGTGGGGCTGACTTTTGAGGAGGGCGCGGCCCACTATGTGGCGGGCGAAAACAGCGCGGTGAAGCTGGTTTACATGGAGGAGGGCGTCATTTCCAAACCCGACGTGGTGTGCATCGCGGTGGGAGCGGAGCATGTGGCGGAGGCCAGGGCCTTTGTGGATTTTGTGACCGGCCGTGACGCCCAGACCATGATCGCCACCACCCTGGACCGCCGTTCCGTGCGCACGGACGTGGAGGAGCCGGACTATCTGCCGGACAAGGACTCCCTTCATATCATTTATGACGATCCGGCGGTGGTCAACGAAAATAAGCAGAAATGGCTGAGCCGTTTTGACGACATATTCCGGGCAACCCTGACGGAAGGCGGGAAGGGGGCGGCGGAATGAAAAAAGAGCGGTATTTTCGGGACGAGCTGCGCAAGCTTTTCATCGGTTACGCCATCATCCCTTCCGTGCTGTTCACCCTGGTCTGCGGCCTTGTATTTCTTGCAGCCCTCATGCAGGGAAAGATGAGCGGAAATGAACGGCACAACCAATATGTGGCCGGGGAGCTAAACCGGGTGCTGACGGCCTACGGGAATGAACTGGAAGAGCTGGCGGCGCAGCCGGATTTATTTTCCGGGGAAATGAACACCGACCGCCAGGTGTACATTTTCCGGGACTTTTACAGTGTTTCCAATGAGCTTGGATACGAGGCGGACCTGTTCGTGCTGGATGCGGACCGGAATCCGGTCATGTCCAGCCGCTCTGCGCTGCCGGAGTATCTCAAAGTGGATCCCGGCGTGGACTGGGGTATTTTTGCCTCCATGGAAACGCGGCCGGGCGGGACTGCGGTCCGCCTGATGGACGGGTGGAAGAAGCAGGACCGGGATATTGCCCTGGGGCGGACCATTCTGAACGGGGAGGAGACGGTGGGGTATCTGGTGTTCGCGATCAACAGCAGCCGGTTTCAGCCGGCCCTGGACCAGGCGGACACGCAGATTCTGATCGCGGACCGGTTCGGACGCATTTTTCTGAGCAATACTTACAATTTTACGGATAAAAGCAACCAGGTGATCGAAGCGCTGGAGGGAGCCGGGCGATATCTGCACTACGATAAAAACCTGTATCTGGCGGGCTGCCAGGAGGTGTATCACGGCATGTTCCGCGTTTACTCGGTGTCCGATATCCAGAATATCGTGGTCTCCTTAGGCATGGGCGGCGCTCTCATTATCACGGCGCTGGCGCTGATGACCATCTGGGTGTCCTTCAGCACCAAGCGGGTGACGGAGCGCAAGACAAGGGACTTTTACCGGATACTGGACGTAATGGAGAGCGCCCGGGACGGAGATTTAGAGCGGATTCACATTGACAGCGACAATGAATTTAAGACCATTGCGGACGCTTACAATGAGATGATTACCAGCTTAAAGCTTCAGATGGAGAACAACCGGAAAATGACGGAGCTGGTGGCAGCCTCCCAGATCAAACAACTGGAGAGCCAGTTTAATCCCCATTTCCTGTATAATACGCTGGAAAATATCCGCTACATGTGCCGCATCGAGCCGGAAATCGCGGCAAAGATGGTATTCAGCCTTTCCAGCCTGCTGCGCTACAGCCTGGACGGGAGCCGCGAGGAGGTGACCCTGCGGGAGGATCTGGATCACCTGGAGAATTACCTGACGATTTTGAAATACCGGTTTAACCGGCGTTTTTCCTATGAGATTGACGTGGAACCCCAGGCGCTTGCATGCCGGATCCCCAAGCTGGTCCTGCAGCCCATGATCGAGAATTCCGTGAAATACGGTTTCGGCAACCAGGAAACGCTGCGGGTGGAGCTGAAGGTTTATATTCACGAGGGCAGGCTGACCATGATCTGCCGGGACGACGGCGTCGGAATGACGCCCCAGACACTGAGCGAGCTGACGGCCCTGCTGGGGCAGAAGGAGAACCGCAGCAGGCATTCGGGACTTTATAACATACACCGCCGGATCGAAATTTTGTACGGCAGGCCGTACGGCGTGGAGATCCGCAGCACGGAAGGCCACGGCACCACGCTGATCGTGACGCTTCCGGCCAATACGGAGGAAAAGGAATGCTGAGAGTGTTGATTGCAGAGGATGAAGATATTATCCGCAAAGGTTTGGTTTACACGACGGACTGGCTGTCCATGGACTGCGTGGTGGTCGCGGAGGCGGCCAACGGGCAGGAGGGTCTGGAGAAGATTCTGGAGTGCAGGCCCGACGTGGTGATTGCGGATATCTGCATGCCGTTTCTGGACGGGATCGAGATGATCAAGCGGGCGTCGGAGACGGTGCATTTTAAAAGTATTTTGCTGACCAGCTATGCGGATTTTGAGTATGCCAGGCGGGCCATTGACGCCAGAGTGTGCGAATATCTGCTGAAACCGGTGGATGAGGAACAGCTGGCGGAGATTATGAAGAAGCTGGGGGAAGAGATCGCTAGCAGCCGTCAGGTGGAGAAGGTCATGGAGCAGGCCGAGCTGGACGGGGGAAATATGAACCTGGAGTATTTTATGCAGCTGGATTTATCGGAGAACCAATATGTTTCCAGGGCCATCGGGCAGATCCGGGAGCGTTTTGGGGAAAAGCTGAGTATTGAGTCGATTTCAGAGGAGATGGGGGTCAGCGCCAGCTATCTGAGCCGGAAGTTCAAGGAGGTTACGGGGCAGACGTTTCTGGATTTTCTGAACAAATACCGGGTGCAGCAGGCGATTGTGATGCTCAACGCACAGAAGTACCGGATCAGTGAGATTTCGGAGGCGTGCGGGTTTACGGATTATAAGCATTTTTGTGCGGTGTTTAAGAAGTATACATTGAAGTCGCCTACGAAGTTTGTGAAGGGGGTTTAGGGGGAGGTGCAACCGGTCGTGAGAGAAAGCGGGCAGGGGCGCACTGGCTCCGGGGCTCCGCGATGGCAGGGAGTAAGGCGGAAGGGGGACGGAAAGCGCAGGACCGCTCCGAGCTCCGGCGCAGGCCTGATGCCTGCCCCTCCGCCTCCGCTTTGTTCCGGGCTTTGAACGCTCCGGAACAACCTCCGCTTTCCGCCCCCCTTCCGCCTAACTCCCTGCGAATCGCTACACAGTCGCCTGTGCGCCCCTGCCCGCTTTCTCTCACCCGCGGGGGACCGGGCGGGGAGAGATGGAAAAAATTTTGAATTTATTTGAGGGCTGCGGTGCGGGGGGGCATCGGGCTTTTTTTGGTTGAAAGAGCGGGAAAATGGGATTGTCTCTTATTTTATGCGTGGGGTTGTCTTGACTTATGGGGGGATATCAACTACAATTTAAAAACGAAATGCAGTATGCAGATAAGGACGGGACCGTATGGGAATCGTAAAGGCTTCGAAGCTGATTTTTGAATATATCCGCAGGGATGAGGAAGAGAACGTAGAGGAAGTGAAGCGGGCCATCAATGATGTGGACGTGGATATTAAGAAGGGGGACTTTGTGGCTGTTTTGGGGCACAATGGCTCCGGGAAGTCTACGTTTGCGAAGCATATTAACGGGATTTTGATGCCCTCTGAGGGCACGGTCTGGGTTTCGGGGATGGATACCAGGGACGAGGAGCATATCTGGGATGTGCGCAAAGCCGCGGGTATGGTGTTTCAGAACCCGGATAACCAGATTATCGGCAATGTGGTGGAGGAGGACGTGGGATTCGGCCCGGAGAATATGGGCATTCCCACGGAGGAAATCTGGCGCAGGGTGGATGAGAGCCTGGAGGCTGTGGGGATGACGGCTTACCGGCTGCAGTCCCCGAATAAGCTGTCCGGCGGGCAAAAGCAGCGGGTGGCGATCGCCGGGGTGATGGCGATGCGGCCTCAGTGCATTATATTGGACGAACCGACGGCTATGCTGGACCCCAATGGGCGCAAGGAAGTGATCCGTACCCTGAGGGAATTGAACCGTGTGGAGAAGATTACGGTGCTGTTGATTACCCATTATATGGAAGAAGCGGTGCACGCGGACCGGATCATCGTGATGGATGATGGGAGGATCGTGATGGACGGCAAGCCCAGGGAGATTTTTTCGCGGGTGAAGGAGTTAAAGAGCCACGGACTGGACGTTCCGCAGGCCACGGAGCTGGCCTGGGAGCTGAAGGAGGCGGGTATGCCCCTTGGGGACGGTATTTTGGGCCGCAGGGAGCTGGTGGAGCAGTTGGTTCCGCTTCTGAAGAAGCAGGGAGAGTAAAATGTCGATCAAAGCAGTGGATTTGAATTTTGTGTACGGCGCCGGAACGGCGTTTGAGCAGAAGGCGCTGAAACATGTCAATTTCGAGATACAGGACGGGGAGTTTGTGGGGCTGATCGGCCACACCGGGTCCGGGAAGTCCACGCTGATTCAGCACTTAAACGGGCTGGAGCGGGCGACCAGCGGCCAGATTCTGTACAATGGGGAAGATATTTACGCGGAAGGATATGATATGAAAGGGCTGCGCAGCAAGGTAGGCCTGGTGTTCCAGTACCCCGAGCATCAGCTGTTTGAGGTGGACGTTCTGACGGACGTGTGCTTTGGCCCAAAGAATCAGGGGCTTTCCACAGAGGAGGCCGGGGAGCGGGCGAAGAAGGCGCTGGAGCTGGTGGGGCTTGACGAGTCCTTTTACGCCCAGTCGCCCTTTGAACTGTCCGGCGGACAGAAACGCCGGGTGGCCATCGCCGGAGTGCTGGCCATGGAGCCGGAGGTGCTGATACTGGACGAGCCAACGGCCGGCCTGGACCCCAGGGGACGGGATGAGATTCTGGATCAGATCGACCGGCTGCATCGGGACCGGGGAATGACGATCATCCTGGTTTCCCACAGCATGGAGGACGTGGCGCGCTACGCCGACCGGCTGATGGTGATGAATCACGGCGAGAAGGTATTTGACGGACCGCCCAAGGAGGTGTTCCGCCATTACCGGGAACTGGAGGCCATCGGGCTGGCTGCGCCTCAGATCACATATCTGGTGCACGATCTGCGGGAACGCGGAATCGACATCGATGAGGATATCACCACGGTGGCTGAGGCCAGGAAGGCAATTCTGAAGCTTTACAGACAATAGGAGCGGAAATGTTAAGAGAGATTACGCTGGGACAATATTATCCGGTAGATTCTGCGGTTCACCGCCTGGACCCCAGAACCAAACTGTTTGGGACAATGGTATTCATTATCTCGCTTTTTATGGCGGACAGCCTGTGGGCGTACCTGCTGGCCACGGTGGTTTTAGGCCTGGTGATCCGGGCGTCCAGGGTGCCGTTTAAGTTTATGGTGCGGGGGCTGCGGGCGGTGCTGGTGCTGCTGCTCATCAGCGTCAGCTTTAACCTGTTTTTGACCGACGGCACTGTAATTGTAAAATTCTGGATTTTTAAGATCACCCACGAGGGCGTGCGGCTGGCTGGATTTATGGCGCTGCGCCTGATCTATCTGGTGATCGGCTCCTCGGTGATGACGCTGACCACCACGCCCAACCAGCTGACGGACGGTCTGGAGAAAAGCCTGGGATTTCTGAACAAAGTTGGGGTTCCGGTGCACGAGGTGTCCATGATGATGTCCATCGCGCTGCGGTTCATTCCCATTCTGGTGGAGGAGACGGACAAGATCATGAAGGCGCAGATGGCAAGGGGCGCGGACTTTGAGTCCGGGAATCTGATCCGCAAGGCCAAGGCGATGGTGCCCCTTCTGGTTCCGCTGTTCATCTCCGCGTTCCGCCGTGCCACGGATTTGGCGATGGCCATGGAGGCGCGCTGCTACCGCGGCGGAGAGGGCAGGACCAAGATGAAACCGCTGCATTACCGGGCTGCGGACCGGACGGCCTATCTTTTGTATGCAGTGTACATTGCTGCGATGGCAGGAATACGGGTATATCTGTAGAAGGCGTGCGGCATTTAATATGGAAGGAATCGGAAACATGAGACGGATTCGCCTGGTGGTGGCCTACGACGGCACCAATTACCACGGCTGGCAGTACCAGCCCAATGCGGTGACAATCGAGGAAGTGCTGAACAAGGCGCTGACGGAGCTTTTGAGGGAACCCATCGCCGTGATCGGCGCCAGCCGTACGGACGCGGGGGTGCACGCGCAGGGAAATGTGGCGGTGTTCGACACAAAGAACCGCATGGCGGCGGACAAGATCTGTCTGGCGGTGAACCAGCGTCTGCCCGAGGATATCCGGGTGCAAAGCTCAGAGGAGGTGGCGCCGGACTGGCATCCCAGAAAGCGGCGGTGTGTCAAGACCTATGAGTACAAAATCTTAAACCGCAGGATCGAGATGCCGGACAAGCGCCTGTACACATACCATTGCTACTACGATCTGGACCTGGAGAAAATGCGTCAGGCCGCAGAATTTATTCTGGGAGAGCACGACTTTAAAAGCTTTTGCAGCGCCAAAACCCAGGTGACGGACACCGTGCGGACCGTGTATGACCTTAAGCTGGAGCGGGATCAGGAGGATGTGATCACCATCCGGATCACCGGGAGCGGATTTCTCTACAATATGGTGCGGATCATCGCAGGCACGCTGCTGTGGGCCGGAACCGGGCTGATCCGGCCGGAGGCGGTGGGGGAGATTCTGGCGGCGGAGGACAGGCGCAAGGCCGGTCCAACAGCTCCGGCCAAGGGACTGACCCTGATTCGGATGCATTATCCCGATGAAACGGCGGAAATGCCGTAAAAACCGTGAAAAATCTATGTTTTTGGCCGAGAAAGTGGTTGACACACCCGGATGAATGTAATATAATATAAAACTGTGACATTAGCAAAGAATGCTTAGCCATTGCCCCGGAGTAAGCATTTGACCGATAAATACTTCCCATATTTATCATGCATACAGAGGGCGCCTGAAGGCGCACGTCAGGTAGAATAAGGTTGAATTTAACAGGAGGTTGACCAATGAAGAGTTTTATGGCTAGTCCAGCGACAATCGAGAGAAAATGGTATGTAGTTGATGCGACCGGATATACATTAGGACGTTTAGCTTCAGAAGTGGCTAAGGTATTAAGAGGAAAGAACAAACCGACTTTTACTCCCCACATGGATTGCGGCGATTACGTGATCATTGTGAACGCGGACAAGGTGAAAGTAACCGGTAAGAAATTAGATCAGAAGATTTATTACAACCACTCCGAGTATGTGGGCGGAATGAGAGAGACCACACTGCGTGAGATGATGGCTAAGAAGCCTGAGAAGGTTGTAGAGTTAGCCGTTAAAGGTATGCTTCCCAAGGGAACTCTGGGCAGAAGCATGTTTGACAAGCTTCACGTATACGCCGGCCCGGATCATCAGCAGGCAGCTCAGAAGCCCGAAGTTTTAACATTTTAATGAGGAATGGAGGAAGAAAATATCATGGCTAGCGCAAAATTTTACGGAACAGGCAGAAGAAAAAAATCCATCGCCAGAGTATATTTAGTACCGGGTACCGGCAACATCACCATCAACAAGAGAACCATTGATGAGTACCTTGGACTTGAGACATTAAAGTTAATCGTTCGTCAGCCCTTAGTAGCGACCGAGACCAGCGACAAGTTCGACGTTCTGGTTAACGTTCGCGGCGGCGGCTTTTCCGGACAGGCGGGTGCAATCCGTCACGGAATCTCCAGAGCTCTGCTTCAGGCGGATGCCGAGTACAGACCGGTCCTGAAGAAAGCCGGATACCTGACCAGAGACCCGAGAATGAAAGAGAGAAAGAAGTACGGCTTAAAGGCTGCACGTCGCGCTCCGCAGTTCTCCAAGCGTTAATCGCGTTCAGGATCTACAATTCGCAGACACATTCAAAACCTTCCGGGGATTTCCCTGGAAGGTTTTTTTGTGGTGCGCCCGGCGGCGCACGTACCCGGGAGCGGGGATTGTGGACCGGCAGACCGGCGTGACTGCCCCCTCCCCAAACGGCTGGAACGCCCTTGCCGCGGCCGCGTCGTACCGGCCGGAAGCCCCCCCTGTCCGCGTTCAAAACGGGCCACAGAATATTAATAATAATGGATGGATTATATTAAGAGTTTGGTAATATTATTTTTTCCCAGAAAATGTATAATAGAACAAACAGCACCGTGATATGGCGGAAGTGGATGGGAGGAAATAATTGTGAGAATGAGTCGAACGTCAGCAATTTTGTTTGCCGCGGTTTTGTCGGCCGCACAGCTGTCGGCCTGCGGCCGTTACGCGGAGATTGAGACCGCCGGGCAGACGGTGGATGCAACTTCCGGGGAGACTGCGCCGGAAACGGGTGAGAGCGCGGCAGGAGAAAGCGCAGCGGCAGAGAGCGGTCGCCAGGCCGGGGAAGCGCCGTCTGCGGAGCCCGGCACGCAGGCCCCGGTTGAGAGCAGCGCCGGGGATGGCGCCCAAAGTCTGATTCCGGAGAGCGGGAATTCGGAGGTGGCGGACCAGGGAGCGGATGCGGAGGCATTTTTCATGCAGAGCGGCATGTCCAAGGAGGAGGCCACGGCTTTTGTCTCCACATTTCTGGAGGCCGTAAAGGCGGACAACCGGGAGGCGGTGGCGGGAATGATCCGATATCCGCGCCAGGTCAAAACGCCTGCAGGCGAGGCCCAGGTGGCGGGAGCGGAGGAATTTCTGGCGTACTACGACGATATTTTTACACAGGATTTCAGGAAAAAACTGGAAGAAACCCCGGCCACAGATCTGTTCTGCAAGGACGGCCTGATCGGATTGGGGGATGGGAGCGTGTGGTTTTACCCCGCAACGGTTGAGGACGACATGAGCGTCACTTCGGTCAATGTCTCCGCTGACCGCTATGTACGCTACGGCGGTCCCTCCGGCGTACAGCCCGGATAAACGGATAAAAATTAATTTCATTTAAGTGTAACATTCCTTCATTTTGCGGATCTAATAGGCAGAAGGAGGTGGCGCAGATGGCAGCAAGCGATGAGGTTGAGGTATTATACCGCCGGTATTCCCAGGCAGTGTACGGTTATCTGCTTTCCATGTGCAGGGACCGGCATGTGGCGGAGGATATTCTTCAGTCTACTTTTTTGCAGGTGATCAGGGGGATTGCAGGTTTTCGCGGGGACGGCTCCGTGAAAACCTGGATTTTCTCCATCGCCCGTAATGAATATTTCCGGTGGCTGCGCCGGAATCCGCCGTCCCTTCCCTTAGACGAGTCCATACCGGCTCCGACGGACTTGGCCGGGGATTACCGGGAACGGGAAAAGATCCGGGAGGCGTTCGGTTACTTAAACGGCCTGGAAGAACCGCTGCGAAGCCTGATGTGCCTGCGGATTTTCGGCGGGCTGTCCTTCCGGGAGATCGCGGCCCTGCAGGGCAGAACCGAAGTGTGGGCCCGGGTGAACTTTATGCGCTGCAAGAACCGTATGCTGGAGCATTTGGAGGAGGAATGAAGATGGAACGGAACGATTGCGCGATTGTGCGGGATCTTATACCCATGTACGGGGAGGACCTGCTGAGTGAAGAGACAAGAGATTATATGAGGGATCATATGGAGCACTGCGGCGAATGCCGCAGATACCTGGAGCAGTGCCTGCGGGAGGTGCAGGTGCCGGTGGAGCCGCCCGCGCAGGAGACGGACAAAAAGATCATCCGCGGGATGCGCTTCCGGCTGATCTGGTATCTCTTCTGGCCGTCGCTTTACGCGGTCTGTATGCAATTCGGAAAAGAAGGGACGCTGAGATTTTTTGGAATCGCTCTGATTTTGACTGCGTGGATCACCATTGGAACACATCATTACGAGTATAATTTTGATTTGGACGACACAAAACGCGAATTTTATCAGAGGGAAGAGAAAAATATCAGGGAACACAAAGGCACCTTCCTGACCCAGGGCCTGTTGCTGTGTCTGCCTGTGTTCATTCCCTTTGCCATCGGAGTGGCCGGCATGCTGCTGGGCGGTTGACCCGTCTTTTGGATCAAATCATACAGATAGAAAAATCCCCCGGAGGAAACTCCGGGGGTTTTCTGAAATAGAGTGCAAAACCATCAAAAATGGGGGATTGGCGGGTGTAAAACAGTGGTTCATATGGGAATATTCTACACCCTGGAGTTACTCCAAGGTCAATGCATGTAAGGAAATTGTAAGGATTTTCCCTGGAGCGTGTCTGAAAATTCATTCCCGCCATCTGCACGCCCCACTTCGCGGCATATTTGGTCCCGATTCGGTCAACGTAGCCCGCTACGCCTTCCTCATCGGGACCAAATCTTCCACAAAGTGGGACGCACATCTGACGGAAAGCAATTTTCAGACACGCTCTAAATCCATCCCCCGTCCAGGCCGATGACCTGACCGGTCAGGTAAGCGTTTTTA
>PVML01006392.1_pt1 | contig 17112 bp, 13 predicted proteins | sample 1853371 | NCBI WGS metagenome assembly PVML01 (sample SAMN08533508, study PRJNA380276) | Human gut metagenome, whole genome shotgun sequencing project. | isolation source: participant 1, chromium library | host: Homo sapiens | collected 2017 | reverse complement strand
CGATGCGGAAGCGGCAGAGAAAGAAAGGAATTTATTATTATATGGAAGCAATGAAGCCTCGGCTGTCAGCGTCGCCATCCAGCCGGAGCTGGTGGTGCGCCAATCCACTTGAACGAAAAAAATTCCGCCGGCGGTATAATCCGCGCCGGCAGATTGGTAAACTTGCCGGTTGACAGCCAATACCGGATCTGTTATAGTTGATTACTGTACGAAACGAGAGGATGAAAGGCCTGAAGCGTGCCTGAAAACCTCTCGTTTCGGCGTGTGAAGGGAAATGATGACAGTTTTGATGATTTTTACCGTCTGAATTGTCTCGAAAAATGCGGTGCATGAAGCGAATTGGTGGGTATGCACAATCGGCCTGCCGCCCGCGCCCCGGGTGGGGAAGCGATGCGGAAGCGGCAGAGAAAGAAAGGAATTTATTATTATATGGAAGCAATGAAATTTGATACGTTACAGTTGGATGAGCGGATTCTGCGGGCCGTTACGGAGATGGGCTTTGAGGAGGCCTCTCCCATACAGGCGCAGGCGATTCCGGTGGCAATGGAGGGCAGGGACATGATCGGCCAGGCCCAGACCGGTACCGGCAAGACGGCGGCCTTCGGAATCCCGCTGCTGCAAAAGGTGGACCCCAAGGTCAAAAAGCTGCAGGCGATTGTGCTGCTGCCCACCAGAGAGCTGGCCATCCAGGTAGCGGAGGAAGTGCGCAGACTTGGCAAGTTTATGCACGGAATAAAGGTTCTGCCCATCTACGGCGGTCAGGACATCGTAAAACAGATTCGTTCCTTAAAGGACGGCACTCAGGTGATCATCGGCACCCCCGGACGTGTGATGGACCACATGCGGCGCAAAACCGTAAAGCTGGACTATGTGAATACCGTGGTGCTGGATGAGGCGGACGAGATGCTCAACATGGGCTTTCTGGAGGATATGGAGACCATTTTGAGCCAGCTCCCCGAGGAGCGCCAGACCCTGATGTTCTCCGCCACCATGCCTCCGGCCATCGCGGAGATCGCCCGGAAGTTCCAGAAGGAGCCGGTGACGGTCCGCGTGGTGAAAAAGGAGCTGACCGTTCCCAAGGTCACCCAGTATTACTACGAGGTGAAGCCCAAGAACAAGGTGGAGGTGATGTGCCGTCTGCTGGATCTGTACGCTCCCAAGCTGTCCATCGTGTTCTGCAACACCAAAAAGCAGGTGGATGAGCTGGTGCAGGCGCTTCAGGGCAGAGGTTATTTCGCGGAGGGACTTCACGGGGATTTGAAGCAGATGCAGCGCGACCGCGTGATGAACAGCTTCCGCAACGGCCGCACGGACATTTTGGTGGCCACTGACGTGGCGGCCCGCGGCATCGACGTGGGCGACGTGGAGGCGGTGTTCAATTATGACATCCCCCAGGACGACGAGTATTACGTGCACCGCATCGGCCGTACGGGCCGGGCCGGACGGGAAGGTAAGGCCTTCAGCCTGGTGGTGGGCCGCGAGGTCTACAAGCTGCGCGACATCCAGCGTTACTGCAAGACCCGCATCATTCCTCAGGCTATTCCGTCCTTAAACGACATCACGGAGATCAAGGTGGAGAAGATCCTGGATCAGGTCGAGGAAGTGATGAACGACAGCGATTTGAGCAAAATGGTGGGAATCATTGAGAAGAAGCTGATGGAGGAGGAGTACACCTCCCTGGATCTGGCGGCGGCTCTCCTGAAAATGAACATGGGCGAGGACAGCGAGGACATCATCGAGTGTTCGGAGCCGGCCCGCTCCCTGGACGATCTGGACCGCTACGGCAGGGACTTTAACCGGGGCCGGGGCAGAACCACCGGCGGAAACCGCAGCCGCCGCAAAGGCGCTACGGACCGCGCCGCCATCGACTACATTGTGGAGGGCGACGGAGACGACATGGCCCGCCTGTTCATCAACATCGGCAAGGCCCAGCGCGTGACCCCGGGCGATATCCTGGGCGCGGTGGCCGGAGAGTCCGGTATGCCGGGACGCCTGGTGGGCAGCATCGACATGTACGACGGTTATACCTTCGTGGATGTGCCGGTGCGCTACGCTGACGAGGTGTTAAAGGCCATGGGCCATGCCAGAATCAAGGGCAGAAACATCCATGTGGAGAAGGCTAACGGGAGAAGATAGACCGCCGGAGCCAGGGCAAAACCACGGGATTAAAGTTGGAAATGATATTCCGAAATTACGAAAGCAGCAGGAGAACCGGCAAGGTTTTCCTACTGCTTTTTTTGACGATTTGCGATCTGCGGCCTGTTATTCCGCCCAGTTCTCCCTCAAAAAGTCCACAATATCCGCAGCTTTTGGCGGACAGCCCTTTAAATGTTTTTGGTGGCAGGATGTGCAGCTTCCCACGCCGATTTCGCCGGTTTTGTCCTTATAGCCCTGCCCGATGGACACAGGCGGCAGGTTCCGGCGCAGAAGCCCCGCGTCGCTCAGACGGTCCAGTGCATAGATCAGGGAGCCGTAACAGGCGCTGCAGGCGTCCTTTGGGGCGGTGTAGGCGGCCAGAGTGCGTACCCGGCGGGGCATTTCCATTTTCCGGTCCGGCAGGCAGTCCTCGTTGAGGGGGATGATATTGGCCGTAGACAGGTCGGCGCTGCCTACGCCCAGGGCCTCGGCCAGGCGGATATACTCCACGTCGTCGGGGGGAGTAGCCCATGCAGTCGCACACATAGGCGTCACAGAGCACCGGGTCCAGGAAGCCCAGCACCCGGTTCATAACCACGGGATTTCCGCCCTCCTCGAAGTCCAGGTCCCCGCAGATGTTGTCCACCAGGATGAAGCTGTCGGGGATCAGGGTGTTTAAATGGGCGATTGGACGGTGCAGGCCCAGGGTGTGAAACCGGCGCTTCTCCATGTTGGGGAGCAGGCCCTTGTTGTTTTTTAGGGCGCAGGTGATGAGGGTCTGGCAGTGACCCTTTAACACGGGCATGTTGATGATGTAATCCGCAGCCGCCGCGCGGTCGCAGAGGCGGATGTTCATGCCCTGGGCGTCGTATTCCTTCCAGCTGTCCTTCTGGAGGTCATAAAAGGGCACGTTATAGGCGCGGCACACCTTGTCGCAGCCGGCCGCCCTGGCCGCCAGGTCCGTGCGGTCCCCTACCCAGGCTCCTTCGATCACGCTGATCTGATGAAAACCGTGCTCCTGCAAATACTCAATGGTTCCGGCCAGCAGCTGGGGATGGGTGGTGGCCCCGGTGGAGGGCGAATTGGCGGACGCCAGGTTGGGCTTCAGCGCCACCTGCTTGTCCCGGTCCCCGATTAACGCCGCCACATCCGCCCGGGTTAAAATCTGCTTTGCCATCTCTTTGTAATCTGTGCCGTGAATGATCAGAATGTCCTGCTTTGTCATGGGAAAAGTTCCTCCTGATTCGAGTTGTGTGTGGGCGAACGACCTCGCCGAGTGCTCATAGTATACCATGTCCGCTAGGCTCGTGGACGACCTCGCCAAGCGGCCAGGCATGCATTCGCACTAGGCTCGTGAACGACCTCGCCAAGTGCTCATAGTATACCACATCTTGTAATACTGCCACAACTGTACTATAATGTGAAAAGCATAAAAACCAATGACAGCGAGGAGTGAAGTCGGATGACCAAGACAAATGTAATGCGTCTTCTGGACGCGGCGGGGATTGTTTACCAGGCGGGGAGCTATGAGGTGGACGAGAACGATCTGTCCGGGAGCCATGCCGCGGATTTGATGGGCGTGGATCACGACGCCATGTACAAGACGCTGGTGTTAAAGGGCGAGAAAAAGGGCTATGTGGTCTGCTGTATCCCGGTGGACGAGGAGCTGGACTTAAAGAAGGTGGCAAAAGCCGCGGGGGAGAAGAAGGTGGAGATGATCCATGTGAAGGATATGCTGGCAGTCACCGGCTACATCCGGGGCGGCTGCTCTCCGGTGGGAATGAAGAAGCAATATCCTACTTATATAGAAGAAACGGCTCAGCTCTATGACCGGATCACCGTCAGCGCGGGCCAGCGCGGCGTCCAGGTGACCCTGAATCCCGAGGACCTGTGCCGTTACGTGGAGGCGGAATTCGTTCCTCTGATCTGACCGGCATTTCCTGTCTCAGGATGGCGGAATTTTAGGAGAAAACAGATGATCATATTAATTGCAGGGGCGTCCCACACCGGAAAAACCGCTCTGGCACAGCGGCTGCTGGAGAAATACCATTACCCGTACCTCTCCATGGATCTGCTGAAAATGGGGCTGATCCGAAGCGGAAACACCGGGCTGACCCCGGAGGAGGACGGGAAACTCACGGGGTATCTCTGGCCCATTGTCCGGGAGATGATCAAAACCGCAATCGAGAACCGCCAGAATCTTGTGGTGGAGGGGATTTACATTCCCTTTGATTGGGAAAATGATTTCGGCATGGAATACCGGAACGAAATCCGCTTCTATTGTCTCGTGATGACGGAGGCGTATATTAAAGCCCGCTTTGACGATATCAAACAATACGCCAATGTGATTGAGACGCGGCTTGACGATTCCTATTGTACAGAAGCTTCTGTGCTCCAAGAAAATGCCCATAATTTGGAAATGTGCCGGAAATACAGCTGCAACTGCATCCTGATCGACGGCGATTACCAGGTGGATATCGGCATTTAGCCGCGCGCCCGGGCAGCGGCAGGAAGAAGCAGCGTAAGGAGCGCCGTTTGACATTTGGACAGACAGGAATTAAAATGAAAGAAAACAGGAGCGTTAACCAAACGAAATGAATTGAAGGAGGAAGAAAGCGATGGAGCGAAATGAGATATACAGACGGGTGGACCACACTCTGCTGGCCCAGACGGCCACCTGGGAGGAGATTCGCGGAATCTGCGACGACGCCCTGGCGTACGGGACGGCCAGCGTGTGTATCCCGCCGTCTTACGTGGGACGGGCGAAGGAATATCTGGGGGATCGGATGGCGGTCTGCACGGTGATCGGTTTCCCCAACGGCTACAATACCACGGCGGTCAAGGTGTTTGAGACGGAGGACGCCGTTGCCAACGGCGCCGACGAGATCGACATGGTGATCAACATCGGCTGGCTCAAGGACCGGGAATATGACCGTCTCCGCGATGAAATCCGTCAAGTTAAGGCCGCCTGCGCAGGCCGGATTCTGAAGGTAATCATCGAGACCTGCCTGTTGAGCGAAGAGGAGAAGGTCCGCATGTGCGGTATCGTCACCGAGGCCGGGGCGGATTTCATCAAAACCTCCACCGGATTTTCCACCGCAGGCGCCACCTTTGACGACATCCGCCTGTTTGCAGAGCACGTGGGCGAGGGCGTGCGCATGAAGGCGGCGGGCGGTATTAAATCCTTTGGGGACGCCGAGGAATTCATCCGCCTGGGAGCGGACCGCCTGGGGACCAGCCGGATCGTGAAGCTGGCAAAGGCCGAGAAGGCCGGCGGACAGACGGCGCCGGATTCGGACCGCTATTGATCCCGGACCGGACTGTTTAGCGCCTCGTCACAGCGGGAATAAACAGCGGACAGCCCACATATCTTACATTAAAGGACAGCTGGGGCTGCGGGAGCGCCGCCCGGGGATTTCCGCGAAACGGCGGGATTTTATTGACAATTCGAATATTATTCCGGGGAATGCTGGGTATACTGTCAGAATTGTTCACAAAAGTTCATAAAAATCCGCTTGAAAAATGAGGTCGATTGCGCTATAATAAGGCCATACAAAATTATGTAACCTGTAACTACCTGGGATGTGCGATACTCTTACCAATTTTGAACCTACATTTCGACTCAGGGATTCCAATATTTTTAGGCGGATGTCAGGCCTCCTTCGAGTGGAAGGCAGAAGTCTAAGTGAGGTTGCCCACCTAGCATTGCTAGGCGTCAATAAGTAAGAGACGGCATCTTGGGGTTACAGAAGACAAAAAGCAGCGAGCAATCGCTGCTTTTGCTTCTTGTAAATCTAAATTTGTAAATGACGCAGTGAGGGGGAAATATGAAGAACAAGATGATTTTATGGACGGCGGGTATGATATCCCTGGTCGTCGTGTTAATGATTATCATCGTGTCCCTGGAACCCCCAAAGGAAGGGATTACCCGCTCCCAGGCGTTTAAGGCGGCGGCGCTTCTGACCGCCTCCCGGGAGGAGTGCGAAGCCCACCAAAAGGCTGCGGGCCGTTCGCATTTCTCCGCAAAGGAGCAGGGAAACTGGTTTGTGAAATATATGGACTACCTCTACGACGAGGATTACCTGACCGAGGAGCTGACGCCCGCGAACCTGACCACGGCCCAGGGGCTTCTGACCTACAGGGAGGCTTCCTATCTGGCCGCCAGGGCGGGCAGTTCCTTTAAGGCCAGAGTGGGAGCCAACAAGCACAACCAGGACAGCCCCTACCCGGAGGAGGACTGGTGGGCCCTGTACGGAGCCATGGCGAAAGAGCTGGACCCGGAGGGGAAAATCACGGATGTGACCGCGGTGCTCTACGGCACGCCCTCCAACCTGGAGCAGGCGGCCAGCTGGACGGCCTACACCACAGAGGGCGACTACGGTTTCGAGGGACTGGCGCTGGACGCCTATATGGACTGTGAGATCCGCTTCCTGGCCCGAGAGGGCGAGATGATCGCCATGCGGGAACTGGTTTCTGAGGACGTTACATATCCCAACGTTTGGCTGACCGACGGGTCGGAGGGACATTTTAAAGTGTATCTGGGCACTCTGAGCCGGGAGTTCACCGTCAACGGAAAGATGGGCAAGGCCGAGGACCTGGAGAACAATCTGGTGGATTTGGTGCTGAACCGGGGCAGACTGGTGAAAATCGTGCTGAAAAAGGACCGGATCAACGGCAAGGTGCTGTCGGTGACCGAGGACGCCATCGAGATCGAGGGCTACGGCCGCCTGGAGCTGGCGCCGAATTTCAACGTTTACAAGCTCTACGGGGATTTTAAAACCCTGAGCCTGAAGGACATTCTGGTGGGCTACAACCTGCAGGAGTTTGTGGCGGCGGACGGAAAGCTGTGCGCGGCCCTGGTGGAGCGTCAGTTCGACGCCAAGACGATCCGGGTGCTGTTGATGAACACCGGCTTCAAGAGCCTGTTCCATCCCTCCGTGGAGCTGACGGTGCACGGCTCCGCGGTTCTGGAGTACGACGTGGGGGAGGGAAAGACCGAGAGCGAGGAATTGGCGGACGGCGCGTTGCTTCAGATACAGCCCGGGGATAAACGGCTGGAGAACGGACGGTTGGAGATCCGGCCCGCCGGGGACGAGGGAATCACCATCAATTCCATCGAGCGGGCCCAGGGGAATCCCACCTACAGCGGCAGCCTGGAGATCCGCCAGGAGGCCGACGGGCTGGTGCTGGTCAACGATCTGTACCTGGAGGACTATCTGACCAAGGTGGTACCCAGCGAGATGCCCTCCTCCTACGAGAAGGAGGCATTAAAAGCTCAGGCCGTGTGCGCCAGGACGTACGCTTACCGGCAGATTCAGGGCAACGCCTACAGCCAGTTCGGCGCTCATGTGGACGACAGCACCAACTATCAGGTGTACAACAACAAGGAGACCGACGAGAAGACCACGGCGGCGGTAAAGGAGACCTACGGGAAGATGCTGTTCTACGAGGATAAGGCCGTCGAAGCGTTCTATTTCTCCACCTCCTGCGGCCATACCACGGACGGAAGCGTGTGGGGGTCTGAGGGCGCCAAGCTGCCCTACCTCCAGGCCGTGGAGCTGCGGGAACGGAGAAAGACGCAGGACCTGACGGACAACGCGGCCTTTGACGCCTTTATCCGCAATCCCGACGTGCCGTCCTACGACAGCAGTTTCCCCATGTACCGCTGGGAAACGGATGTGAGCAGCGATCTGCTCAGCGGAAAAATCGGGGGAGTTGGAACGGTGCAGAACCTGACCGTCACCAAGCGCGGCCCGGGCGGAATCGCCCAGGAGCTGCTGGTGGAGGGCTCCGGCGGGAACACCACCATAAAGACCCAGGGCAGTATCCGCTCCACGCTGGGAGATCCGGGGCTTTCCATCGCCAAAAAGGACGGCTCTGTCATGGAGGGCAGCGATCTGCTGCCCAGCGCGTTTATCTCCATTGAGAAGCGCTCGGCAGACGACGGAACGATTTCCTTCCATATTTATGGAGGCGGATTTGGCCACGGCGCGGGTATGAGCCAGAACGGCGCCCAGGGTATGGCCAGAGAGGGCAAGGATTACGGGGAAATCCTGGATTTCTTCTACAAGGGCACGGAATTGAGAGAACAGTAGATTTACTGCATACGGGGATAAAAGGGGCGCAGCCCGGAAACTCACATAAAGTTTCCGGGTTGCGCCCCTTTTTTGGACGGTCCGGCTGCAGGCCCGCGCGCAATCACTGGCCAGGCCGTCACGCAGCCTGCCGCCGGCCCATTATGCAGTCTGCTTCCCGCCCGCTTACCGGGCTTCCCGGCAGGCTTTCCACAACCGCATCGCCTGTTCGGCCGCGCCCGCCATATTTTTCATTGCGGTCCCGGGTTCCATGGCCTCGGACAGGGTGGTTACGGTCCGCAGGATGGGGAAGAAGGCGTCGATGCCCTTCTGATTGCAGGCGACGGCGTCCTCGGTGACGCAGCCCGCGAAGGCCAGCACCGGTTTGCCAAACTGTTTGGCCAGCCCGGCCACCCCCACCGGGGCCTTGCCCATGGCGGTCTGGCCGTCCAGACGGCCTTCTCCGGTGATCACCAGGTCCGCGTTCCGGATGTAGTCCGCCAGGTGCGTTTCCTCCAGCACGATGTGGATTCCGGATTCCAGAACCGCGTCCGTGAAGGTGAGGAAGGCGAAGCCCAGCCCGCCTGCGGCCCCGGTGCCGGGAAAGCTGGCGTCGGCCTTGGGAAAGGTCTTGGCGGCCAGCGCCGCGTAGCGGCCCAGCCAAAGGTCCATCTGCCGGACCATTTCCGGCGTGGCGCCCTTCTGGGGGCCGTAGATGGCGCTGGCGCCCAATTCCCCGCAGAGTGGATTGGTCACGTCGCAGGCCACGCAGAACCGGCACTGGGAGAGCTCTGGCAGCACGTTGTCCGAGCCGATGGAGGCCAGGCGCTCAAGCCCCGCGGCGCCCTGGGGAATCGGTTTTCCGTCGCTGTCCAGAAAGTCGTATCCCAGCGCCTGGAGCATACCGGCGCCCCCGTCGTTGGTGGCGCTGCCGCCAATGCCAACGATAAAGCGGCGGCAGCCCCTTGCGATGGCATCCCGGATCATTTCGCCCACGCCGTAGGTGGTGGTGAGAAGGGGATTGCGTTCCTTCTCGGGAACCAGGGGAAGCCCGGCTGCTGCGGACATCTCGATCACCGCGGTGCCGGAGCTGCCGATGATCCCGTAAGAGCACTCCAAGGGCTGGCCCAGGGGACCGGTGACGGTGATGGTGCGAAGCTCCCCGTTCATTCCGCTGACCAGGGCCTCCACCGTGCCCTCGCCGCCGTCCGCCAGCGGGCGCACGGACACCACCGCGTCCGGGTAGACCCGGCGGATGCCCTCGCAGACCGCCCGGCCCGCTTCCATGGAAGTCAGGCTCCCTTTTAAAGAGTCGATTGCTACAACTGCGTTCATATTTCTGCCTCCCTGCTCTCTGAAATCGTATTGTGATCTATCTCCACTATAACAGATCAGCGACTGGGAAAAAATATTACAAATACCGAATATTTTGTGATATTATAAAAAAATATGGTATGAATAACAAATATACGCTATAATAAGTCAGACAGACCAGAGCGAATCATTGGGAGGGCGGGGAATACCATGAATGAACAGATTGACCGGAAGCTGGCGCAGCAGATCGTGGATACGGTGAAGGACGTATGCGGGCAGAATGTGAACTTTATCGACGGCTCGGGCCTGATTTACGCCAGCACGGACGCGGGCAGAATCGGCTCCTACCATGAGATCGGCCGTCAGGCGGCGGTGGCGGGAAAGGCCATTGAGGTGGAGGCGGACGACCGGTTTAGCGGAACCCAGAAGGGAGTGAACCTGCCGGTATACCACAATGGCTCCATGGTGGCGGTAATCGGCATCAGCGGACCGCCCGATGAGGTGCGAACGTACGCCCGCCTAGCGGAACGCATTACCGGACTTTTGATCCGGGAACGGGAGATCGGCGCATTTTCGCGCACACAGGAGGAGCGCCGCAGCTACGTGATCAACGGGCTGATCCGCAGGGAGCCCATGGCGGAGGAATATCTGAAGGAGGCCCTTGCGGAGTGGGGGATTGCACGGGGCACAGGGAAGCGGGTGGCTGTGATCCGGGTATACGGCCGCCCTTACGCGGCGGACGGTGCCGTGCTGGACCAGGACATCCGCCGCCTGTTTGAGCGGGCCCGGGCCTGCCTGTACACCCGGAATTACCCGAACGAATATCTGGCGGTGCTGGAGGAGGGGGATTTTGCCCGGACGGAGGGAATGCTTAAGGCCTTCTGCGCCGGGCGGGAGGGCGATCTGAAGGTAGGGGTGGGCAAGGCGGCGCCCTTGGAGGAGTTGGCGGACTCCTATGAGTCCGGGCTCACCGCTCTGGAAAGCCTGCGGGGATCCCAGGAAAATTACGCGGTGTACGACCAGCTGACGCTGGAAATTCTGCTCTCGCGGGTTTCCCAGGGTAGCCGGGAGGAATTTCTGCAAAAGACGGCGGCCGGGCTGACGGAGGAGGAGCTGGAGCTTTTGGCCGTTTATTTTGAGGAGGATATGTCCCTCTCCGGAGCCTGCGCCCGCCTGTTCCTGCACAAGAACACCCTGCAGTACCGCCTGGACCGCATCGGGCGGAGAACCGGCTTTAATCCCCGCAGATTCAGGGACGCGGCGGTGCTCTACCTGGCCGTAAAACTGAAAAACCGGCCCTGTCCGGCCGATGGAGCCGGGCAAAACCGGTAGGGGATGGTGCTTTATGCCTGAGACGGGATCAGATAGACCTCTGCGTTCTGGGTTCCGTGCTGAAGCGTCTCGCCGTGGGTGTTGAAGAAAATGTCGATGTGGTTGCCTCTGACGCCGCCTCCGCGGTCCTCGGCCGTGTATACCACGCCGTTGATCATGAGTTTGGAGCCGAAGGGAATCACCTTGGGGTCCACGGCCACCGTGTGGCTGGCCGCGGCGATGGCTCCGGTGCAGGTGTGGCGGCCCCAACCCTCGGAACAGGCGCGGCAGGGACAGTAACCGGTTGTCTTAAAAACGCCCAGCGGAATCAGATTCTGACTTCCGGCAGCTCCCTGGGACTGAGCCTGGGCCTGGGGATCGCCCTTGGTGTGGTTCATGGTGTTGGCAAAATCCGAATCGCCCACATAGCCTTCCACCCGGTACTCGCCGTCCGGAAGGGAGGACCAGTCCATGGGAATGGTGAATCCGTGGCAGCCGTTGCCCTTACCCTGGCTCTCCAGCTTTTCACGGTATTCCCCCGCGGTTACCCGCTGGCGGAACACTTCCTCGCCGGTGGCCTTATTGAATACAGCCACGGTGCAGTCGATGGGGGAGTCGGGGAGATCTTTGTTATATGCCCAGCCGGTGATTGCAGAGTCGGAAACCTTTTCCAGCCGGCCTCTGGGAACCGCGGCAAATGCCGTGGTGGCGGATGCGGCCAGCAGGCTGAAGGTGAGGATTGCTCCTGTTATCATTGTTCTAAGTTTCATGTCAGTACCTCCTGATTGCTCATGTAATAAATGGAATAGAATTTTAAAACTTATTACATAATATGTAACACTTTTGTAATATATGAGCAATAACCACATTTTTATCATACTTTTCAGGAGCTGTCAAGGAAATAAATGGAAAAACCGGAGGGAAATGGATAAAAATATTACAAATTTGTAAAATATTTACAAAACAAGCAGGGTTTGTGCGCTATATGGAACATAGTGTCCGCGAATGACGGATTTAAAAATTTGCAAAAAGCGCAACAATGGCCAAAGGTTACACCGGCTGCCCATTGCATTCAACAAAACAGAGCAGCTGTCCGTCCGGCTCGGTGCCGGAGGCCAGCTGCTCTGCAGCGTTTCCTACCATATTCAATTTTAAAATGGAACCGTCAGTCGGCCCGGAATACCTCGGCGGTGTACATGCCGGCGGCCAGCGCTTCATCGTGGGTCGCATAGTAGATATCCAGCTTCCTGCCGTTCACGGCGGAGCCCATATCCTCCACGGTGTAGACGGTGCCGTCAATCAGAAGCTTGGTTCCCAGCGGAAACAGGTTCAAATCCGCGGAGATCGTGTGATCCGGCTGGGGCGTGGTGCCGGAGTAGGTCAGGTTGTGCCCTCCGGAACAGGCGTCGCACCCGCAGTAACCTGTGATGGTGAAGGTCCCCAAGGACTCGCCGCTGTTTTTGTCCGGTTCCTGGTTTTTCACCGCGCCGGGGCCGGCGTCCACGTACGCGTCGTCCTCGTCGAACCGGACCTGGCTTTTGCCGGAACCGGTACTGGTAATATGAAGTGTCCCGTTATCCTCCGGGGCGTCGGCTTCGTTTGCTACCGTGACATTCGTTCCAACAGCTGCGTTTTCCCCGGCGGACTGTACCGTCTCCGGGCGGGGCTCCACCACACTGCCCTGGGCGCCGTAGGCGGGAAGGGTAAACAGCATGCAGGCGGCCAGCGTCGCGGCTGCAAGAACCTTATTCGATTTAATTCGCATATGTTTGCCTCGCATTCTCAATGAATCGACAGTTTATATGTGTATTTAACATTATATTACAAAATTGTTAAATGTCAAGTAAAAGTCGTTAAGTGGGATTTACAAAATTGTGAAAAATGGGAAAAGAGCCCTGGAAATTAGTGGATTTTCAAAGAAAAGTGGGGGAGAAAGCCATAGATATAGGGGGCTGGTGGGAGAAAGTTACAGGATATGCCCTATTTGCGGCAGGGGGGAAACCGGCGGCGGGCCAAAAGGTTATAAAATTTTTAGAAATGCATATTGACAAATAAATTAAAAAGGAATATATTATGAAATGTAGATGTTAGCACTCTGAAGAGTTGAGTGCTAATAACAAGCGGAAAGGCGGTGCAGGTATGGCGTTGGAACTGGATGACCGGAAAGTCACAATTTTAAAAGCGATCATCAAGACTTACCTGGAAACGGGGGAGCCGGTGGGTTCCAGAACCATTTCCAAGTATTCCGATTTAAAGCTGAGTTCCGCCACGATCCGCAATGAGATGTCCGATCTTGAGGATATGGGCTATATTGTCCAGCCGCACACATCGGCGGGGCGAATCCCCTCTGACAAGGGCTATCGCTTCTATGTGGACCAGATTGAACTGGAAAAGGACAACGAGGTCATGGAGTTCAAGGAGATGATGGTCCAGAAGGTCGACAAGCTGGAGCTGGTGCTCAGACGGATGGCCCAGGTCCTGGCCAGCAACACCAATTACGCGGCCATGATCAGCGGACCCAGCTACCACAAGACCAAGCTGAAATTTATCCAGCTCTCCAAGATGGAGGAGCGCAAGCTTTTAGTGGTTGTGGTGGTGGAAGGAAACATTATCAAGAACACGATGATCGACATCAGCGATAACCTGACGGACGAGGAGCTGCTGAACCTGAACATACTTCTCAACAGCAGCTTAAACGGGCTGACCATCGAGGAGATCAACCTGGATGTGATCAGCAAGCTGAAGGTTGACGCCGGCGTCCACCGGGAGGTGGTGGAGCTGGTACTCAACGAGGTGGCCGAGGCCATACGGGCCGGCGGTGAGGACCTGCAGATTTACACCAGCGGCGCCACCAACATATTTAAGTACCCGGAGCTCTCCGAGGGTGACAAGGCCAGCCGGCTGATCGGAACGCTGGAGCACCAGGAGGTGCTGCAGGAGTTCGTGGCCGAGGTAAACGCCAACTCGGACGGCGATTCAGGGATTCAGGTATATATCGGAGACGAGACTCCGGTTCAGTCCATGAAGGATTGCAGCGTGGTTACCGCCAATTACGATCTGGGCGGCGGGCTGCGCGGGACCATCGGGATTATCGGACCCAAGCGGATGGATTATGAGAAGGTGCTCAGAACCATGCAGAATCTCATGAACCAACTGGACGGTGCGTTTAAAAAGGATGAAAGGTGATAGACGGTGAACAGCGAAAACATGAATAAGGATGAGATGAACCAACAGACAGCCGGGGGACCGGAAAACGAAGCGCCTGAGACGGTGAATGAGGCGGACGGAGTGAACGCCGCAGAGCAGAGTCAGGCGGAGACGCAGGAGAGCGCGGCAGCGGAAAACGGGAGCGCGCCGGAGAACGCCGGGGAGGCCGGAGAGCAGAACGGCGGAGCCCGGGAAGAGAAAAAGGGATTCTTCAAGAAAAAGAAAGATCCGCGGGATGAGAAGATCGAGGAGCTGACCGACCGTGTGAAACGGCAGATGGCGGAATTCGAGAACTTCCGCAAGCGGACCGAAAAGGAAAAGTCCACCATGTACGAGATGGGCGCAAGGGACATCATCGAGCGGATCCTGCCCGTGGTTGACAATTTTGAGAGAGGGTTGGCCTCCATACCGGAAGAAGCAAAAGCCACCCCGTTTGCGGACGGCATGGAGAAGATATATAAGCAGTTCCAGAAAACACTGGAGGAGGCCGGCGTGAAAGCCATCGAGGCCGTGGGCCAGGAATTCGACCCCAACTTCCACAACGCGGTGATGCACGTGGACGACGAGAACCTGGGCGAGAACATGGTGGCCGAGGAACTGTTAAAGGGTTATACGTACCGCGACACCGTGGTACGTCACAGCATGGTAAAAGTGGCCAATTAATCAACCATTTACGATAGAGATCAGAGACGACAAATAATCAGGAGGAAAAAACGATGAGTAAGATAATTGGAATTGACTTAGGTACAACAAACAGCTGCGTAGCTGTGATGGAGGGCGGAAAGCCCACCGTTATCGCCAACGCCGAGGGCGTGCGCACAACGCCGTCCGTAGTAGCTTTTACAAAGACAGGAGAGAGACTGGTGGGCGAGCCCGCAAAGCGTCAGGCCGTGACCAACGCCGACAAGACCATCTCCTCCATCAAGCGCCACATGGGAACCGACTACAAGGTTGACATCGACGGCAAGAAATACACCCCCCAGGAGATTTCCGCGATGATCTTACAGAAGCTGAAAGCGGACGCCGAGGCGTATCTGGGCGAGCCGGTAACCGAGGCTGTGATCACCGTTCCCGCGTACTTCAACGACGCCCAGCGTCAGGCGACCAAGGACGCCGGCAAGATCGCGGGCCTGGAAGTAAAGCGTATCATCAACGAGCCCACGGCCGCTGCGCTGGCTTACGGCCTGGACAATGAAAAAGAGCAGAAGATCATGGTATACGATCTGGGCGGCGGCACCTTCGACGTTTCCATCATCGAGATCGGCGACGGCGTAATCGAGGTTCTGTCCACCAACGGCGATACCCGTCTGGGCGGCGACGACTTCGACAACCGCATCACTCAGTGGATGATCGACGAGTTCAAGAAAGCCGAGGGCGTGGACCTGTCCGGCGACAAGATGGCTATGCAGCGCCTGAAAGAGGCCGCTGAGAAGGCCAAGAAGGAAGTATCCACCGCTACCACCACCAACATCAACCTGCCTTTCATCACCGCTACGTCCGAGGGGCCGAAGCATTTGGATATGAACCTGACCCGTGCAAAATTCGACGAACTGACCCACGACCTGGTGGAGCGCACCGCCATCCCGGTACAGAACGCGTTGCGCGACGCCGGAATCACCGCGTCCGAGCTGGGCAAGGTGCTGCTGGTAGGCGGTTCCACCCGTATGATCGCGGCTCAGGACAAAGTAAAGCAGCTGACCGGCAAGGAGCCCAGCAAGTCCTTGAACCCCGATGAGTGCGTGGCAATCGGCGCGGCCATCCAGGGCGGCAAGCTGGCCGGAGACGCAGGCGCGGGAGACATTCTGCTGTTAGACGTTACCCCCCTGTCCCTGTCCATCGAGACCATGGGCGGCGTAGCGACCAGACTGATCGAGCGCAACACCACCATCCCCACCAAGAAGAGCCAGATCTTCTCCACCGCGGCCGACAATCAGACCGCTGTTGATATTCACGTGGTACAGGGCGAGCGCCAGTTCGCCAGAGACAACAAGACCCTGGGCCAGTTCCGTCTGGATGGAATTCCGCCGGCGAGAAGAGGAATCCCGCAGATCGAGGTTACCTTTGACATTGACGCCAACGGCATCGTGAACGTGTCCGCCAAGGATCTGGGCACCGGCAAGGAGCAGCACATCACCATCACCTCCGGCTCCAACATGTCCGACGACGACATCGATAAGGCTGTGAAGGAAGCAGCTGAGTACGAGGCTCAGGACAAGAAGCGCAAGGAGGCCATCGACGCCAGAAACGACGCGGACTCCATGGTATTCCAGACTGAGAAGGCTCTGGAGGAGGTTGGAGACAAGATCGCTGCCGGCGATAAGGCTGAGGTTGAAGCGGATTTAAGCGCTCTGAAGGAAGCCATCAACCGCGCGCCGGTGGATCAGATGACCGACGCTCAGGTTGAGGACATCAAGGCGGGCAAGGAAAAGCTGATGAACAGCGCTCAGAAGCTGTTTGCCAAGGTTTACGAGCAGGCTCAGGCCTCCGGCCAGGCTGGCCCGGGACCGGATATGGGCGGCGCTCAGGCGGGCGGACCGGCGGACGACGTGGTTGACGCCGACTTTAAGGAAGTATAAGACAACGGAAAGATAAATGACAGCTGTATGCCGGACCCTGGTCCGGCATATGGCGTGGTTCGATATTTGATAACGAGGTAGAGACAACATGGCAGAGAGTAAAAGAGATTACTATGAAGTTCTGGGCGTTCCGAAGACTGCGGACGACGATGCTTTAAAAAAAGCATACAGAGCTCTGGCCAAAAAGTACCATCCGGATGCGAACCCGGGGGACAAGGAGGCAGAGGCCAAATTTAAGGAAGCTTCCGAGGCTTACAGTGTGCTCAGCGATCCTCAGAAGCGTCAGCAGTACGACCAGTTCGGCCATGCTGCGTTTGACCCGGGCGCCGGAGCCGGAGCCGGTGGGTTCGGCGGATTCGACTTCTCCGGGGATATGGGCGACATTTTCGGCGATATCTTCGGCGATATTTTCGGTACCGGCCGGTCCACCAGGAGAAACAACGGCCCCATGCGGGGCGCCAATGTGCGGACTTCCGCGCGGATTTCCTTTGAGG
>PVML01020085.1_pt1 | contig 17170 bp, 14 predicted proteins | sample 1853371 | NCBI WGS metagenome assembly PVML01 (sample SAMN08533508, study PRJNA380276) | Human gut metagenome, whole genome shotgun sequencing project. | isolation source: participant 1, chromium library | host: Homo sapiens | collected 2017 | reverse complement strand
AGCTTATCGCTTTTTCTTATTTTCCTGATTTGTCACAGCCCCTTATTAAAATAATTATGAATAATTTTGCTCATAAAATCCAATTTTTGCTTATTCATTTTGGGTGAAACACCAATCCAAAATGTGTTTTCCATAATGTGATCCGTATTTCTTAAATCACCAACAACTCGATATCCCGATTGTTGTTCTCGTAACTGGTCAAAACATGGATGTTTAATCATATTCCCTGCAAATAACATTCTTGTTTGAATATTATTTGATTCGATAAATTGAACAAGTTCGTTTCTATCCACGCCTTCTTTCACTGTTATAAGAAAGCCAAACCACGAAGGATTTGAATTTACCGTAGCTTCAGGAAGAATCAAATAAGATTCAAGATCTTTCAAATTATCTTTCAAATACTCAAAATTCTCTCGGCGTTGTTTTGTAAATTCATTAAGTTTCTTTAGCTGGGCAACCCCTATCGAAGCTTGCATCTCTGTCGCTTTTAGATTATATCCAAAGTGTGAATAAACATATTTATGATCATAGCCTTTTGGCAATAATCCGTATTGCCCATCATAACGATGCCCGCAGAAGTTATCATGTCCGCTTGGACAGATACAGTCTCTACCCCAATCTCTAAACGACAAAGCTATTTTATAAAGCAAAGCATTATTAGTATAAACAGCTCCCCCTTCGCCCATTGTCATATGATGAGGCGGATAAAAGCTAGATGTTCCAATATCACCAATGGTTCCCGTTAGTTTTTCTTCCCCATTAAGGTAATATGTTGATCCTAATGCATCACAATTGTCCTCAATCAACCAGAGATTATATTTATCACAGAATGCTTTTACTTTCTCTAAATCAAACGGGTTTCCTAATGTATGTGCAATCATAACAGCCTTTGTTTTCTCGCTAACAGCGGCTTCCAATTGACTAACATCAATATTATAGGTTGGGATAGTAACATCTACAAAGACCGGAATAGCCCCATACTGCAAGATAGGAGAGATCGTCGTAGGAAAACCAGCTGCAACCGTGATTATTTCGTCTCCACGCTTGATTTGTCTTTCTTTCAATAATGGAGATGTCAGCGTCATAAATGCGATCAAATTTGAGGATGAACCTGAATTCGTTAACAAACAATGCTTAACTCCTAAGAACTTTGAAAAATCTTTTTCGAATTGTGCGCAGTATCTGCCCGATGTAAGCCAAAAATCTAAAGCACTATCAACCAGATTAACCATTTCTTCTTCATCATAAACTCGTCCTGCATAAGCAATTCGATCTCCTTCGCTATACTCATCAGTGTCTTTATGATAATGGTTGTAGTACTCTTTTACTAATTCTAATATTTGCTTCTTATCTTCTGACATTGAAGTCATAATCATTCCTCCATATATTCTAAAATTTGATGACTTGTAATTTCTTTTAGATCTCCGTTATTTACAAATACTTTTGACCACTCTATAGTCTTCTTAACAGCCTCAGCCACATGCCAGCGTGGATGCCAATTTAAAATACTTTTTGCTTTTTCACAATTTAATTTTAGAAAATTAGCTTCATGTGGCCCTTGATAGTCCGTCGCTTTCCATTTAGCACCTTCCCAAAAATGACAAAACAGCTCACAAAGTTGACTTGTTGTTACACAATCGCTATCATCTGGCCCAATATTATAATTTCCTGCATAGCTTTTATTATTATATTGTTTCATAGCCAACATTAAATAGAACATATCTGCTTCCAAAACATGTTGATATGGTCGGACTGAATTTGGGTTCCTAACAATAATCGGTATATTTTTTACAGTGTATTTTATACAATCAGGAACAATTCGATTCTCCGAGAAATCTCCGCCTCCGATAACATTTCCTGCCCGGCATGTTGAAACAGCTAAATCTCGATCACTAAAAAACGATTTGCAGTATGACGCGGTAACCAGCTCTGAACAAGATTTACTATTAGAATAAGGATCATAGCCATTCAATCTATCAGTTTCAACGTAACCGTAACTTTCTTGTTCCTGATTCTCATAAACTTTATCTGTGGTCACATTAACGAACGATTTCACACAAGGATTTAATCGAATACATTCCATAATATTAACAGTTCCAATAACATTAACATCGAAGGTGTAAACAGGATTTTTATAGGAATCAATGACCAAGGGCTGAGCTGCTAAGTGAAAGACAATTTCTGGTTTAAATTCATCAAAAATCCTTTTAACGTTTTGAAGATCCCGAATATCTAAAATATGCGACTGAATACGATTTTCTAAATCTAATAAATTAAATAATGCGGGATCTGTATTAGGCTGCAATCCAATACCACATACTTCTGCGCCACATTCTAAAAGAATACTGCATAGCCAGCTTCCCTTAAAGCCAGTATGTCCGGTAACTAAAACTTTTTTCCCTTTGTAAAATGATTTCATCAATCCCATACTTTCCATGGCGCTTCCTCTTTTTCTAGAAGTTTCTCTAATTTGTTCTTATCATTCATCGTATCCATGCACTGCCAAAATCCATAATGTTTATAAGCTTGTAACTGTCTTTGATTTGCTAAAGCTTCCAAAGGTTCCCTTTCAAAAACACAAGAATCTCCATCAAGATAATCAAATATCTGTGGCTCTATCACCATAAATCCGCCATTAATCCATCCACCATCATCAATATTCTTTTCTTTGAAAGATCGAATTTCATTAGATTCAGATAATTCAAGTGCTCCGAATCGACCTCCCGGGCGAACTGCAGTTAAAGTCACAGTTTTTCTCGCTTTTCTATGGCATTCAAGTAATGAAGTGATATCTACATCACTAACACCATCTCCATAAGTCATCAGAAAGGACTCATTGCCAATAAATTTTTGAATTCGTTTAATTCTTCCGCCTGTCATTGTATTCAAGCCGGTATCTACACAGGTTACTTTCCAAGGCTCTGAACTGTTATTATGGATTTCCAGTTTATTGTTCTGCAAATCAAATGTGATGTCTGAATTATGGAGAAAGTAGTCAGCAAAGAATTCTTTAATTACATAACCTTTATAACCACAGCAAATCACAAAATCATGAAAACCAAAATGACTATAATATTTCATAATATGCCACATAATTGGTTTTCCCCCAATTTCAATCATCGGTTTTGGCTTTAAATGAGATTCTTCACTGATCCGTGTTCCATACCCACCTGCTAAAATTACGACTTTCATCTTAAAATCTCCTTTCTTTTATATTGTATAATAAACGCTCTAACAATTTGCGAAAAAGATGATACTACTTTTGCCAACAAAAATGAAACAATAAAAAAGCAAAAAAGAATAACAAAATATTTTAATGAAAAAACAAATTTTAATTCTTGGAACAAGTATTTTTCAAGATAGTATAAAATCAAAAAATGAAATAAATAAAATTCGTAACTTATTCTGCCTAAACACTCCAAAAATAGTATTCTAACATGGCATCCGTTATTTTCTAAAAAATAACAAAGAATAATTACATTACCAAAGAGCGCTGACAACATAACTACAATAATAGGCATTTTTAATACACCTATCGGAAAAAATATATAATGGATCAAACAAGCTACGAACAACAATAATGAAATTATAATTCTTTGCTTAAATATAGAATTAGTCTCTTTTCTTTTTTTAATATAATCGGCGACCACCATTCCTGTAAAATAAGGGACAATTTGAGAAATTGGTGATAAATATAAATATCCATTATCATACATTAACTTATAATTCATTAATAAATAAGATATAGCTATTTGAACACTTAAAGATATTAAAAAAATTAATATTATGAATTTGATATAGTTCTTATGTTTGCAAAGAAGTTTAAAGAGTATTGGAGAAACAGCATATAGAATAACGATCGTCCCTACATACCAACTTCCTGGAATCAAATCATTATTATGAATAATACTAAACCCATTTAATAGAAATAAATGTAAGCCGATTGATTTTATATTTAATTTCTCATCAATCCATAGAATTTTTGCAAGATTTGTATTTAACGCTACTAAAATATAATTTATAAGAGAGTATATTATGATGGCTATCCAATATGATGGAATTAAACTAAATAAACGCCTAATATAATATTCTTTAGGTTTTATTCTACAGAGAGAATAATAAGCTAGAAATCCAGAAATCACAATGAATAACTGTGCTCCAAATTGTTGAAAACAAAACATTTTATATTGCATATTTGACATTACTGTAAAATCTACACAATGTCTGAAAAAAATCATAATTACAGCAATACCTTTCAAGCAATCAATAAAAGCATACTTTTTTTTGTCATATCGGTTTTCTATATTATTAGATAAAAAGTTTTCGCTTGAAATATCTTTTACCCAATGTTTTCCTATTTTCACAATTCAACCCTCAAATTCTTTCATATATAACAATTTCCTAAAGTATTTATAGATAATACTAGTAAATGAAAGTTATTCCTCAATCTCCGCAATATATTTATAAAACTTTTAAGAATTTATATTTTACAATGCTTCATTTTCTTACTCTTAATAATACATATCTATCATTATCATAAATTACTTCACTGCATCCCCTTGCATCAAACCATAAAGGAAGGTAAAGATCACCTTTAAGTACAACCACTTCTTTATCCATAATAACATAATCACAATTAGAATCAATTATAGCATCGCATATTTTAGAATAATCGGGGTCTTGCTTCCAAATATGTTGCCCATAATAATCTCGAACATAGAATATATTTAACCAGTCACTTGGTGCATCAATATCTTCGTCAGAATATGCTGGCGCAGAACGAGAAGTATTCGCGTCGATCAAAACACGAATATTACTAACATACGCTTTAACAGCTATATCCTGATTAAGAATAAGGGGACGTTCTAATTTAGAACTTTGTAATTCTTCAATTAGATTTTGATATAACTCCCACTGATCATTAGTTACTCTATAAACAGGGTTATAACCTTCTTGAGGTATAAAAAATTTTGAATAATAACTTATATTATTATGTACAATGATTCCTATCGAACCAATTTCTAAAGCTAAGAGGAATAATATTTCAATATTTTTATTTTTTTCCAGCCACTCAATTAAACCTGTATAAAAAATAAGTAAGCAAAACGGATTTATAAAGATTTCAAAGCATCGACTATAAACAATACTAGTCATGTATTTAACTACAAAAGGAGTAACAAATGGATTTACAAATAAAATTATAATTAAGAGTAAAAAGAATTTATACTCTTTTTCATATTTTTCCTGAAAACAATTAATGAAAATAATAAACCAAAAAACACAATTCCGCACTAGTTCTATTTTATTCACTGGTATAAAATAATTCAAAGTCATATCTCCCAAACTATTTAAGCGAAAAAAGAATGAGTACCCATTGAATTGACTATCTGAACCAGAAAACATAGAATTTCGCACAAAATAACTAACAATCACCAGCAAAAGAACAAAAATTATGAAAATAAACTTAAAAAGTTGTAACATTTTTTTCCAAGATATAGCATCAAATCGTTTTGTTAAATAAACAGTATATCCTGCTAGGCAATAAATTGCTAAGATTAAAATCGAAGTTTTAGTATTATTTCCTGAAAAATAAAGTAATGCAAAAATAAGTAAAGATAGACATGATATCCAATATTCTAAATAAACAGTATAATTTTGTTCCTTTTTCCATATTAAATAGAAAAAGAAACTAATTTCAATAAAACATGCAATAAAGAAACCTGATGAACTAAATCCGATAAGTGAAGAATTCAAAAAAGTAAGTAAAAATAATGATTTTTTATTATTCAGTTTAATAAATTCATACAATATGAGCATATTACACGCAATATTTAATGTTTTCCATGTATTTCCGTAAAATGGGAATGATATGTTGAAATAATTAGTGAAAAAAACAAGCACAAAAAATATAGCAACAATTTTAGTATGCAAACTTTTCTTCTCTAAAAATAAATTTATTGAATGAAAAAGAATATCACTCAGCATATAAAAATATGTTAAAGCTGAAGTCCATAAATAAACAGGAGTTAACGAAGTATTGTTTAAAGACAAAATATTCCTTATATTTTTTAAAAGCAAAGAATGAAAATAATAAAAACCTTGATAGCCATGAAGCGTCGATATATTTTCTATATTTCCAGTATAACCATTAATTGTTCCCAATGTAGGTGATGTGCTGTTTTCAATTACCATAGATAAATAGAAATTAGAATCGAAAGCAGCTTCTCCTAATGTTTGATTTCCCATTAGAAAAGCAAAAATTATAGTAAATAATGCATCTCCTAATATCATCTTAAGTTCTTTTTGTGTAGGAATTAGATTGACTTTCACTTTAATTGCAACAAATATTGGAATAATTAGCAAAATATATTGAACAAAAAGAATATAATATACAGAGAATTGAAATTTGACAAAAGCGAAGACAAAAAATTCGAAAATACCTAAAATAACAAAAAAACCGATTGTAATTACAGGAAAATAATCTGCGTTCCAATTAAAATACTTACTAATACATTTCCCTAACAGATAACTATCAAAAATCAGCATTAATGATATTACTATTGATATCTCTACCATAATTTTTTTAATCCACCTTTCAAATTTTTATCGAATAAGAGTAATAACAAAGAAATTAAAGAGATGCAATAAGAAATAATTTGTATTTTCGTTCCTTTATAATAAATAACATATTGCATTTTTTTATTTTTTTCCCTGGTATTAAAGGAAACCAAAAAAGTTTCATGATCTGGATAAGGAACTAGTGATTCGACAAAATTACCATTTTCATCATAACATTCGATAGTATATCCTTTATAATAAATCAATGGCAAAATATACAGAGAATTTTCCTCACTACTACTTATTGAAAAACTCATATAATTATAGCCTCTAACGAAATCAAGTAATTCAACATCATTATTTGTAATAATATAATCACCATAGTTTCGATAATCGACATTATCTTTAATAGGCAAATAATCTGCAGCGGCAAGTTCGGCCTGATTGTAATAGGTTACTATTCCATGTTCTCCACTGTAATCATCATCTGAAATTAAAGAATAAGGAGTATCATTAAATATGATTGCTGGTTGCTTTATAACAAAAGAAAGTTGATATATTCCTATAAATAAAACTAAAATTAATACTATTAAAGAAACTCTTCTTTCATCTATTTTCCTAAAAAATTCAATAACGCAAATACCAGACATCAATGAAAGTAACGCAGAAGAAACTATAATTAAACGCCAAGGAAATTGCATAAAACTAAGGAATGAATTAAATAAGCTCCAAGGAAAGAAATCTAAACATAAGATTAAACAAAAATAGCCGATAATAGTGCATAAAAAATAGAATGCTCGATTAGCTTTATCTTCTTTATATCGAAAAAATTGTAAAGCCGGTAAAATCATAGCAATTATCCCTGTATTAGTAGTCATCCAATAATCTTGACCAAATTCGTGACCTGCTAATCCGAAATTTATTTTCATCGTGAATAATTGTTCTAGAAATAGTGTATAATTACTTAAATTAGAATCACTAACAAATTCGTTTACTGCGTATTTTCCAGTACTAAGTTGTTCCAACATAGGGAACAAAAAGAAAGCAAGACACCCAATTGCAATGAAAATTGCTTTAACTATACAAAATATTCGACTTCTTTCTTTTAATAACCTAGTCAAATTACATAAGATAAATATACCAAAGACGCCGCACATTAAAACAAAAGATATATTATGACTTAATAAAAGCAATGCAAAAAACAAACCTAAATATTTATAATTATATTGATCTGTATAGAGGACTTTATAAATTTCAAGGAGGATCACGGGGATGAAAATCATCGCTAAAATTTCTCCAATTGCTCCCCTAACATATACATCAGTAATTCTATAGGCCGTAAATAAATAGATAACTGCCGATAAAAATGCAGAAGATGTATTCTTACTTATTTTTTTCACAGTATAATACATGCTAACAAAAGTCATTCCTGTACACATAAATAGGAAAACCTTATACGTGATTACGATCGGAACTCCGCAAAGCCGGATTAAAGCTGGAATGATCAAAAAAATATCCGAGTAGAACAAAGGGGTTCCATAACCAAAATTAAAATTTTGTTCATAATATAATCGCGGAAAAAAATCGCCATGTATATAAGCTTCTTTTAATGCTTCAATCCGTGCCAAATGGAAATAAGTATCATGCCCCCGTACTAACGTATTAGAGAACAGAGGATAACAGAAAACAAGACAGAATAAGATTCCCATTCCCCATAAAACATATCTTTTTTTTGTGATTTTATTCATTATTTTCCGTTGATTTCCCTTCGTATTTTTAAATTAATATTGGTTGAATACATTAATTACATATTCCAATTTTTCAGTTTCCATACCATTATAAAGTGGTAAAGAAACTATATGATCAGCCATTTTTTCTGTAATTGGAAAATCATTTACATGATACCCTAAATATTCATAGGCAGTACTCAAATGCGGTGGTTGAGGATAATGTATTTTAAGTTCAATTCCTTTTTGATTACAATATTTCATAAAATTATCACGATCTTCTATGTATACAACAAACAAATGAAATACATGACCTAACTCACCAAACTGCATCTCAGGTAATTTAATTTTAGGATTTTTGATTTCGATTAAATATCTTAAAGCATCTTTTCTTCTTTCAGCAGTAAGTTCATCTAAATGTTTTAATTTAACCCGCAATAGTCCAGCTTGAAGTTCATCCAATCGAGAATTATAACCTACTTTTTCAAAATAATATGTTTTTTTAGAACCATAATTTCTCATCATTCTAACTTCTTCCGCAATGTCTTTATTATCTGTAATAATAGCACCACCATCGCCGAAACCGCCGAGATTTTTGGTTGGATAGAAGCTAAAGCAACCTACGTCCCCCCATGTGCCACATTTCTTTCCATTAATAGAAGCTCCATGAGATTGTGCGCAATCCTCAACAACTTTAAGATTATATTTTCTTGCAATCTTCATTATTTCTGGCATATTTGCTATCTGTCCGTACAAATGAACAACACAAATCGCTTTTGTCTTAGGCCCTATTGCAGCTTCGATCTTAAAAGGATCTAAATTATAATATTGGTCAGGTTCAACAAATTTAGGCACTAAGCCATTTCTGGTAAATCCCATAATTGAAGCTATATATGTATTTGCTGGCGCAATAACTTCATCTCCAGGATTTAAATGAAGCGCTTCAAAAGCCAAAATCAAAGCATCAAGTCCACTGGCCACACCTACACAATATTTAGATTGATTATATTCAGCAAATTCTTCTTCGAAACACTTCACTTCATTACCGAGTACATACCATCCGCTATCTAAAACCTCCTCGACCTTTTTTAAATATTCGTCTTTAAATTTCAAATATTGCGGAAGTAATTGATTATTTTCTATTTTCATAAATTTCCTTCTTTCAACCTCTTAAATGTATCATATTCTCTTATATAATCAGATTCATCATAGCCCTCGCTGGCTAAGACCATCAATATTGCATTATCATGATAAGTTAACGTATGCCAGATTTGAGGACCACACACAAGCCCTACATGAGGATCGTTGAGTTCATAGCACTCTTGATTACCATTTATATCTTCGCAATGGACAACAATTTTGCCGCTTAAAGCAAAAAATATTTGAAACAAACTTTTATGTGCGTGATAACCTCTAACATTTCCCTCTTGAGTATTAATCACAGTATAAACTCTTCGGATATCAAACGGAAGTCCTGTATTTCTTTCTATTGCGCTAAGATAACCATCATTCGCACTGCCATGGGCCTTAAAAGCTTGCAAATAAACATTCTTCATTACTTTTTATCCTCAATTATTTCATCTATGATGTATAAAGGACGTTTTCTAGATTCATCAAGATTTCTCCACATATACTCACCGATAATTCCAAGCATAATCATTTGTACTCCAGCCAGCACCAACACAACAACCATTAAAGATGTCCATCCAGCAACATCTGAACCATGAACCAATTTATCATAGACTAGAAGCAAAGCTGAAATAAAGCCACTTATGCTCATTAGAAAACCTAATCCACTAATCCATCGAATTGGAGTATGCGAGAAAACAATGAAAGTATCGATAAAAAGATCAATTCTTTTTTTATAGGACCACATTGATTTTCCTTTTTCTCTTGCTTGTCTTGTGTACTCTATAACTTTCGGGTTAAATCCAGTCCAAATCAATTGAACGTAAATCGAAGAGTTCTTTTCCTGCATATTAACCAAAATCTCTGCTACACTCTTATCCATCAAAAAGAAATCAAAGCCTTGCTTTGGATAATCGGCAATAACCAACTTTCTTACAATACGATAATAAGTATTAGCGAAGAAGTTCTTTATCCAAGGCTCATCGCGTTTGTTTCTGGCTGCAATAACTACTTTCTCACCTTGTTGCCAATATTGAATCATTTCTGTAATTAAATAAGGAGGATCTTGTAAATCTGCACTCATTACAGCAATCGCATCGCCAGTAGCTTGACTCATGCCAGCAACTATCGCACGGAATTCTCCAAAATTACGAGAAAGTTTAACAATTTTCACATGATTATCATATGTTTGAACTTTCTTTAATTCATCTAATGTTTTATCTCTTGATCCATCATCAACAAACACAATTTCAAATTCTATATCTTTTCTTTTTTCAAAAACATCACGAACTAATACTTTATAAGTCTCAGCTATATTCAGTTCATTGAAATAGCACGGAATAACAATAGATACTTTTGACATATTTAACTCCTCTTGTGATACTAATTTATTATAGCAAAAAAGAGCTCTATATACTGGACTTTTTTCGTTCTTTTATGCTGAAAATGAATAAAACCGTAGCCATAATACTTCCAATTACACTCATTATCAAACCAAACTTAAATCCTTTTGGTACAAAATACATCTCAATATGATTTTCCCCCTGATTAATTGGTATTCCTATAAAGCCGCCATTAACTTCATATTTTTTCACTTCATTCTCATTAACTAGGATTTTCCAGCCTTCATCATAAGGTAATGTTATGACCATAAATCCTCCATTATCAGATTTAATGTCGCCCGTAAGCTGATTTCCTCCATATTGAATGTTATTTAATTCGGATCTCGCATCACGTTTAACAAGTGCCTTTATTTCTTCAAGATTTTCATTATTACATATTACCATGTTATTCAATTCATAGAGGCTTTGATTAGTTTGCATAAATTCTTCATAAGTTAATACAGAATAATAAGTAGTTCCCAACGGTCTGAAGTCTTTGTTTTCATATATTGAAATACTTCCTCGATAGTCATCTTGAATTAATTCCCAATTAACTCCGAAAGGAAGTTCTTTAGAATTTAACACTAACGCATATTTAACATTCAAAAACTTCATTAAGTCACCATTCTTAATATTAAAAATCATTCCTGAGTTAAACTCCCTGATTTCTGGAGCAAGTTCCGCAAGTTTGTTGATTGATGGTGAATAAGTCGAGTCATAAATCATCAATCCATTTAATTGATAGGCTACGGACATATTATGACTATAATTCCAATATAACGAGTCATGTGGTACGTAAATTCTATAATATTCAGTATAATTTTCTGGATCTAAATAATCTAGATAATTATTTAATCCTTGATCTTCATCTTGCAATACATGGGTTACCTCATTCGCAAAAGCATAACTTCCTCTTTCTGAAGTATCCATTTTACGAATATAATGAATCCCTCCTGATAATGCGAATTCCAAAACAGACAAAATAAGCAACGCATTAATTGCTCTACGCTTTAGCAAAAACGCAAAAACAAAAATTAATATAGCACACCCAGAAAACAAAATAATTTGCGAACCATATTCATTAAAAACAATGTCAAATTTGCCTTCTATTATTGCAGATAAAGGAACAATAACGATGCAAAAAGCAGCTACAAGACTAGCTATTGGATATATTTTTTTGATATTTATAATTTCTAAATTATCAAAGAGATAACAAGCTGTAATTATATTAAATAAAGTTAACAAAAAAGTCCATCTAAACGAAGGTTCACTAAATCCGTGTAACGCTGCATCTCCAATCGGAAAGACTGCTAGAATAATTAGACATAGATAAAATAACAAAGTTTTCCTTTGATATGATTTATCAGTTACACAAAATACCTGACAAACAAGCAATGCAGTTAAACTTCCTGCCCATATACAAATTTCACGTGTTACATGCCAGTTTGTTTCGAATACGTTTACGCCATAAATGTATTGATAATTTGGAACAAACATAGAAGCAAGAAAGTGTAAATAGACCTGTGGATCTTGGAATAATAACGAAATATTTAATCCAATTCGATTATTTTCACTCATATAACTAATTGTTGGAACTAATACGATTCCAGCCATCATTACTCCAATTAAATAAATTCCAATTAATTTCAAAGTATCTGGTATAAATTTACTAAAATCAAACTTTATCTGACTATAACGATAAATATAAAAGAACGGTGTTAAAAATGATAATGTATAAAAGAAATACCAATGTGAACTTAGTAAAATAGCAGTAATCAAAAGAAACTGCATTTTCTTCCCAGTAATAAGATATTTTTCTATACCACAGAAATAAAGTGGCACTAGACAATAAAAAGAATGAAACATTAATTGTCCACTAAAGAATATAGCCCATCCACTAAACGCATAACATAAGCCTCCGAAGAAGCTAACTTTCTCTGAGATTTTCATCGTTCTTAACAAATAAAACATTGAAAATGCACTGATGAAGAATTTTCCAATTTCTAATAACAAAGTTCTATCAAAGAAATTAAGATTTTGAAATAGCAAACTTGCCCAAGTAAAAGGATCGCCCATAATATAAAAGGTTTGCGAAGCAAAGAAATTAGTACCTAAAAACATGCTCCACGAATAAAAAGGTAAGGTTCCTTTTTTAAAGAATTGATTCATTAAATTGGTAAATTCCATATTAAAGAAAAACTGTTCAGGTTTTAAGTCTGTACCGTATGTTACCGGTATGTGCGCTAGCACATTAGGTAAAAACATACATCCACAGATTAGAGTTACTGCTCCCGCAAGTAAAAGCGGGTACTTATATTTTTTTAGCATAAAAACCTCCAATGATACTGATCCATTATATCTTATAATTCAGTAACTAACTATGATAAAAATTCTTAAATATTTTTTCACGGTGTTTGCAATAAAACTTCTCCTAATATAATATTGGGACCAGAAATCATGGCAACCAGTCATGATTTGATCCTCTCATTGTTTAAGCTGTATAATAGAGTGGTAATGGTGTGACGTTTTTCTCCTAGAACTATACTGCGTGTATACGTTGGTCGAAAAGCCAGTCCGTCAGCCACTCATTGCAGCCGTTCGATTTAAGTAGGTAGAGCCGATATCCTTTCCATCGCGTTCGTTTAACCCCCAGGAGATTGAATCGACAATGGGGAAACTGATCCCGTTGCCCATTCACTTTTCAGGAGGTGTTTCTATGCGCTATGTTATTGGTATCGACGCCGCCAAAGCCAAGAACGATATTGCCATCTTCAATTCAGACATGGGCCTTGTCAGAAAGTCTTTCACGGTCTCTCAAAGTCAGTCTGATATTCAGAAGCTGGTGAAGTCCTTCGCGGCTATTGATAGGGATGTCCGTGCTGTTGTCGAAAGCACAGACCGTTACCATCTTCCTATCGTCGAACAGCTTTCTAAGGAAAGAATCTTTGTCAGCGTTGCCAATCCTAAGCAGATTAAGCAATTCGGCGATAACTCTCTTCGCAATGTGAAGAACGACCCTGCCGATGCAAAGAAAATCTGCAGATACGGCATCCTGAACTGGGATTCTCTGAGGGAGTATACGAATATGGATGAATTACGTACTCAGCTTCTACTTTACAATTCTCAGTTCGAGTTTTTTACATCCCAGAAAGTCTCGGCCAAGTCCAATCTTATCGCTTTGTTAGATATGACCTATCCGAGTGTCAATCAGCTCTTCAACAGCCCTATCAGGCCGGATGGCAGCGAGAAATGGGTGGATTACGCCGAGCTTTTCTGGCATGTGAACTGCGTCCTCTTTCACTCCCTGCCTTTAGCGAAAAGTACAGACATTTTTGTGAAAAGCAGGGCTATCACTTCCAACAAGGTAAGTGCGAATCACTCTACGCATCCGCTCAGGATCTTATCGCGGTCTTTCCAAAAAATGCGCAATACAAGGCTTTGGTGAAGATGGCCTTGGCAATCTCAAAGAAGTCATAACCCATGTTGAAACACTTCGCGCAGTGATGAATGAGATTGCCAGCCAACTCCCCGAGTATCCTGTCGTCATGGCGATGAAAGGGGTCGGGCCTTCTCTGGGTCCTCAGCTTATGGCTGAGATTGGAGATCCGATGCGTTTCAAACATCGTGAGGCTCTGACCGCCTTTGCGGGCGTGGATCCGGGTGTCAATCAATCCGGAACCCTGAATCAAGGGAGCAACAGTGCTTTCAAGACAGGCAACCCGCGGCTTAGGCATACACAATTCAAGATCATGGAAGTCCTCATCAAACTTCACCCGGAAGAGGATAAGGTCTACCAGTTTATGGATAGGAAGTGCAGTGAAGGCAAACCTTACCTTGTGTATATGACAGCGGGAGCCAATAAGTTTCTGCGGATTTACTATGGTAAGACACGTGAATATCTGCATGCCCTGGAGGCGGACAAAGGAACAAACGAATTTTTCAAATCAAGAGAATCCCTCCCTGAACGGTCAAATACACCTGCGAATCGTTGCATGCCAATGAAAACGCAACCTTGATCGTGTTTTTGTCATGCCTTTTTAGCTATTTCTATTTTTTCATAAATTGCTTTAAAAATATCTTGACCTTTTGTTAGTACGCTTTTCTTATTCTAATTCCTTATTTGCAATGAACTCTTACTTTAAATACTCCAGCATAATACAATGTTTTCAATAAACACAATATTAAAAAAATATCAAGTCAATTAAATTTCTCGACATGATATGACTCAGTCATGTCCTTTTAGTTTAATTATAATCGTTTGTAATTATAAAATTATATTCGAAAAACTTATTCATACTTTTATTTGTTCTTAATTTTGCTTATAATAATTATCAGGTGATAATAATGAAAAAAATAAAAAAGAATTTTTTAAGCAACGCTGATATTTTAATCTTTTTCTTCTCTATCTTATTTTTTGATTATTACTTTCGTAATCAATTGGGTATGTCCTCAGCTAACGCTAAAGTGATTTTTGTAAATATTTTTACTGCTATTTTATTAAGTTCCTTTATGTTTCTCATGGGGCAAAAAACGAGATTAACTTATGGAATAGTTTTGATGAGTACGATGGCATTACTTTGCTTTTGTCAGAATCTTCATTATAATTATTTCTCTACTTTCTTTTCTTTTTCGAAAGCTAGTATTCTAAAAGAATTTTTCCAAGTAAAAAATGAAGCCACTGGAAAACTAACATTAGATCTCTTTGGATATTTTCTACCTCTGATCCCTTTTATTCTTATCAATCTATTTAAAGGTAAACAATATAAATATAATTACATTCTAAGAATATGCATTACAAGCTTTTTATGTATATTAAGCCTTGCCTGCCTGTTCTTAACATTCTCAAATTATCCGGAGAATATTAAGAAAAGTGAAAGTGACTCGTATCTTTACCATACACTTTACAATAAAGTCAGAGCCGTTGATCGACTCGGCTTGTATTCATACACCATTAAAGATGCACAGCTAACTCTAAATCATAAAATAGAAAATACTGACGAACAAAAAACAATGATTGATCTTTATATAGAAGAACATGGATATGTTTCAGAACCTAATGATTATACAGGGATATTTAAAGGTAAAAATTTAATTCTTATCTTATGTGAATCGTTATCCACAATTGTTATTGATGAAGAACTGACTCCTACCTTATACATGATGAAAACACAAGGAATTAATTTTGATAACCATTATGCACCAGTATATCAATCTGCTACAGCGGATAGTGAATTCATCAGTCTTACTTCACAAATTCCTTCTATTGACAATGGTCCGCTTGCATATGATTTTTATGAAAATACTTTCCCAAGCGCGCTTCCTCAATTATTTCGCGAAATAGGATATTCAGCTAACTCATTCCATTCCTTCAAAAAGGAGTTTTATAATCGTGAAACTTTGCATTACACCTACGGATTTACCTACCTCTATGATTGGGTTGATCTTAATTTAGAAAAACGTCCAGAATTTGTAGAGGCTTATAACTGGATTCATGATCGTGAACTTTTCACAAAGGCTCTGGAAGCGACAAATGAAAATGCTACTGAACCGTTCTTTGATTTCTTTATTAGTGTTTCTGGGCATGTACCTTATGTTCGTGAACGTTATGAATTGGAATATGATCTTTGGCAAACTATCGTTCTCCATGGTGAAGCTGGTGAAGAGTATTCTACAGAAGCCCTTTGTTATCTAGCAGCACAGAAAACGCTTGATAGTGGATTGGAAATTTTAATTGAAGATCTTACAAAAACCGGTCAACTTGAAAACACTGTTATCGCTGTTTATGGAGACCATTATCCTTATGGGTTAACAAAATCCGCGACAAAAGAATTATTCACTGACCTTAAAAATGACTATGAAATTTATAAAGTTCCATTCATCATTTGGACTCCAAGTTTAGAGAATAGTACAACTATCGAAACAGTGACCTCAACATATGATATTATGCCAACTTTATGTAATTTGTTTGATATAAACTTAAACGGTCATCTCATCACTGGCCGTGATGCATTATCAGATAAAGATGGACTTGTTATCTTTGAAGATCGCTCTTGGCTTAATGATCGAGCCTATTATAATGCAACGAAAGGAACAGTCATTAAATTAGATCCTTCTATAACTGATGATGAAATAGAAGAAATAAATAACAAAGTTTTCGAAGAAATCCAAATTAGTCAGAATATTCTAACATCTGATTATTTCGCTGAAAAGAATTAACAAATTTACATGTGAACTTCCATTACCCTTGCTGTAAACTCAACATCATTATTATCAGAATCTGCAATGCTTGAGTTAATAAAACTCACAATGGTCATATAAAATATCCTTCATCAAAAAATAGAGGCTGTGACAGATAAGGGGTAGGAAAAAATAAAA
>PVML01018662.1_pt1 | contig 17179 bp, 9 predicted proteins | sample 1853371 | NCBI WGS metagenome assembly PVML01 (sample SAMN08533508, study PRJNA380276) | Human gut metagenome, whole genome shotgun sequencing project. | isolation source: participant 1, chromium library | host: Homo sapiens | collected 2017 | reverse complement strand
CCTTTACCCTGCTGTTTACCGGTATATTAGTATTTAAATACAGCAACTCCGTAAGGCGCAAGTGGATAAGCAAATGAAAATGGTCTGCCGTCACACTCTGATTTGACTGCCTTATAGTCCAGCTTCTTATATGACTGTTTTGCTGCCTTGCCTCTGCCCTTTGCAGCCTTCTTTACAGGCGCTTGTACCGTTTTGCCGGTAAACTTAGGATCCTCACTATCTAAAACGAGCTGATATGTCTTGTGCTTTGGCACTCCGACTCTGTAATCAGGTCTCTCTACCGGTGTGAAATTGATGACAAAGAGCATATTATTCTTGCCATCCTTACTCTTTCTGATAAAGCTGAAGATGCTTCTGTCTGCATCGTTTGCATTTATCCATTCAAAGCCTTCCCAGCTTGAATCCAGCTCATACAGACAGCGGTTTCTCCTATAGAGGTGAAGCAGCTCCTTTACCCAGTTTTGGATCTTTTTATGCTCCGGATTCTCAAGCAGATACCAGTCGAGTTCTCTTTCCTCACTCCACTCCTGCTTCTGTGCAAACTCCTGTCCCATGAAAAGAAGCTTCTTTCCACAGTGTCCCATCATAAATGCATATCCTGCCATGAGGTTCTTGAATTTATCCCCTTCTAAGCCCGGCATTTTGTTGAGCATAGAACACTTCAGATGTACCACCTCATCATGTGACAGTACCAGAATATATTTCTCACTCTCATTATAGCTCATCGCAAATGTCATCTTGTTGTGGTTATTTTTACGGAAATATGGATCCAGCTTCATATAATCAAGGAAGTCATGCATCCATCCCATGTTCCATTTGTAGCTGAAGTTCAGTCCGTCTTCCTCTACCTTGCCTGTTACCTTTGGCCATGCGGTAGACTCTTCGGCTATCATTACAGTTCCGTGATTTCTTCCAAGTATGAGTGTATTGATATGCTTGAAAAACTCTACTGCCTCGAGGTTCTTATTTCCTCCAAACTTGTTTGGCACCCACTGTCCGTCGTTCTTTCCATAGTCAAGATAAAGCATTGACGCAACTGCATCCACACGGAGTCCGTCTACGTGGTAATTTTCTATCCACATAAGTGCACTTCCGATAAGGAAGTTCTTTACTTCATTCTTACCGTAGTCAAATATCTTTGTGCCCCAGTCGGGATGCTCTCCCTTTCTTGGGTCTGCATACTCATATGTGGCTGTTCCATCGAAATTGGCAAGTCCATGCGCATCCTTTGGGAAATGTGCAGGTACCCAGTCGAGGATTACTCCGATATTATTTTTATGGCACTGATCAACAAAGTATGCAAAATCCTCAGGCTCTCCATACCTCGATGTAGGTGCATAGTAGCCTGTCACCTGATATCCCCATGAGCCATCAAACGGATACTCTGAAATACCCATAAGCTCAATATGTGTATATCCCATAGTTTTCACATAGGATATGAGTGATTTTGCAAGCTCCCTGTATGTATAAAAGCCCTCATCATCCCTGCCCGGATGTCTCATCCATGAGCCCGGATGACACTCATATATAGCCATAGGTGAAGAATATACATCAGCATCTGACTTTGCTGCTCTCTTATCCATCCACTCTTTGTCAGTCCATGTGAAGTGCTCGATATCTGTGATGATTGACGCTGTTCCCGGACGAAGCTCTGCGTAGTTTGCGTATGGATCCGCCTTGTACAGCTTATCACCCTGTTCAGTGACTATAATAAACTTATACATCTGACCCTTTTGCGCTCCCGGTACAAAAAGCTCATACACTCCCATGGTTTCCGGCTCTACACGCTTCATCTCATGACTGGTCTCATTCCAGTCGTTAAACTCACCAAACACGTATACTTCCCTCGCATGTGGCGCCCAGACGTCAAAGCACACTCCTTTTTTTCCTTTACGCTCAGCTAAGTGAGCACCCATCTTCTTGTAGATATCATAGTGTGTTGCCTGACCAAACAGGTAACAATCCATTGCTGTAAAATTACACATATATATACCCCCCATAAGTATTTATTTTTCCCTGAAATGATCCTCTTTGAGTACAATTCGGTCATCATCTGTATATCGCCTGGCTGTCAGAATACTTATAGCCTTCTTAAGTCCGCTGTGAGCCTCCCTGTCTATGGCCTCGTCAATTATATCCTTGACCTCTGTCAGAGTGGTAGCCTGGTCTATCCTCTCAATATTGCTGATTCTGTTATGCAATGCCAGAATAGCCATCTCATCTATCTTGTACCCAAGCTCTGCAGAGTACGATTTGGCAAACAATACGAGTTCATCATTTGTAAAAATAGGAACCGATATCTTTTCCGTGAACTTGGATGCAAAGCCCTCATCCATTGAGAGAGCCTTCTTTATACCCTTTGATGTATCCTCAAGTATATAGAGTGTTCCTGTAATATCATGCTCCATCAAAAATGATAGCTGGGCAGCTATGCTGCGGTCGATATCACCGGCTCTTTCTATGATGAGACAGCCTCCTGTTATCTTTCTGACTACCTGCTGCACATCCTTTTTATTGAGTGCGGCAGCATCAATCTTGCCCATCTTTCCTGTAAGCTGTTCACCATCTTTTTGTAATACCTTTATAAAGCTTGTAGCAAGCATTGTCTTTCCGCAACCCTGCTCTCCCTGTATAATGAGGTTGCCTGTGGATGCGTTTTCTTTCCTGTTGAAATGATCAAGCACTGCATTATATGCCTTGCAGATCTGATCCTCCATACCCTTTACCGGTATGAAATATGAAAATATAGCTTTCTGTTCGCTTGTAAGCTCTTTTATATGTTTTGTTTCTTTCAATTTCGAGTCATCTTCTTCGCTGTCTAAATCCTCCGGCAATGAAATATCCGGCATTTTTCTTGTCTTAGCCATATCCAGCTTCTTCTCCAGTCCCGGATTTTTTGCTGTCATCTTGGCTATTTCCTGCTCGATAAATGATGTCACATGATCAAAATCTCTCTTCTCAGAAACGTTTTCTTTCTCCTGTGAAGTCTCATCATCTGATGTATCATCATCGACATTTAACATATCATCTGTTATTTCAGGCATCATGGTAGTCGGCTGCATGAGTATCTCGTCTTTCTCAGACTCCTCTGCCATAATTATATCCTCCGGCTCTCCAACCGGTTCCCTGGCTTCATCTGCAGCCTCTTCAGGTACTTCCCGTGACTCCTGCACTTCTTCTATAGCCTCTTCCGGTGCTTCCTGCGGCTCCTGTGCTTCGTCTATAGTATCTTCAGGTGCTTCCTGCGGCTCCTGTACTTCATCCACAGTCTCCTCTGCATAAAGCTCCTGCATATCCGGTTTCTGCTCTTCTTCAGGCTCCTTCACGGCAGCTTTCTGCTCTATAATATCAACCGGGACCTTCAAATACTCCTCCTCAAGAAGTTCCTTCGGAGTGACACCTGCATCCAGCTTTGGAATGACATCATTTAGTCTCTCCATGATGTCTCCTGCCTCCTGAAGTGCTCTTGCCTTAGCTGACTCAAGCTTCTGCTGCTCAGCCTCTTTAAGTGCAATTTCAGCCGCATGTCTGGTCTTTTCCCATTCTTCAAGCACATCCTGTATAGACATCTGTCCTGTAATCTGATGCTCAAGCTGAGTCTTTTCACTCATGACCATAGACATCTGTCCGTCAGCGTCTTCACCCAAAAGCTCCTTGAAATTCAACTTAAGTGAACCATCTATCTCTTCATCTGTAGCGATATGCTCTGTCTCTTCCGGCTGCTGTACATACTCTTCCTGCTCCTTTTCGAGCTTGAGATAAGGAATATCCTCAACTATCTTTTTGATGGTATCCATCGTATCAGCAACTTCATTCTTGCCCTTGGCCTCCATGATCTGCTGCATACCCTTGGCAATCTCCTGCTGTAAATTTACAGTATTGAACTTCTCCTGATTTACAGTAATCTGCGGAATAGTTACGTCATCATGCACTATCTCTCCGCCCTTTACCATCTCCATGGCACCTATCTCAGTGACCTCAGCCTCATCCTTTATCTTAGCCGGCTTTTCCTTCTCTGCCTTGAATCGTCTGTACTTTTCCTCCTGAGCCTTGGTAAGTGGCTGATAAAGCATCTTAAGCTCCAGCGCACGCTCCACATATGGTCCGTCTCCGAACCACAGAATGAGCTCATCGCAGGCATCTATACACTTATCGGCTTTTCCGGCCTTGTGGTATAGATATGCAAGCTCGTATGCCCACTCCTCAGTGTATTCTTCATCCTTGTACTCTTCAAGAATAGTGATAAGCTCATCAAATGAAGCTCCCTGCCCTTTTTTGATGGCATATCTTAATACATACTTCATATCATCATGAGGCGCTATCTCAACAAACTCATCATAATACTCTGTAGCAGCATCATAATCACCCATCTTGATGGCGACCTCAGCCAGTCTGTATATAATCATCCTGCCGATTGGTGAACGGTCATAGGCCATTAAAAGTATGTCCCTTGCATCCTGGTATCTTTCGGCCTTCTCGTAGATTTCGCCGATTTTAACGAGTGTATTTACATTTTTAATTTTGTTCCAATTTATGCTATCCGCAATCTCTGCTGCGCTCATATAGCCCTCCTCGGCGCTTAGGGCTTTTATCTGATCCAGCTTGAGATTGTATTCGTATTTATCCACTTATTTCACCTACTCGTATTTAAGCTTATTATTTTTGGTATCTACGCCTGTTGTCTTTGTATAATCCCTTGTGTCCTCAGGAAGCTTCTTTTTCCTGAGAGCATAATTAACAACTCTTTTCACAATATAGTATATCACAGCAAAGGTTGGAACACCAAGTAACATTCCAAGAAAACCAAACATTCCTCCGCCGATTAGTATGGCAAACATAACCCAGAAGGTCGAAAGACCGGTAGATGAGCCAAGTATCTTAGGCCCTATTATATTGCCATCCACCTGCTGCAGCACGACAATAAATATCAGAAGATAAAGCGCATGCCACGGACTCTGAATTACTACTATGAGTAACGATGGAATTGCACCGATAAACGGTCCGAATACCGGAATCACATTTGTGACGCCGATAATCACTGCAACGAGCACCGATGATGGAATCCTTAAAATCAGACATCCGAAATATGCAATCACACCTATAATCAGTGAATCTATAATCTTACCGCTTATGAAGCCTCCAAAAATCTCATTTGTCTTTCTGATCGTCTCAATGATGATATTGCCTGTCTTTGGCTTGCAGACAGCATATATTATCTTTTTGCTCTGTCCTGCGAGAGTCTCCTGAATACTCATCACATAGACCATCACGATTATTCCGATAATAAAATTAAATAAGCCTCTGACTACCGAAATCACACCGGTTGTAATCTGTGCAACATACTTCTGTGCCTCAGGAATCAGCTTTTCTGTGGCATAATCCTCAATGTAGTCGGTTGCATTCTGTAAACCTGTGCTCGCGAGCTCAGCAATTTTGCTGTCCCCGAAATTGCCGTTCTTTATCATGTTGATGAATGCCGCAACATCATTTGGCAGTGTCTTCATAAGTCCTGATATACTTGCTATGACAGAAGGCACAATAGCCGCAATGAGGAGCGAAATAATCGCTACCAGAATAATAACCGAGCCTGTGATTGCAAGAGCTCTTGAAACCTTTCGCAGCTTGCTTTCGCTTTTCATCTTTTTGGAAAGAAGCTTTTTAAAGCATCTTTCCAGCCACAGCATGACAGGATTCATCAGGTATGCAAGCACAAGTCCCATTATAATAGGCATTGCTGCCGCAAGCAGCTTGCTCCATATGCCTGCAAAGCCCTCAAATCTGTACAGTGCAAAGAAAAACAGTATACTGACTGCAAACGTGACAAATACCATGACACCTATTCTGATCAGATGTGGCCATTCCTCACGCCCCGGGTGCGAATTCTGCTTCGCACCCTTATCTGCATTTATCTCAATGTTTGATTTTTTACCAGCTTTTCCGGTTTCTTCCATCGGATTAAACTCTCCTTATTTACGATTATAGTTGATGAGACATCCCTTTAATATTATCTCTCTTTCATCATCTGTGAGCTCACCCATCTTCAGTGTAAATGGCTTTAATTCACCATCCTTGACAACATATGCCTCAAACTCCGTCTTTGCATCCTCGATTTCCTTCTTGATTCCCGGAAGGAAGATATAGTCGAGGTTGTGGAACGGAAGCTCTCCCTCATCGATGATGAATGGAAGCATTCCCCAGTTGATAAGGTTTGAACGGTATCTCTTTGTGGCATACTCGTTTGCGATATTTGCCCAGCCTCCGAGTACCTTCTGGCAGCTGGCAGCCTGCTCTCTTGCTGAGCCGTCACCCGGCTTAACAGCAAAAATTGTGCTTCCGAAGCCCATATTCTCATGGCTTGCCTCAGGGAATTTTTTCTTTACTACTCCCATGATTTCAGCAACCTCAGGAACAGCCTTTCCTGCGCACTCACCACTCTCTATAGCCTTCTGGGCCTTCTGGATTTCCTTTGCTCTGCCTACATACTCAGGATCCTTTCTTGAAAGTGCGAACTCTGCAAGTCCAAGAGGGTTTGAACGATATGAAGATGTCTCTCCTGAAGGAATGAGCTCATCTGTTGTAGTAACAGGATCATGAATCTCTGAAACCACCTTAAGGAGCATATTCTCAGGAAGCGCGCTCATTGCCGGCCAGTCCTTGATGTTTGGTCCGAACTGGATTTCAACTGAAGGATCTGCCACTCCATGGCTGTCAAATACACGGTTCTCATATATAGTCTTGTCAAAGAAATATTTTGGCTTTGTAAAGTTGACATCAATATCCGCTGCTGATGTAAGGAAGCCCTTGTTTGCTGCTGTTGCAGCGATTGAACGTGCATCCATGAGTGCCACTGAGCTGATCTGTCCGTTCTGTACCTTAGAACCCTCTCTGTTAGGGAAGTTTCTTGTTGAATGACGGATAGAGAATGCGTTGTTGGCAGGTGTATCTCCTGCACCAAAGCAAGGTCCGCAGAAAGCAGTCTTTACGATTGCACCTGTCTCAAGAAGCTTTGCTACAGCTCCGTTTTTCACAAGCTCCATGTATATTGGAGTAGATGCCGGGTAAACACTCAGTGTAAACTCGTCTGCTCCGATTGAATGTCCGTTTAATATGTCAGCCGCATCGCAGATATTCTCAAATCCACCGCCTGCACAGCCTGCGATGATTCCCTGGTCTACATACAGTTTTCCGTCTCTTACCTTACTCTTTAAATCAAGCTTCACCTTGCCGTCAAAGCTTACCTCAGCTCTCTTCTCACAGTCATCGAGAATATCCATGAGGTTTGCATTAAGCTCATCGATAGTATAGGTATTGCTTGGGTGGAATGGCATAGCTATCATTGGGCGGATCTGGCTTAAATCAATCTCAATAAATCTGTCGTAGTAAGCCACCTCACCCGGATTAAGTTCCTTGTGGTCCTCAGCCCTACCGTGAATCTCAAAGAATTCCTTAACCTGGTCATCTGTTCTCCAGATAGAAGAAAGACATGTAGTCTCTGTTGTCATAACATCGACACCTATACGGAAGTCAACGCTCAGATTAGACACACCCGGTCCTACAAACTCCATAACTTTGTTCTTTACGAAGCCGTTTCCGAATACCTCTCCGATAATTGCAAGTGCGACATCCTGTGGTCCAACGCCTTTGATTGGCTCTCCTGTCAGGTAAATACCTACTACCTCAGGCATGTCAATATCATATGTCTGTTCGAGAAGCTGCTTAACAAGCTCAGGTCCACCCTCGCCGACTGCCATAGTACCAAGTGCACCATAGCGTGTATGTGAATCAGAACCAAGTATCATCTTTCCGCCGCCGGCAAGCATCTCTCGTGCAAACTGATGGATAACTGCCTGATGAGGTGGTACATAGATTCCTCCGTACTTCTTTGCACATGTGAGACCAAACATGTGGTCATCCTCATTGATTGTTCCACCAACTGCACAAAGGCTGTTGTGACAGTTTGTAAGTACATACGGGATAGGGAATTTCTCAAGTCCTGAAGCTCGTGCTGTCTGGATGATACCTACAAATGTAATATCATGCGATGTAAGCTTATCAAACTTAATCTGAAGCTTGTCCATATTGCCGGATGTATTGTGCTCCTTTAAAATACCGTAAGCAATTGTCTCCTGCTTAGCTGTCTGTTTATCGATGTCCATGCCGGTCTTGCTTTTGACAGCTGCCTGAGCCTCCGGTCCATCAATTATTACTTCCTTACCGTTTAAAAGGTAAGCACCATTTTCATATAATTTCACTTATTCTACCTCCGTATGTGTATTTCAAAATTCTTTTATTTACTATTATATAATATTATAGGTAATTGTGGCAATAAATAAATCACCATCTACCTTAATTTCGAATTTTCCTCCCATCAAATGGGTCAGATTCTTTGCAATCGAAAGTCCAAGTCCACTTCCTTCAGTAGTTCTCGACCTCTCTCCCCTCACAAAACGCTCTGTCAGGTCTACATTTCCGTTGCTTACTATGTCAAGCTCGTTCTTAGACACATTCTTTATTGTAAAAACTGCCTTTTTATCTGCCTTTTCAAGCTCTACATATACTCTGGTATTTTCCAGTGCATATTTTGCGGCATTAGTATACAGATTTTCAATAGAGCGGTAAAGCTGACGCCCATCCGCATATATAAATATCTGTTCTGATGGAATTTTTGTAACTATTGTCAGATTTCTCGACTCAAAGCGCTCATTGAATTCACCTCCGGTCTGGTATAAAAGCTCAACCAGATCAAGCTTTTGCATATTGAGCTTCACATTTTCCGAGGTAATCTTTGATGTCTCTACCAAATCCTCTGTAAGCTGCTTTAAGCGCTGTGACTTTTCCTCCAGCACATGTATATAGTATTTGGCATTTTCATTTTCCAGATTTTCCCTCTTAAGCAGGTCAACATAGTTGACTATTGAAGTCAGAGGTGTCTTTATATCGTGTGATACGTTTGTTATTAAGTCTGCCTTTAGTTTTTCATTTTTAAGGCTCTCATTTACCGAGCTCATAAGACCCTGGCGTATATGGTTGACAGCCTCCGCCACCTTTTTCTGCTGCCCATGAAACTCATTGACATTAAGTGTAGTGTCAAGCGCTCCTTCCGAGATAGCTTCAAGAGCCTCCTGTATGCGCATTATCTCTTTGGTTTTTTGTGTGTGGATATCCTTTTTCTCAATAACTCTTTTCAAAAGCTCATAGCCCTTGTACATCAGGCTGTGTGTGTAAAGTATATTGCCTTTTATCTTCCTTACAATGCTCTGGTATAAAATAATAAAAGCCAGATCAAACAAAAAAGTAAATGTGCCGGCCGTCATAATGAGTGATGCATAGTCAAAATGCTGGTTTTTTACGCCTGAAATCACTTTTCCCATAAATACCATGAGCAGTGTAAATATCACTAGCATCACATCAGAGTATACCTTGTCAATCGGTAAATAGTATATTGTATAATCATCCTCTGATTTTCTGCCTGCCACGTTTGCCATATATGCCAGGCTCACAAAGCTGCCTACCAGACCCGCAAGCGATATTAGTGTATAGATATCAATATTTCCATGCGCATCGTGCCTGAATGCATAGCCTGTGGCAAACACTCCTGTTACCATAAGTATCATGCATAGCTGATGTAAGACTATGACCGCCGCTTTTTTTCCTATCGTATACTGCTTCATTTGTTGTCCTCTATCTTATAGCCTACTCCCCAGACCACATTCAGATAGCGTGGCTCCTTAGGATTTATCTCTATTTTTTCCCTGATATGTCTGATGTGCACAGCAACTGTATTGTCGGCGCCTATCGCCTCCTCGTTCCATATGCTCTCATATATTTCGTTTATTGAGTAGACCTTTCCCTTATTTTTAAGGAGTAAAAGCAGTATATTGTATTCAATCGGTGTGAGCTTTACCTCCTCACCATCCACAGTCACCTTTTTTAAATCATCATTTACCAAAAGACCTCCGGCTTCATAAACCTTGTCTCCGGCTGCATCATTGCTTGACAGAGTGGTATATCTGCGAAGCTGTGACTTTACCCTTGCCACAAGCTCAAGCGGATTAAAAGGCTTTGTAACATAATCATCAGCCCCCACATTGAGGCCTAAAATCTTGTCAGCATCCTCTGTCTTTGCCGAGAGAATGATTATCGGCACCCTGCTTTCCTTTCGTATCTGCAGAGTAGCTCTTATTCCGTCGAGCTTTGGCATCATGACATCTATTATCATGAGGTCTATTTTTTTATTCTTCATAATTTCAACCGCCTGTATGCCATCGTAAGCCTTCTCCACGTTATAGCCCTCCTGCATCAGGTAAATCTCAATTGCCTCAACTATTTCCTTGTCGTCATCACAAACTAATATTGTCATATTATCCTCCTTCTATGAATTTTGATTAGAAACCTTCTCCTGCCGTTAGTCAGCTATATTTTATCAGATTATCCACTTTGTTTTTCTTAAAATCTGCTTAATATTACCTACTTTTAAATATAAGCCAAAAAGCAGCCGTTCTGTTTTGAACTGCTGCTTTATATTACATAGGCGTGTTTCATTTCCCTTTATTTCCGGTGATGCTCTGCCACATTCTGTGGATGCCGGCTGTGAGCTCCTTCCCCTCCATTGTGTTGATAACAGGTGGATTGCCGGCTTTTCTGCTTATTGCCTTATAATCCTCATCAACAGACGATTTTGAGCCGGCATCCTTGGCTTCATCCTTATCATTGCCATGATTTAATCCGGCATCAGGTGTATCGTCTGCAAGCTTCACTTCACCCACTACACCATCTCCCAGGTCCTCGCCCTCAGCAAGTCCCAGTTTTCTGATATAATCCATATTTACCTTGATTTCAGTCTGTCTGTTTGCATAGATAGACTTTTCTTCCTTGTCAATAGTACGCTCCTCTACTGGCTTACCTGCATTTTTCTGACGTTCTATCTCCTTATTTCTGTCATCGATAATCTTAAGATACTTCTCCGTATCGGACAAATCCTGAAGCTGTCCCTTGAGCTCATACTGGTTAGTTTTAACTATCTTCTCCTGTTCTGCAATCTTATCCTTCATATTCTTGCACAGCTTTTCAAGTGACTCGTTGGTATCATTGATGATATCACGCACTCTTGAAAGCGCCTCATCCGTATAGATAACCGATGCTGCATACACATCCTCAGCCTTTCTGCTTGCATCCCAGACTATCTGATCCCCCTTCTTTCTGAACTCTCTCTCTGCGTGATTGCGACTCTGCTCAGTAAGCTCATACTCATCCTGCATTGCATATATACACTTATTCAGCTCAGCAAGTAAATCTATCATTTGCTGCTTGTTTATGATCACCCTGCTCGGCTCCGGCTTATACGGCTCCGCCTTTGAGAGCATGATATGAATTTCTCTTAGTACCTTTTCTGTTTTATCGTTCGCATTCATTTTCTATTTCCTCGGATTTAAATTAACATTATAACTATTCAGGGTGTTTCTGAATACTCACCACTTACCCATATTTTATATGAAAATCCGCTTCTCGTAAATAGCCAAATGAATAATAATAGTTACTATAATTAAATCAATCCCGCTGCCGCATTTCTCAGTTCATCTGCCGCATGCTTTATCTCGGCAGCCTGCTCTTCGCTCACATTTCCGGGCTTTGTCCTTGAAATAAGCTTCTTCACATATGAAAGTGACGATTTCACACTCTTTTTCTGTGCGCTGTCCATAGCCTTTCTTTTTTCCTTGTCAGCCATGACATTTTCCACCTGTCGCACAAGCGTATCAGCCTCACTTCTTGCATCAATATAAGCCTTTCTCTGTCCGTCTGTTGCCTCATACTCCTGTGCCTCGCGGATTGCCTGCTCAATCTCAGAATCAGACAAATTTGAGCTTGCGGTAATCGTAATCTCCTGATGCTTTCCTGTGCCCAGGTCCTTTGCAGAAACCTGCACAATGCCGTTTGCATCTATATCAAATGTCACCTCTATCTGCGGCACACCTGCCGGAGCCGGCTTGATGCCCTTTAGCCTGAAGTTTCCAATCAGCTTATTGTCCCTTGCAAACTGCCTCTCACCCTGCAGTACCTTTATATCCACAGAGGTCTGGAAGCTTCCTGCAGTTGTAAAAATCTGGCTGTATCTCGTAGGAATAGTCGTATTTCTGTCAATAATTTTGGTTGAGACACCACCGACCGTCTCAATTCCGAGTGAAAGCGGTGTGACATCCATCAGTATAATCTCTGCCGCACTGCTGCCTGCGACAATTGCTCCACCGAGCTTGCCGCCCTGTACTGCTGCACCGAGTGCCACGCACTCGTCAGGATTTAGGTTGTGTGAAGGCTCTTTTCCTGTAATTCTTCTGACCTCCTCAACAACAGCCGGCACACGTGTAGAGCCTCCTACCAACAGCACCATTCCAAGCTCTGCTGCGGAAATCCCCGCATCTGAAAGTGCCTGATTGACAGGAATAGCAGTTCTCTCCACCAGATCCTTTGTTATCTCATTAAACTCAGCCCTTGTGAGGTTCATCTCCATGTGGACCGGCTGTCCCTTTACAGTAGTGATAAATGGCAGGTTTATAGTGGTTGAGGATGAAGATGAAAGCACCTTTTTTGCCTTCTCAGCCTCCTCCCTGACACGCTGCATAGCAGTATTATCCTTTCTCAGATCCACATTCTGCTGTCTGTAAAACTCTGTGACAAGATAATTCGTGATTCTCTCATCAAAATCATCTCCACCCAGATGATTATCACCGGCTGTGGCAAGCACCTCTATCAGATTGTCCCCTATTTCGATAACAGACACATCGAAGGTTCCTCCTCCGAGGTCGTAGACAAGAATTTTCTGCTGCTGTCCGTGGTCCAGTCCGTATGCGAGTGCCGCAGAGGTTGGCTCATTTATGATTCGAAGCACATTAAGCCCCGCAATCCTTCCTGCATCCTTAGTTGCCTGCCTCTGCGCATCCGAAAAATATGCAGGAACTGTGATTACAGCGTCTGTCACTGCCTCTCCAATATAGTCCTCTGCATCCTTTTTCAGCTTTCTGAGAATCATAGAAGAAATCTCAGGAGCTGAATACAGCTTTCCGTCCACCTTTGCCCTGAAATCGCTTCCCATCTGTCTCTTTATTGAGAAAAATGTCCTGTCCACATTGACTGCTGCCTGCCTCTTTGCAGCCTCGCCAACCAGTCGCTCTCCATTCTTTGTAAAAGCCACTACAGACGGAGTTATTCTCTGACCCTCGCTGTTAGTTATGACTACCGGCTGATTGTTCTCCAATACTGCCACACAGCTGTTTGTTGTTCCTAAATCTATACCTATAACCTTACCCATGATTTTCCTCACTGTTTTTTATATTTAAGTCTCATAAATAATTGCTTTTTATGACTTACTATTTCATCCTAATACTACTTTAAGCTTCGAAAATTCACTCGTCAAGGCATGAGGCTGTTATTTCAGAGAATGTTTATATTTTTAATTTTTGTATAACAACATAACAACAAAGACACCGCCGAAGCAGTGCCTTTGTTGATTAGTTTATAGATTGGATTAAATGATAATTGAGGATTGCTTATTCACTTACTTTCTTTTTGAGTAATCCGAGTAATCCACATGCAATGAAAGATCCGATTACTAATGCAACAAGATACATTAACGGATTTCCGATTGTAGGTACTACGAAGATTCCTCCGTGAGGTGCCATGAGTGTACATCCAAATGCCATTGAAAGTCCACCTGCCACTGCTGAACCAACTGCACATGCCGGAAGGACATGAAGCGGATCAGATGCTGCGAATGGGATTGCACCCTCTGTGATAAATGATAATCCCATGATAAAGTTCGTAGGTCCTGCCTTTCTCTCCTCTGCTGTGAACTTGTTCTTGAAGAAGATTGTTGCAAGAGCGATTGCGATTGGTGGAACCATACCGCCAATCATAACTGCTGCCATAATATTGTAGTTTCCGGCAGCGATTGAAGCTGTACCAAATACATAAGCGGCTTTGTTTACAGGACCACCCATATCTACTGACATCATTCCTCCGAGAAGTACTCCGAGCACTACTGCGCTTGCACCATTAAGTCCATTAAGACCATTGTTGATAGCTGTATTTAAAGCTCCGATTGGAGGCTCAACTACAAACTGCATTATAACGCCTATGAGGAATATACCAAGCAGCGGATAAAGAAGAACCGGCTTCACACCATCAAGACTCTCAGGAAGCTTAGAGAATATCTTCTTTAAGAGATTTACAATATATCCTGCAACGAAACCTGCAACCAGTGCTCCAAGGAAGCCTGATGTACCGTTTGCTGCGATTGAACCTCCTACGAAACCAACTGCAAGACCCGGACGGTCAGCAATACTCATAGCGATAAAGCCTGCAAGGATAGGAAGCATAAATCCAAATGCTGTTCCACCGATTCCCTTAAACAATGCTGCGCCCTGTGTAATAGTACCGAAATTTGCTCTCTGGTCAGCCGGCAGTGAATTAAGGTCAACACTGAATCCATCGATAAGGAATGCGATTGCGATAAGAATACCACCACCAACTACGAATGGAAGCATATGTGAAACACCATTCATCAGATGCTTGTAAATCTGATGTCCAACGCTCTCCTTTCCACCAACTGATGAATGTGAAGCCTCCTTTTTACCTGATGCCTTAAATACAGGAGCATCACCGGAAGCAATTCTCTTTATGAGCTCTTCTGCCTTATTGATTCCGTCAGAAACCTGACACTCAATAACCTTCTTTCCGTCAAAGCGGTCTGTAGGTACATTTGTATCACAGGCAACTATAACACCTGCAGCCTTTGCGATTTCATCATCTGTGAGCACATTTTTGGCTCCGCCTGAGCCTCTTGTCTCAACCTTTACCTGATATCCAAGCTCCTTGGCTTTTTTCTCGATAGCCTCAGCAGCCATATAAGTATGGGCAATTCCTGTAGGACAGGCTGTAACTGCAACGATAAATACATCGTCCTTCTTCACCTCAACAGGCTCTTTCGCCTTTGCCTCTTTGGCAGCCTCTTTCTCATCCTTTGCTTTTTCAGCGCTATCGATGATATTTAAAAACTCATCAACTGAACCGGCATTGATAAGAGAATTTGTAAACTGCTCGTCCATCAGCATAACAGAGAGCTTGCTAAGCACCTGAAGATGCACATTATCCTCTGTGTTTGGTGCAGCGATAAGGAAAATAATCTTTGCCGGTGTACCGTCGAGTGATTCAAAGTCAACCCCATCCTTTACAACCATTGCTGCAAGACCTGCTTTAGTAACGGCATCAGACTTACAATGAGGAATTGCTATACCCATTCCAATTCCTGTTGTGCCTTCCTCCTCTCTTGCAAAAACGCCCTTGCGATACGTTTCAACATCGGCAATTTTGCCACTTTTTGCCATCAAATCAATACACTGATTCAATGCTTCGGTTTTTCCGGCAGGCGTACCATTTAAATTGATACTCTCAGCTGCCAATAAATCCCTGATTGTCATATATCATTCCTCCTAATATAATATATTAATTATTTATATCAACCTTTTGATACCGTTTGTTTAATTGGAAGCATTCTCCCATTTTTCTATAAGTGCCTCAACCTCAGGCTTTGTAGCAAGCTCCTCAGAAAATGCACTTGCACTTCCTGTACATACTCCATAAATAAATGCCTGCTTATAATCATTTGATTTGAGGTATCCGTAAACAAATCCGGCTACCATCGAATCACCTGCGCCTACAGAGTTTTTGAGCTTTCCTTTAGGAGCCTGTGCCTTAAATTCCTGTCCATCCTCGGTCACAAGCACTGCTCCGTCACCTGCCATAGAAACAAGCACGTTTCTTGCGCCCTGCTCCTGAAGCTTCTTTGCATACTTTATCACATCGTCCTTGTCTGTAACCTCAACCCCGAATATCTCACCGAGCTCATGATTGTTTGGCTTGATAAGGAATGGCTTATACGCAAGCACATTTGTGAGCAGATTTCTCGTCGCATCAACCACGATATTTATTCCGCGGCCCTCAAGATGCTTCATGATATCCATATACATTGATGAAGGCATCACATCAGGAATACTTCCTGCGAGCACAAGCACATCAGACTCCTTTAAGCAGTCAAGCTTCTCATAAAGCTTTTTAATGTTGTCCTCAGTGATTACCGGTCCCTGACCATTAATCTCGGATTCCTCATTTGAGCGAAGCTTCACGTTAATACGTGAAATACCATCCTCCACCTCTATAAAATCAGTATTAACGCCTTTTTTTCCTAGAAGTCTTTTAATTTCATTTCCTGTAAAACCCGCTGTAAAACCAAGTGAAGTATTGCTCATTCCAAGATTCTTAAGAACCATGGAAACATTGATGCCCTTACCACCTGCAAAAATCTTCTCTCCGGTTGTTCTATTGACTACTCCTGTCTTAAAATCTGTTACATCAACAATATAATCTAATGATGGATTAAAGGTAACTGTGTAAATCATGTTAGACCTCCTTAATATTTTTGTATTTCTTATAGTTGTCATTGTTTAGTGCATTTGTAACAATTACAGCATCCTCAAAATCAGCAAACTTGATACTTGATACCTGTGAAAACTTACTGTCATCCGCAAGAATGTATTTCTCCTTGCTATTCTCCATGGATTTCTTTTTAACCATGGCCTCCTTTATCTCCGGAGTTGTAAATCCATTCTTCACAGTAATTCCGTTGGTCCCCCAGAAGCCCTTCGTAAAATTATATTTATCGAGCGTCACAACGGCCTCATCTCCGACAATAGCCTCGGTAGTAGACTTGAACTCTCCACCCAGAATATATACTGTATATCCCCTATCGGAAATTCTCTTGGCATTAGTCAGAGAGTTTGTAACAAAAACCACATTCTTTGCAGTAATATAATCAATCATGACTGCTGTTGTAGTACCGGCATCTATATAAACAAAATCATTATCCACAATAAGTGATGCCGCATATCTGGCAATCTGTTCCTTTTCGCTGCGGTTCTGCTTAAGCCTGTTGATAACCTTCTCATCCTGAGTATGGATATTCGTATTATTGGCAATCGCACCACCATGTACCTTAGTGAGATAACCCTTCTTGTCCATTGCAACCAGATCACGTCTGATTGTTGACTCGGATGTATCAAGCTCATCCATAAGCTGCTGAACAGTCACACTTCCCATCGAATCTAATATATCAAGTATTTTTTTGCATCTA
>PVML01018322.1_pt1 | contig 17272 bp, 14 predicted proteins | sample 1853371 | NCBI WGS metagenome assembly PVML01 (sample SAMN08533508, study PRJNA380276) | Human gut metagenome, whole genome shotgun sequencing project. | isolation source: participant 1, chromium library | host: Homo sapiens | collected 2017 | reverse complement strand
TCCAGTTGGAGTACAGACAGCCCGGAAATGATGGCACTTATTATGACCATGAAAAACAAGCCACAGGCAGTGATGATGAGCTTCCAAAGAGAATATGCCGAATCCTATGACTGGCTGATTGAAGTATTCCGTGACTGGGCATTTACCTTTTTCTCAAGCTTTTTGTATTATCAAGACTATGACAAACTGGATGGAAACGAACGGAGCCTCTATCGGCAAGGAATGGCTTCATTTGGTGGTGTGGCTCCCACCTATCACATTGAACTGCGTGAACGTCCTACCTTAGTTTGGGATTTCAATTCCTTATTGTTATGCATACAGATGATGTTTTCCTTTATGCTGACCGATGACGATTCCAGCCTGAAGGTATGTAAACACTGCGGCAAGGCATTTGCTGCCACAAGATCAAACATGGAATTCTGCTCTCCACAATGCAAGAATCAGTACAATGTATATAAAAGTAGGGCGAAGAAAAATAATACACCAACACAGGAGGACTGATTATATGAGAAATTCAAGCATAATTATGTACACAACCGAAGATGGCTTAACCAAGATAGAAACTACCTTTGATGAAGATACTGTATGGCTGTCACTAGACCAAATGGCAGAGCTTTTTCAAAGAGATAAATCTACTATCTCAAGGCATATCAAAAACATATTTGAAGAAGGTGAATTACAAAAAAATTCAGTTGTTGCAAATTTTGCAACAACTGCCTCTGACGGAAAAACATATCAGGTAGATTACTATAACCTTGACGTCATTATCTCTGTCGGTTACCGAGTGAAATCCCGTCGTGGTACACAGTTCCGTATCTGGGCTATGGGAATCTTAAAAGAATACATGAAAAAGGGATTTGCATTAGATGATGACCGATTAAAGAGACTTGGCGGAGGCAATTACTTTGACGAATTGCTTGCACGTATCAGAGACATCCGCTCTTCAGAAAAAGTATTCTGGAGAAAGGTTCTGGAAATCTATGCAACCAGCATTGATTATGATCCCCATGCTGAAAGCTCTGTTCTGTTCTTCAAACAGGTTCAAAACAAAATGCACTGGGCTGCCCACAAGCATACCGCCGCCGAAGTAATCTATGAGCGTGCCGATGCAGAAAAAGAAAATATGGGGCTTACCTCGTGGAAACATGACGAAATCCGTCGTTCTGATGTAGAAGTAGCAAAGAACTATCTTACTGAACAGGAGCTTGACGCTCTCAATAAGATTGTCACTGCCTACCTTGATATTGCTGAGGTACACGCCCTTAACAAAGAACCTATGTATATGAAAGACTGGCTGGAAACCATTGACGATTATCTGAAAATGACCCGACGTGATATTCTTACCAGCAGCGGACATATCAGCCGCAAGCAGGCTATTGAAAAAGCTCATGCAGAATATGATAAATATAAGAATCGTCTGGATGATACCCTCTCTCCAGTTGAAAAAGACTTTATCAAAAGCATCGGTGCATTGGAAAGAATTACAGATTCTGGAAAGAGCCAGCCTAAATAGCTGGCTCTTACTAACTAGTCATTCGATAATTAGATTATTGGGCCTTGCCCTAACAAAAAAATCCGGTGACAAATTGATTTTCATCACCTGTCACCGGATTTCGTCTCACATATAATATGAAACCAAAAATCAGCTTCTCAACTCAATACCATAAGTTTTATTCAACTGTTTTAAGATCTTCTTCACATAACCGTCCACTGCCTCAGCGGTAAATGCCTCATCCTTTGGTGTGAACAGAACAGTGAATGCCATGGATTTCTTATTTGCCAGGATCTGTTTGCCTTCATATACGTCAAAGAGTGTTACATCTTTCACAAATGGGCTTGCTGCCTTGATGCACTCCTCTACCTGTCCACAGGTGATCTCCTTGTCCATAACCAGAGCCAGGTCACGTTTCTCCTCTGCGAATTTTGGAAGTGGCTCAAAGACTGGTGCTTTGCCGTACCATTTTTCCAGGGCTTTCATGCTGATCTCTAAGACATAAGCGTCCTCACGCATCGCCTCATCCTTCATGATCTCGTATTTCACCTTACCGAAATATCCGATCTCCTCGCCCTCGCAGAAAATGGCTGCGGTCTGATATGGATGTAGGAATGGCTTCTCAGCTTTCTCATAGGTGAAGGAAATATTCAGCACATCTGCAACGGTCTCAGCCATACCTTTCAAGGTGAAGAAGGACTCGTTCTTGCCAAATACGCCGATACACAGGGTCGCACGTTCTTCTGGATACTCTGTTAACGGCAGGGACTTTGGAATAAATGCATTACCAATCTCAAAGATACGGCCCTCGAAGTTGCCTCTCTTCTGGTTGCGTCCCATAGCATGGATCATCTGAGGCGCCAGAGTGGTTCTCATTAAGGATAGATCCTCATTGATCGGGTTCATGATGCGGATAGCCTTGCGCTCTGGAGCATCGTCGGCAAACCCCATCTGGTCTAAATCAGCCGGGGAGAAGAAGGAATAATGCATTCCTTCAAATGCGCCAATGCTGCACAGAGCTCTTTTCACCTTCAAAATCGTTTTCTGCCGTAAATTAGTTCCACCGATCGTTACCTGAGCGGTCGGCATGAATGTGGACTGGATATGCTCGTAACCATACATACGGATGATCTCCTCAGCCACATCCGGATAATCTGCCATATCTTCACGGTATGCCGGGAAATGCATGGTCAGCTCATCACCGTTGATCTCCGGCTGGAAGTTTAATCCTGTTAAGATCCGTAAAATATCCTCGTCCGGAACGGTGATTCCCAGAACGCCATTTACCTTCTTGATGCTGGTCGTAAAGGTCACTGGCTCTAAGGAATTGCCGGTATTTACATTCTTATGAGTCTTAGAAATCTTACCTGCGCCTAACTCCTCTACCAGATGCAGGACACGTTTCATTGCCATCTCCGTAGCATACTCATCCACACCTTTGGAATACCTCTGGCTTGCATCGGAGGACTGTCCTAATGCACGGGAGCTTCTGCGGATGTTGTCACGGGCAAATTTTGCGGACTCAAACATCACCTCTGTGGTGGTATCGCGGATCTCGGAATTTAAACCGCCCATGATACCTGCTAATGCTACTGGCTTCTTGCCGTCACAGATCACTAAATTACTTGGATTTAAGGTAAACTCCTTTTCATCCAGAGTGATGATCTTTTCGCCTTCATTGGCACGTCTTACCTGGATCGCATTGCCTTCCAGATAGTCACAGTCAAATGCGTGCAGAGGCTGTCCTAACTCACGCATGATATAATTGGTGATATCAACAATGTTGGAAATGGAGTTATTGCCCACCAAAGCCAGGCGTCTTCTCATCCATGCCGGGGACTGACCCAGCTTTACATCGTATACATAGTGGGCAATGTAGCGTGGGCACAGATCCTGTGCTTCTACGGTTACGTCAAAGCCCTCTTTCTCTACTTCTGTCTCGGTATAGTCCAGAGCCGGTGTCTTTAATGGCTGGCCTAAAGCAGCTGCCACCTCTCTTGCCAGACCGAAGATACTCTGGCAGTCTGGACGATTTGCTGTGATAGAAACATCGAAGATCCAGTCATTTAAACCTGTCAGTTCTTTTACATCAGAACCGATCTGGGCATCCTCTGGAAGAACCAGCAGTCCGTTGTAGCCAGCGCCTGGGTACAGATCTTCATTTAAGCCTAACTCTGTACCGGAGCAGAGCATACCGTAGGACTCATAACCTCTTAATTTACCTTTTTTAATGGTAGCAACACCCTCGATGGTCACGTGGTCTTTTGCTGTTGCGTAAACCTGTGCGCCAACCATGGCTACCGGGAATTTGCCTCCTGCTTTTACATTGTCAGCGCCACAGCAGATCTGTAACAGCTCCGGTCCGCCTACGTTGACCTGGCATACGTGAAGATGGGTCTCCGGGATCGGCTCACAGGACTCTACATAACCAACGACAATACCACTGATGTCCTTGCCCACCTGCCATTTTTCTTCTACCTCAAATCCACAGTCGAACAGCTTTTTCTCCAGCTCGTCTGCAGAAACATTGATATCTACATAGTCATTTAACCAGCTTAATGGTACCAGCATTTCTAATCCTCCTGTCCTGATCAGTCATCGATCTGATCCAGCACACGCAGATCAGACTCAAAAAGCATCTTAATGTTGTTGATGCCGTATTTCAGCATTGCGATACGCTCCAGGCCAATGCCGAAAGCGAATCCACTGTATTTCTCGGAATCAATGCCGCAATTCTCTAATACTTTCTTGTTTACCACACCTGCACCTAAGACCTCGATCCAGCCGGTATCTTTGCACAGTCTGCAGCCTTTGCCGCCGCACTGGAAGCAGCTGACATCTACCTCAACAGATGGCTCGGTAAATGGGAAATAGGATGGACGGAGTCTGGTTCTGGTGGACTCACCAAAAATTCTCTGAACAACCATGTCTAACATTCCCTTTAAATCGCAGAGAGTAATGCCCTCATCTACCACTAAGCCCTCCATCTGGCTGAACATCGGAGAATGGGTAGCATCATCATCAGAACGGAATACCTTACCTGGGGAAATAACCTTGATCGGAGGTTTCTTAGCTTCCATAACGTGTACTTGGCCTGCAGAGGTCTGGGTACGCAGTAAAAACTCCGGAGTTAAATAGAACGTATCCTGCATATCGCGCGCCGGATGATCCTGTGGAGTATTTAACGCCGTAAAATTGTAGTAATCAGTCTCAATTTCTGTTCCCTCATATACCTCAAATCCCATGGACGCAAAGATATCGATCAACTGATTGCTCACAGTCGTTACCGGGTGAAGGTTGCCATAACGGATCTTTACTGGCGGCATGGAAATATCGATCTTCTCGGATTCGTAACGCTGCTGCTGCTCTTTCTCTTTTAATTTCTGATCCAGTTCATCAAAAAACTGGTTGGCCCACTCTTTAGCACCATTGATGGTCTTACCAAACTCTGCCTTCTGGTCATTTGCTACGTTACGCATTTCCTTCATCAGCAGACCAATACGTCCCTGCTTGTTGTCCAGGAAGGTTTTCTTGAACTCATAAACACTTCTGGAAGTGGTCAGAGCGTCTGCGCCCTGACGGATCTCTTCTTTGATCGCAGCGATCACTTCATTCAGTTCTTTTAAATCCTGCATGTTTTCTCTCCTTTTCATAACTGCTCCTTTTTCTTTCCCTGTCTTTCACAAACAGGTCCGGCAAATGGACAGTTACCTTAAATTACTTTGTAGCAGTTTCTTTCGCAATCTGCACATCTATATGCTCGGGAAAAATTAAATTGCATCCTGCGGAGCGTTTTTTGTGTCATAGGGCCAAGTTTCCTAGGGCCAAGTTTCCTATAACATAAAAAAATCCCTCTGCACAAATGTGCAAAGGGACGATAATTCTACCGCGGTACCACCCAGCTTCCTGTAAGGCATCCTAAACGATCTGCCTTCAGACACTTTACGGTACGTAACGTATACCAGACGGCAATGCCTACTAAGCTCTGCAGCCTTCAGCAATGCAGCTCCCGTGGGAAATTCGGATATCTGTCTGAACGGAAAAAGGCTCACAGCCGCCGACCTCTTCTCTCTGACCGGAAACAGTATCTTAAAACACGATCTTCGCTTTTGGATTGATTGCAACTAACTAACTGGTATTGTAGGCATTTTTTTAAGAAAAGTCAAGTCCTTTTTGTCTGGAGAGACTTTCTCAATTACTTCTATTTTACAAATCTCCATTTCTATTGTATACTGGTTCGAAAACGAAACGATCATCCACGGAGGTAATCCAATGTTTACAAAAGCAATCACCAGAAAGCCTTGCAAAGCCCTGATCGATGGCATCTCCACCGCCCAGTTCTGCGACGGCACACCAGATTATGAAACCGCAGTAAAGCAGCACGACTGCTATGTTACCACTTTAAGAGAACTTGGCCTTGCAGTCACAGACCTGGAAGCAGATGAACGTTATCCAGATTCCTGTTTTGTCGAAGACCCGGCCGTTGTCATGGAGCGCTGTGCTATCATCACCAACCCGGCGCGCGAATCCCGGAATGGTGAAAAAGTGGAAATCGAACAGACAATTAGAAAGTTTTACAATGATGATCTGATCTTCCACATCGAATCTCCAGGAACCTTAGAAGGCGGCGACGTCATGAGAGTGGGCGATCACTTCTATGTAGGTCTTTCCGACCGCACCAACGAAGAGGGCGCAAAACAGTTCCATGAAATTGTGACAAAATTTGGTTACACCTCTTCTACTGTCCCAGTGACCGAGGGATTGCATTTAAAAGATTTCGCCATCTATCTGGAAAATAACAACCTGTTAGTTACTTCCCTGATGGATCAGGAACCTTCCTTCCAGAACTTCAACCGCTTTGTCATCGATCCAGAGGAGCTTTACGCCATCAACAGCTTATACATCAATGGCACCGTCCTGGTTCCAGCCGGTTATCCAAAGACAAAAGCTCTGATTGAAACACTGGGATATCCGGTAAAACTGGTAGACACCAGCGAATTCCGGAAAATTGACGGAAGCCTGACTTGTCTGTCTTTGAGATTCTAGGCTATTACACTTTCAGGTCGAACGTTCGTGAGACTTGGCGCGTGATTCTGGTCAGCGTAAGCTGACATATTCTTTACAGAATCACTGCGCATCCTCGCGGAGCGTTTTTGTGTCATAGGAAACTTCGTCCTATGACACAAAAATAAGAGCTATCTGACTTTCTCGTCATCAGATAGCTCTCTTACGAAATATCCCGAAGTTTCACTTAATAACCTCTCTTTCTGTTATCTAGTTTTCAAATTGCTATGGGCCTCTGCCTTTCATCTGAATCTCCTCCTTCGATTACATCTATGTAAACTCGCTAAGAGATTTTTCTTAAGTTTATTTTCCTAACCCATTGGACCGTCCTCCTTTTTTTATTTTTGTTTTGCTTTTTATTTCTCTTGTTTCTTGTTGTCTTTATTGTACTAGATTAAATACAATTTGTCAATATATTTTTCTAAATATTTTAAAATTATTTTTGTTATTTCTGAATATATTGTTCTATTTGTTTTAATTTTATGTTTAATTCTATTATTTCCATCTATTTACGGTCAACACATCTGCCAGCACTTTTCGTGGATTTATTTTTCTGCGTTAACGTCTGATGGTTTTCCATTTTCCTGTCCGGTATTCAAGATAAGAAATTACAAAATTAGCCGTCCAGCCAATCGGCACTGCATACCATACCCATGCGATTCCAAACCTCGGTGCCAGTGTCATGGCCATGATCACACGAATGCTTAAATTCACCAGATTGTCAATGGTAAATAACTTCATATCCCCTGCGGCCCGAAGGACTCCATCTGCTGCCATCTTAAAACCGATCATGAAGAAGAAAAATCCCATGAACACCAGATACCCATAGCCAGTGGCAATCGCGACCTGACTGCCATCCGCGCCTAGAAACAGAGTGATAAACTGCGTCGGAAACAGTTCCAGAATCACGCAGATCACTACGCCGAAGAATATGACCATTTTGTTGGCCTGCACGTAACCTTTGCTTACCCGCTTCAACTGTCCCGCGCCGATATTCTGTGCCGTGTACGAGGAAATGGCGTTGCCCACTGCCGCCATGGGCACGATACAGATGGACTCGATCCGCATACCAGCCGAAAATCCCGCCAATGACTCTGCACCGAAGCTATTGACCACCGACTGTACCAGCATCATGCCGATGGACACGGTAGACTGCTGTAAAATAGACGGGAGGGCGATCTTCGCCATGGGAAGAAGTTCCTCCGCCTCGAAAATGCCATCAGAAGCACCTTCCAGTTTCTTCAGTTCCTTCCGAAGAACCGTAAATGACCCCAACACAGAAACGCCCTGCGCGATCAGCGTCGCCCAGGCTACCCCTGCCACATCCAATGCAAAATCTGCCACAAACACCCAGTCCAAAACAATGTTAAACACCGAGGAAAAGATCAGGAAATATAGCGGAATCCTGGATTTTCCCAAGGCATTGAACATAGAAGAAAGTACATTATACATAAATAAAAACGGCAGTCCAAGGAAATATATCTGCAGATAAGTCACTGACATATCCAGAACTTCCACCGGCGTATTCATAGCAATCATGATATTTTTGCTGAATGCCAGTCCAATGACACCTAACATCACACTGATGACCAGAAATGTCACCAGCGCTGTATACACCGTTTTCTTCAATTTTCCATAATTTCCATGGCCAAAATACTGGCTGACGATCACTGACGCGCCCATACCGCCTCCGATCGCTACGCAGATGAAAATATTCGTCAAAGAATAAGCGGCTCCCACCGCAGCCAAAGCCTTTTCTCCTACTAACCGCCCCACGATTGCTGAATCCGCCATGGTGTAGGCCTGCTGAAAGAGGTTGCCTATGATCATGGGGATAGCGAAAACGATGAGGGCTTTTAGGGGATTTTCAGTTATGAGGTAATCATTTTTCATGCTATTGTCTCTCCATTTTCTTATTATCTAATTCCAACTATTCCGTTCTTTTCTTATGGAACCCTTTTCTCTTATTTCTAAAAAATCCCCGCAGCCCCTTATTTTACAAGGGGCTGCGGGGGTGATACTATTCAAATTCTACCGTTCCAGTTGGCTTCGGTGTGAAGTCATACAGCACACGGTTGATTCCCGGAACTTCATGGGTAATACGGTCTGTAATGTGAGCCATCACTTCATGCGGAATCTCAGCAGCGGTAGCTGTCATAACATCGGTGGAGCATACGGCACGAACGATACAGCACCACTCGAATGCACGCTTGCCATCTTTGATACCGGTTGAACGGAACTCCGGAACAACGGTAAAGTACTGCCAGATCTTGCCTGCAAGGCCGTTCTTATCGAACTCCTCACGAAGAATCGCATCCGACTCACGTACAGCTTCCAGACGGTCACGTGTGATCGCACCCGGGCAGCGAACACCAAGTCCCGGACCCGGGAATGGCTGACGATATACCATATCATGCGGCAGACCAAGCTGATCGCCAACAACACGAACCTCATCCTTAAACAGGATTCTAACCGGCTCTACCAGTTCGAAATCCATATCCTCCGGAAGACCGCCTGCATTGTGATGTGCCTTGATACCTTCCTCAGACTCCAGAATATCCGGCCAGATCGTTCCCTGTGCTAAGAACTCAATTCCATCAAGCTTTCTGGCTTCCTCAGCAAATACCTCGATAAACTCGCCACCGATGATCTTTCTCTTTGTCTCCGGATCATCCACACCTGCCAGCTTATCCAGGAAACGGTCGGTAGCATCCACATAAACCAGGTTCGCATTCATCTGATTGCGGAATACCTCGATCACCTGCTCCGGCTCACCTTTACGCAGAAGACCATGGTTCACATGAACACATACTAACTGCTGGCCAATTGCCTTGATTAACAGAGCTGCAACTACGGATGAATCTACGCCGCCGGAAAGTGCAAGAAGAACCTTCTTATCTCCTACCTGTTCCTTGATCAATGCGATCTGCTCATCAATAAAAGCCTGAGCAAGCTCCGGTGTGTTGATCCTCTCCATGTCAGCCGGACGTCTGATTTCAGTAACGTTCATTTTGTAACTCCCCCTTCAAAATTTCAATCAGTTTCTATAACATTTCTTTGTCAAAATGAGATCGTTGCATGTCAGCAGCTATACGATATTCTGACATAACCGATCTTAAATAAATAAGGACATTATCTAAGTGGTGTAATGCTATTATATCAGAAATACAAGAAAAAGCGAATCTGCATTAACTTATTCTTATCATATATTTTCAGATACATATGCCTGGTTGACCTTTTTCCCTTTCAGCATATATATTCTAGATTCAAAATCGGTACAAGGAGTCACATTTCCTGGCACTTCACCAGCTGTCACATCGGATGTGATCAATCCATAATTCATCAATTCATCGCCGTAATGTTCTGTATGATTCCATACATTTTCATAAACCATATCCGGATTCAACCCCTGTAATCTGACACGGCTATACGGCTGATTCACTCCATTTAAAACACGATAGTAGCCTACGATTGCAAGCGTACGGTCTTCATTTGTCACCATCCATACCGTCTCATTTCCTTCGAATGGACTTTTCAGACGATAAAATGTTCCAAACTGTAATACTTCTCTGTATTCTTTCATAAATGTGATCTGTTCTTTTACTTCTTTGATCTCTTCTTCTGTCAATTTGTTGAGATCCAGTTCGTATCCAAAGGTTCCAAAGTATGCTACATTCGCTCTTGTATGTAATGGAGTATTTCGAAATACCTGGTGATTCGGAACAACAGACACATGGCTTCCCATACTGCTGAGCGGATAACACATAGAAGTTCCGTACTGAATCTTCAGACGCTCAATCGCATCTGAATCATCGCTTGTCCATCCCTGCGGTGCATAATACAGCATTCCCGGGTCAAATCTTCCGCCACCGCTGGCGCAGGATTCAAATAATATTTCTGGAAACTCATTTGTCAAACGCTCGTACAGATCATATACACCTAAAATATAACGATGGAACACTTCTCCCTGTCTGTCTGGGGGAAGTTCGCTGCTGTAGCATTCCGTAATGCTTCGGTTCATATCCCATTTAATATATGAGATTTTCGACTCCGATAATAACTTTGCCATCATTCCGTAAATATGATCTACTACCTCTTTTCTCGTGAAATCGAGTACATACTGGTATCTGCCGTGTGACGTATTTCTTCCCGGTGTCTGTAAGATCCAGTCTGGATGTGCTCGATAAAGATCAGAGTCTTTATTTACCATCTCCGGCTCAAACCAAAGACCGAATTTCAATCCAAGCGCTTCAATCCTTTCTGACAGGCCTTTGATGCCATTTGGCAGAAGCTCTTCATTTGCCACCCAATCGCCAAGACCGGCTCTGTCATTTCTTCTTGCGCCAAACCATCCGTCATCTAAGACAAACAGTTCTACTCCACATTCTTTTGCTTTCCTGGCAATCTCTACAAGGCGCTCTTCTGTAAAGTCAAAATAAGTTGCTTCCCAGTTATTATTTAAAATCGGTCTTGCCTTATCGCGCCAGTACCCTCTTGCAAGTCTCTTTGCATACAGCTTCTGGAATGTCTGACTCATGCCATTTAATCCATTTTCACTGTAAACCAGAACTGCTTCCGGTGTCTGAAAGCTTTCTCCCGGCTCTAATTTCCAATCAAATCCTTCTGGATTGATCCCGGCTGTAATTCGTGTCACATCATGTGTATCTACTTCTGCCTGCATACGGAAATTTCCGCTGTATACAAGACTTATTCCGATGACTTCTCCTGCATTTTCATCTGTGTTGTGACGTTTTAAAGCAAGGAACGGATTATGTTCGTGAGAAGAATTTCCGCGCATGCTGTCGATCGCTGTTATACCCTGCTCCAATGTTCGATTTTTAATATATCGTTCTCTGGACCACGCACCGGACAACTGCATCCATTCATAATCTTTATCTGGAAGATCCAGGCTTAAACTCATCATATTTAATACATGTAGATTTTTCTCACCTGCATTTTCAATATGCGCACTTCTTGCAATTGCACTGTATTCATCAAAAATTGTATATAAAAGTGCCAGTTTTACACCGGTCAGAGCATCTTTCAGGAAGATGCGCAATGTCTGCGCTTCCCTCTCGGACTCTGTGTATGTTGCCGGCAATCCGGCAAGCTTTGGTTTTCCGTCAATGATCTCATAACTGTCGTATCGGAACTCACTGATCCTGCTGCCATTTTCCTGCAGCAATTCAATTGCCGGATGTCTGTAATCTGTCGTACCGTAAACCGGATATTCCTGTCGGATATGTTCCAGTGAAAAAGTACGATCCCACTCATATATATACGATGTCATTGGGCGTTCACGTTTCTCAACCAGATAAGAAAAATCCGCTTTATCATGAAGTCGTTTTCCAAAATATAATTGCCCCAGATGCCCATTTTCTAATACACATAAGATATAACTGATTTTTTCATTGCATAAATGAAAAGTTTTCGTTTCCTCGTGAAAAATAATCTGTCTCATATGCTCCTCCTTTTTCCAATTGAATTGTCGTCTCTTATTTCCAATATCTCTGGATCATTAACACTATTATACGTTCTATCCTTCTTTCCTAGCAAGCAAAAAAACAAAACAGTTCATTTTTTACCATTTTCTTCTGTCCTTTTTTGATACCAGATAAAGTCGTTTTTAAAATAATATGATTATGACTGTATATTATTTTGTTGACAATCTATTTTTGTTATTTGTCTATATATTTTCTTGGACTAACCTTGAGCTCATTTTGAGTTATTTTTAACTAATCTTAGACTAAATTTGTCACCGGAAATGAACTACGGAACAGCTCTACCCGAAACATATTATCGAATTCCTGAAATCTCGGCTTCGAAAGTCCATACTCTTCTGCAGCATTAAGGATTCTTTTAATTCCGCTTTCCCATGCTTCTACAAGTCCCATCTGACTGAATATATTGGCAATGCCTTTATTCCGGATCTTCGAATGACCATTCATGACTTCCTCATAAGTTAATCCGTTATATAATCCACCCGGAGAAGTCACCTCCAGTCTGTCATCATAAACTGCGACCTGAATACAAGATTCATCCAACAGGTTACGGTGACAATGGGCGTTAATGATCATTTCCCTGATTGCTTCCGGTGGTAGCTCATATTTCTCTTTTCGCACCAATCCGTCAATTGTTGCTCCAAGTCGAATATTTCTCAATACAAAATCTACTGCTTCTTCGATTTGTGTATAGATTGGTCCTGTAAATTCTCTCTTATCAAGAAATACTGCACGATCTATTCCCTTGAATACCGCACATTGGGTTTTAGAAAATGAGAAATAATCTGATGTCAGCAACGCATAGGCATTCGTTGCCAGAAGCTGTCCCTCACTCTGCTTTAAGATCTTCCAGTTTATCAGCTGCTCTTTCTTCACAGAATGCTCTGACTTTCCTGCTTTTTTCCGGAACTTTTCAATATCCTGGCAAAGTTTCTCTGTAGCTTCTTCTGAAACTGGATATCCTACACAGGTAAGTTCATCCCAGGAGATTCTGGCTCCTTCCATCTCCAGTTCTTTTATTTTCTCTGGAAATGCCTGCCTTGATGTACCTGCAACACGGATATAAGTACCATTATCTTTTCCCTTTGTTTTAAGATAATACGGCCTGTTCTTTCCTGCTTCTACTGATACAACAATAACCGTTTTCCCATCTACTGTCTGTGGCTCAATATCAGGAATAATCTATGGCACACAGGAATCAGAAACTGCATTGGCAATTCCGTCCATCAGCTGAAACAACACATCATTTTCCACACCAACAATCTGGTGTGTTTTATCATCTACTCTGACAATCAGCTTGCCGCCCTGTGTATTGGCAAAAGCTACGATCGCCTTCATGTACTTTTCACTTTTATCAGGTAATGATACCTTGTACTCAATATTTTTCGATTCCCCGGAAAACATAGTATCTTCTACCATTCTTTCACTCCTAATCTATACTCGCACCACCGATGCGAATAATTCTATTTCCAGAATAAATATCTCTGAATCATTAACACTATTATACATTCCACCCATCTTTTCTAGCAAGTAAGAAAACAAAACGTTTGCATTTTTTTACCATTTTCTTCTGTCCTTTTTTGAAGCCAGATAAAGTCGTTTATAAAATCATATGATTATGGCTGTATATTATTTTGTTGACATTTGGGGTCAATGTCTGGTCAAAAGGTATAAAAAATCCCCACAAGCCCTTATTTATAAGGCTTTGCGGGGTATATGTTGCTAGGTTTCTTTATATACGTTACGAAATAAAATTTTTATCTTTTGAATAATCACAAAATGTTGCCATTTTGTTGCCAGTCACTAAGCAAATTTGTTTGCAACCCGCATAAATACTGGCATCTTATGATTGTGTGGATTATTCAAACTCTTTTTCGGATTTGATTTTTCTTATGAAAACAGTAATTTTTCATGTAAAAATCGTATCATTTTGATACTGTTTCATATGTCGTTTATACGGTTGCATTTCTAGTGTACCCAAATTGTACCCACACTATTCTTCATTATCAAAGGTGTCATTTTTTCCATGAGTGCATCCGCGATACGTCTGCTTTTGTCGTCAATGATTTTCTTCTTTTGTTCACGTGCCCATTTTACAGCTTTTAACTGATCTTCCAATTTTTCGCTTAATAAAATATGATCTTCATCAACAATGTACATTTCTTAAACTATCCTTCTTTATCACAATACTCTAAATCGCTGACATTTTGTATTCCAAGTCGCCAATCAAAAAATTTCTATGGTATGTACAATCACATGCAGATGAATCAAATAGTGCTACATTATAGGATGTTTTGTCAAAAGTGCTAAAGTATTTCACTCCATCATATCCTAAAAATTTTGCGAAATCGCTTATATACTGTGTAGGTAAATAATCTAAATCGCTATCTAATCTACTCATAGGTCTAGCTAAATCATTCTGTATTTGTCGTAACGTATTTTCATTAACCAAATACGCCACTTTATCATTTTCTGTATAAAAAGGTGAACTATGAACAATCGAACTTAGATCTAATACCTTTACATTCCGCTTAAGCTTAAATGTCGCAATAGTAACATAATCAAATGCATGTGCCCTAATTTCCTTTACTGTTGTCTTTTTAACACTACACAGATATAAGCAACTTTGCCCCTTTGAATTTGCTCTCCCTGGTGAAGCTAAATCATCCGGTGGTGCCCACATTTCATTTTTAGAATATCCCTTTTTATCAGATACACGAGCTCGATAAAGCTTTGTGCCATTTGGAATAATTGTCTCTGTTTCTTTTAAAACGTTTTCCAAAATATCTAACTTAATATATTTACTATGAAATCTGTTTTCATTTCTTAGATACTTTTTAAAAACATCCCAACTATACTTTCCCATTATAGAATTATTTTCCAAATATTCCTCATCAAATAGTTGCGGTATTCCTACTCTCTCCATCACAATCCTTGAGTCTAAATCTATTGACTCTGAAACGTACTCGGATATTATTTGTTTCACTTCAAATAAATTTCCTGCAAAAATGCTCCACTCTTTTAGAATTTTATCTTCAATCATCATTTTTTGTTCTTCTGGATATAGGATTGGAAGTTCTGATTCTGGAACATACAATTCCAATATTGAATCTAGCATTTCTCCTACATTTGTTTTATCAGCATCTTGTTCCGAATCATATATCCACGTATTTACTTTTTTACATATAGGACAATTTCCTCTGTGTCCCAGCATTTCTATTGCAGCTCTAATTTCTGTATCCTTAAAACAATCTATACAACAAATCATTTATCTTGCCTCTAAATATTCTCCCATCATTTGAATATGATGCATCAATGAATACTTCTTAATCACGCCTAATCCAGGAAATTTACCAATATTATAGCATTCAATTAAATTATCTAATCCTATTGTTTTAGGGATAATATCAAAATTCTCCCAATTTACTAATTTATTCATAGCTTCCTCGAATTTTCTTGCTGGATCCGAAATACTTTCATTAGACTCAGATACAAAATGATGTATTTTTAATTCATCTCTATTACCAAAATACATAATATGAATTGCTATTGCCAAAGGAGCAAATCCTGATTCGTCAAAATCATTCCCAACCATTGAAAAATCGGAAAATCCAACAAAACCTCTTTTTTTATACACAATATGATTTCTGCTAAATAATTCATCCGGATTTTCAATATAATCTATATTTCTTTTCGCTTTTCTATAGCTATCTTCTAAAATTATGATGTCATCTTCGATTATATCTTCAAAATCGCCGCCTTTAGGAACAACTGTATACTTTCCTATTATTTCTTCTCCGTATTCCTCATAATAACGATAGTTGCCCTTCTTAATATTAATCATTACTACATCTTTCGCATCAATTTTTTTTTCTCGAACCATTGAAATAACATCATCGTCAACTAAATATGCTTTTTGAATCTGTGGATTATTCCATACTTCTTTATATCCCTCAAGAGTTTTTCTTATTTTTTCTTTTTTCTTTTCGTCACTTTCTTTCTCTATATTCTTAATCATATCTCCTGACTCTTTACGAAAAGAACCTACTTCAGGATTCCGAATCACAATTACTTGATGTCCCATTTCAATAAATTTAGTAAGTGTCGAAAACAAAGTACTACTAAATTTCACAGGTTCAATAATCGGAATTACTTTTGAACTAAGTTTTCCTGCATCTAAAAGTTCTCGCAAACATAACAGTTCATTTTGTCTTCCTCTAAGATATGGAAAATACATACTCTATCCCTCCATTCTTGCATTCCATAATTTATCTATGTCTTGATAATTAGTGTTGATTTTTTTTGAAAAATATGCATAAAATCTCAATTCATATGGAACTGTTTCCTCTAGTTTATTCTCTATCATCAGCAATGTTCTTGCTTTTAAACATTTCATCACATCTTTTTGTAATGTAATAATATTTATACGCTCCAACCACTTTTTACATTCTCTATAATATTGAAAACTATTAACCTCCGGTAACTTATTAAAATGTTTCAAGATAATAGATTCAAATTCTGCTTTACGTAGCACATGAAACAATGCTTCATATGACAAATTATCTCGATTATAAGAAGCCTTTTTTCTGCAAATCAGTTTCCCGTTTGATGTTAATTCATATATTCCTACCTTTTTGTCTCTTAAAAATTCTCTTACATGTGGTAATTGTTTATTACCAACTACAACATAAACATAGCTGAATACTTTATAATAATCTCTTATCTGATTTTCCAAGCGAAGCAAATTGTCTAAATCTGTTTTTATTTCATACACCACTCCACGACCATTGATCATAATAAAATCTGCTTTTGAATCACCAACTGGCAATTCCGTCAGCGCAGCCGTACTATATAAATCATGTTTTTTTATTAGTAATTGATTAAGTATTGTATTTTTATAAAAATACTCATTTCTATATTCACAATTCATGAAATGGTATATTTCGCTTATCGCTTCTCCAATCGTTGTTTTCTCTGTTCGTACATATCTTTTTACACACTCAGAAAAAGATTCTGGAACATTATCTTCACTTATCATTCTATCAAAATATGGTACTGTAAAAATTTTATTAACCATATATGTATCAAATTTTTCCATTGTATCCCCCTTCCAAGTGTTTTTCTAATTATAACACATGAGTCACCCTTACTCAATCGCAAAAAATGCACCCGTTTCCGGGTGCATCCTCTCATCTACTCATCTTCAGAATACAGC
>PVML01007798.1_pt1 | contig 17386 bp, 21 predicted proteins | sample 1853371 | NCBI WGS metagenome assembly PVML01 (sample SAMN08533508, study PRJNA380276) | Human gut metagenome, whole genome shotgun sequencing project. | isolation source: participant 1, chromium library | host: Homo sapiens | collected 2017 | reverse complement strand
GTCTTCGGCAGAAAAAAATAAAATTTTTTTTGTCCTATACTTGACACATCCACATACATTCAGACACACGTTCTGTACGAACATGGCAAATAAGGGAATGACACCGAACACGTTACAGTACATTATGGGACATTCCAACATCACAATGACGCTGGGCTATTATGCACATGGTTCTTTCACTTCCGCAAAGGCTGAAATGGATAGGATTTGTGCTTAGTGGTACAAAAGAATTTACTACGATTTTACTATTTCCGAACGGGAAAGCACATAGAGATTTAAGAATTTATGTGAGGGTCTTTCCATTATGAAAAGTGCCACTAAAGCCGATAAAATAAGGCTTTAATGGCATTTAAGAAGATTTAAAAAGATAAAAGAAATTTTCGATAAGTTTTTGTTCTAAAAAATATACAGAAGATGATGTAAAAGCAATTTTAGAAAATGGTTTTTATAATCAATATCATCTTGATGTTTCTGTGGACCAGTTGCTTTGTTCTTCCTACAAAAAAACTTTTTCTTGCTATTATGAAGTGGAAGCTTCTAATCCATTTTTTCATTATGCCTCAACGATAAGTTTAAATGAAAAATGGAATGAGGAACACTATTTTAGCTCAATGCAGACACTATACAATCAATATTTAAAGATGCTTCAACTGACTCAAGAAAATAATTCTATTTTAAATGATATCATTTCAGATGGATTTAAACATTTTATATATATCTCTGGGAATGATCATGTCTTGCTTATTGCGTTAGAAAAAGATTTACTGCAGCCATTTGTTCAAGACGAATTGGATTTATGGGCTACGGAAATAATGACATGGCTTAATCTCGATGAAATTAAATTTATTTGTGTTGAAAATTTAGACTTGATTTCTAATAATATTCAGTTAATTTATATGGGACAAGAAGAATTTCAAGGAATATCCTTATTGGGCATTTACAAGAATTCTCCTTACTTTCAAAAAAAAATAATAAAAAAATAGCGAAGAAATATCGCTATTTTTTTAATTCTAAATGATTCTGAAAAAATGCCAATTTTTCGTATCAATTTGAGAATATCCAGAAATTCCATTGTATCTTGTTCTAGCCCACTGATATCCATCAGATTGGAATCCGTCAATAAAGAATCGGATTTTAACCTTATTACCGACTGGAACAGTTGTGAGCACTGTACCATTTACAGGGTTTTCTCTAATTCACAATGCCAAGACATCTGTTTTAATATAAAGCCCTGTTTCGGAATCGCCTCCTGAGGATTCAGTTTTTTTTGTGAAGATAATTGCATCTGTAATAAAACGGGATGAAGACATTACCGAACTACCGTTATAAATACAACCAGTGCTACCCTCACCATCTAATCCAATAGCATGAATCGCCCCCTCTTCTAACATAAGATCTGCCATTTCAGAACCCGTTAAGCCTGGAGCTTCAGCTACTGCAATGATAACGTTATTACCATTAACCCCAATCATAGTTTTTCTGCTCGTTCTGAATAGTGTGATGCCGAAATACCTGTTGTTGCTTTTACTGAACTAATAACTAAGTTATATCCACCAGATCGCAGCCATGGCGCCGCAGCTGATTCATCAACCCCAGAATCTTGAATTTTCAAAGTTGGTGCATGTGTTGGAGTATAGAAAATATCTGCAATTCCATCAAAGTTACTATATCCATCTTTGTTTTTTGCTACGCCATTTACGTTGGTATTTTTTAAAGGTAAAATATCACTAGGTAAAAGTGTATTTTTGAAAAAGCCATCATTAATAGCTAAAACTGTTTCTGTTCCAATCGGATTTAAGTTAGCTAATTGGCTCAGAGTTTTTCGTTCTCCACTAGCTACAATTAATCGCGGTGTTAAATTTTCTGTGACGTGATTAAATTTAAAAATGTAAACCTTTGCATTTGAGCCTCCAGTCTTTCGTTGTGAAGGCTCCTTATTTCGCAGGCGCTGAAAGCAAAGGGAAAGGAACCTCTTGTCATTTTCAAATTTTAATGTTACTGTATTACTATAAATAGTACAGATTGTTTGAAATCAAAATGAATGGGGGAAATACGAATGTTAAAAACAATCAAAATCATGCTTGGGTTACTCTGTCTGCTGAGCGGCTGCGCGGCAAAGACAACGATTTCCGATTCGCTGGAATCGCTGCCGGTTGGATTCTATGAAGGGGCCGGGTTTCTCGTTGATCATGACCGCCGGCTGGTTCTCATTAACACCGGCCAGGGGTGGCTGGGGCAGATCGGTGTGCAGTCACCGCTGCAATGGCTGGAGGAGGAAGACGGGGGACTTCGCTTCACTTATGAAAACGAAGTGTTTACGCTGACGATTGAGCCGGGAAAAGAGAGCTATCAGGGAAGTCTGGATCACGGCGGACAGACATCCAGCGTAGCGCTGGTGTGGAGTGAACCCGAGGCCAACGATCTGTTGAGTTTCAGCTTAAATGCCTCAACTCAGGAACGAATGGAACTGTTAATAAAATATCAGGAGTATGCGCCTGACGGGAATGTTCCGGCTTATCAATTTGATCTGGGGAAAGACCCGCAGGCTTCAGCGTGGCTGGATCAGCACCAGCTGGATGAGGTTCTGAGCGGAAAGACCGACGTGGAGCTGATGAAAGCCGGATTGTTCTGGGTCTGCGGGGAATATGATCACAGTTCTTATTCGCAATATCGCGGCGATGGTTCGTTGGACAGCGTCGGCGTCTATGCCGATACGGGCAAGGGTCTTAACTGCAATAATCTCTCGGTGCTGTTAAGCGGAATCCTGCGCAGCTATGGGGTGAAGGCGGTGCCGGTCTGGTGTCTTTCGGCAAGTCAATGGGATCAAGAATGTCATGTCGTCGTTCAGGCATACAGCGAACAGCTGGATCAGTGGATCTTCCTGGATCCGACCTACAATTTAATGTTGATGGACGAACAGGGAAATTATATCGGTGTGGAGGCGCTGCGCCCCGCCTTGATCGAAGGGCGTCCGCTGACGGCGAATCCGGAAGCGAACTATAACGGCGAGGCGTTTGTTTTAGACGACTACCGCGATTATATGACGAAGAATACATTCCGTTTTAAGCGGCCGGCAGTCTGCGGACGTGAAATCAGCGATTTTGTTTATCTGATTCCTGTGAATACGCAGTTTTCAACTTCCAGCCTGTTATCGACAGACTGGGATGCGTTCTGGGCAACGCCGGAAAAGGACGCTTAACGGAAAGCTTGGATCGCAGGGCCAGGGGAATGAGATAAAAACCTCCGTTCAGAAACCCGCTGATGTTGATTCTGTGTTAAACTAAATCTAAAGCGTATGAAGGAGGGGAAGAACGTGGAGCTGCGTTTGAAATTCAATGAAGATGAACAGAATTATGATCGCTATCGGCCGGGGTATCCCGACGCGCTGATGCAGGATGTGATCGAAAGCTTCCATGCCGGAACGCAAAGCCGGATCATGGAAATTGGTATTGGAACGGGACAGGCCACCCAGCCGATCCTGGATACCGGCTGTGATCTGACGGCGGTGGAACTGGGGGAGAATCTGGCCCGATTTGTCCGCGACAAGTTTAAGCAGGCGCCGCGGTTTCAGGTGATTCTGGGAGATTTTATGGAACTGGAACTGGCTGAAAACAGCTGGGATGGAATTTATAGCGCGACGGCATTTCACTGGCTGCCGCCGGAGGCGGCCTTGGAAAAAGTGCTGCGCTTGTTGAAGCCGCAGGGCTGTCTGGCCTTATTCTGGAATCATCCCTATCCAAACCGGCTGGAAGATCCGTCAAACCGGATCAACCGCGAGGTTTATCAACAGTTTTGTCCGTCGGATCAGGCTTTGAAGGAGTTTGATGAAACGGATCTGGCGGTATGGAAAGACCGGCTTATCCAAGCGGGTTTCGTTTCCGTTCAAACGCATTGGTATCGGCGCGTGAGGACGCTGAATACCGAAGAGTATCTGGGATTGCTGAACACCTATTCTGATCACCGCGCGCTGCCGGAAGCCCGCCGCCGGGCTTTTGAACAAGAAATGGCGCTGCGCTTACAAGCAACCGGCGGTCAGATCCGAATCTATGATACGCTTGATCTCTATCTCGCGCGGAAACCCTAAATAAAAAATGACAGAACGGTCAAGCCGGAAAGATTGTTTCCGCTTGGGGTTCTGTCTTTTTTTTGCTGGATCGGCAGGTTAACGCAGCGGCCAGGGCAGGCGGGACGGATCGAGCTGGGCAGTGTTCGCCCCTTGGATCTGAACAGCCTGCGCTCCGCACCAACAGCCGTTTTCCAAGGCCTGAGCGATCGGAAGGCCTTTCAGCGAACTGGCGATGAAGCCAGCACAGAAGCTGTCGCCCGCACCGGTTGTGTCAACGACCTGGGCAGGATAGCCAGGGCAGCGCCAAACCTGTTCTGCTTGATAGGCGTTGGCGCCGTTAGATCCCATTTTCAGGACCACGGTTTTTATGCCGAACCGTAATAATTCTTCGGCGATTTCATCCGGCTGGAAGCGTGAGCACAGCGGACGGATTTCCTCAAGCGAAGGCATGAAAACATCAAGATAGGGAAGCAGAGGAGCGACGCCGGATAAACCTTTGTGGTGCCGGTCACGGGTCGTGTCGCTGTAAATCGGAAGGCCGAGATCCCGGGCGCGGCGGAAAATCAGTTCCATGCCGGAAGCTTCCAGCGCATGCAGCGTAAACAACGAGCCTAATGATAATGCGCGAAGGGAAGGCAGCGCCTCCAGCGGGAAGTCGGCCAGCGTGAAATGCCGGTGCGCTTCGCCGGTAACCGTGAAACGGCGCTCACCCTGCGCATCCAGCTGAATTAAGGAATGCGTGGTGATCTCGCCCTCATGTTGGCGCAGCCAGCGAACGTCAACGTGATGAAGCCGCAGCTGATCGAGGATCAGATCGGCTTCCTGATCCCGTCCCAGGCGGGCGCTGCAGGCCGTAGAGAAGCCGAGCTTGGATAACAAAATCGCCTGGTTCGCCGCGTCTCCGCCGACCGCGGGCTTTTGTCCCTCCGCATAAAGATCCAGCACACAGCTGCCGAAACACAGAACTTCTGTCATTTTTATTTCTCCTTTGCGTGGCATCGTTGTTTCCAATAGAAAACTGCCGCAGTGAAAGAAAACCGCGGCAGGCTGTTAAATCATTTTCAAAATTTCTTCTTTTAAAACTTCCACGATCTGATCCTGTGGGATTTTGCGGATCAGCTGGCCTTTCTTGAACAGTAAGCCTTCCTCTTTGCCGCCGGCGATCCCGATGTCAGCGCGGCTGGCTTCCTGCGGTCCGTTGACGGCGCAGCCCATGACTGCAACGGTGATATTGGCGTTAATCGTCGCCAGGAAACGTTCGACTTCCTCGGCAATCGGAATCATATTATACTGAATCCGGCCGCAGGTCGGGCAGCTGACCAGATTCGGAACGTTGTCAATCAAGTTGAAACAGCGCAGCAGCTGCTTGCAGATGCGCAGTTCCTCCACCGGATCCGCGCTGACGGAAACGCGGATGGTGTCGCCCAAGCCATCCATCAGAAGCGCGCCCAGCGCCGCGCTGGACTTGATCGCGCTGGACGTAAAGGTTCCGGCTTCGGTCACGCCTAAGTGCAGCGGGTAGGGGAAGACCTCGGAAGCCAGGCGGTATGCCTCGATTGTCAGTATGACGTCGCTGGATTTAAACGATAAACAGATGTCGTGAAAGTCCAGCTCCTCAAGAATTTCAACATGCTTGCGGGCGCTTTCGATCATCGCTTCCGCACACGGTCTGCCATATTTCTCCAGTACCGCTTTTTCCAGGGAGCCGCTGTTGATGCCGATCCGGATCGGTACCTGATGCTGCTTGCAGGCATTCACGACGGCGACGACGTTTTCCCGGGCGCCGATGTTGCCGGGGTTGATGCGGATCTTATCGACGCCGGATTCAATCGCGGTCAGGGCTAATTTATAATCAAAATGGATATCGGCGACCAGCGGAACGCTGACCTGAGCTTTAATTTCCCGAATCGCCCGCGCGTCCTCCTGATCGTAGACCGCCATCCGGACAATCTGACAGCCGGCTTCGGTCAGCTGGCGGATTTGTTCCACGGTGGCAGCGACGTTTTTCGTCTTGGTATTGGTCATCGACTGAATGATCACTTGATTTTGACCGCCGATCTGCAAGTTTCCAACCTGGATCGGACGGGTTTCCGTTCTTTTTCTCATGAAATTCACCTCAATAACCATTATAGCATAAATATGAAAGCGGGCGGACAGGAGAACAAAAGGAAAAAAGCGGACTGGAAACCGGAAGTGAGACGGCATGGATATGATATAATAAATCCAACGAATCAGAAAGAGTGGATGGATCCGGAGAATTGCGATCATGGAGGATCCTGGACGATCGAAGAGAGGAGGAAAAGATATCGATTTCAATCAACTGTTAATTTTAGGCGGCGGGGTGCTGATGATCTGCATTCTCTGCAACAAGCTTTCGTTTCGGCTGGGCGTGCCCAGTTTATTGTTGTTTATTTTACTGGGGATGGTGTTCGGCAGCGACGGATTATTCCGGATTCCGTTTGAGAACTATGCGTTCGCGGAAAAGCTGTGTACGGCAGCCCTGATTTATATCATGTTTTACGGCGGCTTCGGAACACGCTGGAAGCAGGCCCGGCCGGTAGCCGCGCCGGCGCTGTTGTTATCATCGCTGGGCGTATTTCTGACAGCGGCGCTGACCGGTGCGTTCTGTCATTGGGGGATCGGGATGGAATGGCAGGAAAGCTTTTTGATCGGCGCGGTGATCAGCTCCACCGACGCGGCTTCGATGTTTTCCATTCTGCGAAGCAAAAAGCTGGCGCTTAAAGAAAATACCGACTCCCTGCTGGAATTGGAAAGCGGAAGCAACGATCCGTTTTCATATATGTTGACGGTCATGCTTTTAACGATGATGGCGGGCGAGGGCGATCCGGCAACGTTTGCCCGAATGCTGGCGCTGCAGCTGATTTTAGGCGGCCTGGCCGGCTGGGTGTGCGCTAAAGTGGGCATCGCCTGTTTAAATCGGTTTGATTTTGCGACGGAAGGTTTCGATTCGATCTTTGTCGTCGGTCTGGCGCTGCTGGCGTACGCGCTGTGCAGCGGTCTTGGCGGAAACGGCTATCTGTGCGTGTATCTGGCTGGAATTCTGATGGGAAACGCGCCGATCCGCAACAAACGTTCACTCGTGCATTTTTTTGACGGGGTGACGGGCCTGATGCAGATTGTAATTTTCTTTTTGTTGGGGCTGCTGGCGTTTCCGTCTCAGCTGCCCGCGGTCATCGTTCCGGCATTATCCATCATGGTGTTTTTGACGTTGGTGGCCCGGCCGATCGCGGTGAGCTTATTATTAAAGCCGTTTGCGGGTTCGTGGCGGCAGACGGTTTTGGTCGGTGCGGCCGGCTTGCGCGGAGCGTCGTCGATCGTCTTCGCGATCATGGTCACGGTCAGTCCGGCCTATACCCGCTACGATGTGTTTCACGTTGTTTTCTGTCTGGTGCTGTTGTCGATCAGTCTGCAGGGCACGCTGCTGCCGTGGATTGCGCGCAAGCTGGATATGATCGATTCAGGAGCGGATGTATTGAAGACGTTTAACGATTATAAGGATGATCCGGCCATTGAAATGATTCAGCTGGATATCCGCCCGGGGCATATGTGGATCGGGCAGCCGGTCCAGGCACTGAATCTGCCGCCGGACTTTTTGCTGGCGATGATCCGCCGGGGACAGGACACTCTGATTCCGCAGGGGAAGACTGTGATCGAGCAGGGTGATCAGGTGATCGCAATCGCGCCGGCCTTGACGGCGGCGATGCCGTTGGCGCTGACGGAGATCCTGATCGAGGAAGGCCATCCGTGGCAGAACCGTCGGATCAAGGAACTGAATTTACCGTCGTCGCTTCTGATCATGATGATTCTGCGGGGAAAGACGATGCGGGTGCCGGACGGCAGCACACGGATTGAAGCGGACGACATGCTGATCGTTCATCAGCCGCAGGAAGCTTCTAAGAAGTAAGCGCAGTGCGCAAAATTTAAAATGTTCGGCGGCGCAGACAGCGATTCCGCACAAAAGCGGCATTACGATCAGGGGAAGATCCTTTTTCATGGAATAGGGAAATCTTCTTTGTTCAAGCGGAATGACTCAAAACCGCAGATCAGACTTAAACCGGCTGGGCGCAGGCCTGGCCGTTGTTTTTCTTTTATCGCCTTCGGCGGGATCCCGTTGAAAATGGAGATGTGATGCAGGTTTTCATCCGGACGCCGCAAGTTTTAGCTTCAATCAGAAAAAAATAAGGTATAATAAGGCATACGAGGAGATCGTGCATGACAAATAAACCGTTACTTGGACCAAGAAAAACCAAAGATGATAAGAAACTGCACTGGGAGGGCAGCAGCGAACACCTGCGCAAAGCGCTGGATTTAAGCAAGATCGTTACCCGGCGTTTTCAGCTGGTCGCGCTGGCGGTCTGCGTGGGCATGGCGGCCATCGTCGTGCGTTTGTATACAATACAGATGCTGAAAACTGAAGACTACGCGCAGAAGCTGGCAACCTATACCCGCCGGTATCAGACGGTGACGACCCCGCGCGGTGAAATGCTGGACCGCAACGGTCAGGTGCTGGTCGGCAATAAACAACGTTTAAATATTACATATTTTCCGCCCCAGGGTATTTCTGATGAAAAAGAATGGGAACTGGCGCGGCGTTTTTCAACGGATTATGAAGTCGATGAAACGCAGCTGGGGACGCGGGATTTGAAAGATTTGTATCTGAGTCTGCATAAAAAGGAAATCGACGCCGAACGGATCACCGAAGAAGAAATGGCGGCGTATTATAAAGGTGATCTGAATGACAATGACATTTATTATCTGGAGTTGGCGCGGATTACCGAGGAGGATCTGCAGACGCTGGATACCGATCTGCGTAAGGCTTATGTAGTCAAGCAGGCGATGGATATGCCGTCCAGCGGTCAGACTAAGATTATTAAAAGCGATGTTACCGTGGAGGAAGCGGCGTTTTTAATCGAACACATGGAAGAATATCAAGGCTTTAACGTGGATTTTGACTGGGATCGCGAGTATCCGTTTGGGACGATGCTGAAATCAGTGCTGGGTACCGTGACGACCTCCAAGCAGGGGCTGCCGTCAGAGGATCTGGATTACTATCTGGCGCTGGATTATTCCCGCAATGAAAAGGTCGGCCGTTCCGGTTTGGAAAAGCAATATGAAGGTCTGCTCAGCGGCAAGCGTTCGGTTTATGATCTGGCTTATGACGAAAACGGCACGGGTTATCTGAGCGAGGTGAACGAGGGTTCTAAGGGGTATGATCTGGAATTGTCGATTGATGCGCGTCTGCAGCAGAAGCTGGATGAAATTTTAACCCAGGTGCTGACGGAATATAAGGATGATCCGCTGCGCCCGTATATGGACCGGATTATGTATGTGCTGCAGGATCCGAATACCGGCGATATCCTGGCAATGTCGTGCATGATCCGCAATGCGGATGGTTCGATCAGCGCCAGCCCGACAAGTATCTACACCGACGCTTACGCGCCGGGATCAGTGGTCAAGGGTGCGACGGTCTATATGGGACTGGATCAGGGAGTGATTCAGCCGGGCGAGAAGATTTTAGATAACTATATCAAAATTAAGGATACGCCGATTAAGAAATCCTGGAAGACGCTGGGCTGGGTTGATGATGTTCAGGCCCTGGCGCAGTCGTCCAACGTGTTTATGTTCAACGTTGCGATTCGTCTGGGCGGCGGCACGTATATTGAAAACAATCCGCTGCAGATCGACGCGAATACCTATTTGTTGATGCGCAGCTATTACAGTCAGTTTGGTCTGGGCGTATTAACGGGCATCGACGTGCCGAACGAAGCGGTCGGCTATATGCCGGGGAAACTGGCCAATGCCGGCAATACGCTGGACTTTGCGATCGGACAGCTGGACAACTACACGACGATCGAGCTGGCGCAGTATGTATCGACGATTGCCAACGGCGGTAAGAAGATTCAGCCGCGCTTAGTGCGCCGGGCTTTTGATCCGGGTACGCAGAACGTCGTCTATGAAAACTATGTCAACGTTATGTCGACGCTGGAAAATACGGCCGCTCTGGACCGCGTGCGGCAGGGCTTCAATGCCTGCGTTTACGGCGGGATCTGTTATGGCTTAACCGATGTGCCGGTGACGATCTCGGCGAAAACCGGAACGGCGGAATCATTTATCAACGTGACCAACGAAGATGGAACGACAACCCGTTATGATACGACCAACAACAGCGTTGTCGCTTATGCACCGGCGGAAAATCCGGACTATGCGATGGCGTGCATGATTCCAAACGCCTGGGTTACCGGCGGCGGTTCGCAAAGCAATCTCTGCCTGCGGATCACCAACGAACTGACAAAGGCCATTTACAATCCGGACGATGGGGCGCAGAATTCTGAAACACCGGCGCAGCCGGATTCCAATCCGGTTGTGCCGACGGAAACCCCGGCGCTGCCGCCGACCCCGGATTCCAACGATCCGCAGCCGTCGCCGCAGCCGGTGCAGTAAGTTTTATCCGTTAAAAAATCACAGAATTAACAGGTTTTTCAAAAAATATAGTAATTTAAAAAAAACTATGTTATACTTGTTTAGCATTATTAGGAGGAATATTCATGAGAGACGCAATTACTTTCAAATGTTCTGAATGCGGCGAAGAAAATTACATTGGGACAAGAAACAAGAGAAAACACCCTGAAAAGATGGAAATCAAGAAATACTGCCCACGCTGCAATAAGAAAACAGCTCACAAGGAGAAAAAATAAAAGAAGCCGGATTCTGGCTTTTTTTATTTATGAAATTCAGCTTCATAATCTGATCGAAGGTGAAAGGCGAAAGTAAGACATCTTAGCTTGCTTTCATGCAATCGTTATGACCGCGTTATGCGCGGTAATGGAGGTAAAGATGAAAATAGAAACAATTCCGTCCGGCGCGTTTGCGACCAACTGTTATATTCTTGAGGATCAGGGAACCGTGTTGATTTTGGATCCAACGGGCAAACCTCAGAGAATCTTGGACCGGCTGCAGGATCGGGTGCCGGCGGCAATCATTTTGACGCATGGTCATTTTGATCATATCGGTGCGGTTGACGAACTGGTCCGGCAGTTTCACTGCAAAGTGTATGTGCATCCTGCGGATCAGGTTCTGCTTGAAGATGAAACGCTCAATGGGATGGCCGGTATGACCGCGCATGTCCGTGCCCAAACAACTCCGTTACTGGAAGGAACGATGAAGTTAGGGCAGATCGAGCTTCAAATTCTGGAAGCGCCGGGCCATACGCCGGGCAGCGTGCTGATTGTAATCGGTCAGGACTGCTTCTGCGGTGACGTTGTCTTTGAAGGGAGTGTAGGCCGGACGGATCTGCCGTTAGGAAATGATTCGCAGATGCGCCAGACGCTGAAGATGGTCCGGATGCTGAACCCGCAGTTAAATCTGTATCCAGGCCATGGAGCCGCGACAACTCTGGAAAAAGAATTAAACGACAATCCCTTCCTGCGGACTCGCCGTTAATCAAATTACACAAGCGTTGTGCTTAGCGGCCGGCGCTTTTTTTTGATTCATCAGGAAAACGGATGAGCGAAGAGAAGCGGCTAAAGTCTGTGAAAAGAAAAAATCACTTATAAAAACGTAGATGTTATAAAAAATATCTACTAAATAAATAGATGACAGTATATAATGTTTACATAAAATACGAGAGGGGTTGAGAAAAATGGAAAAACAGGAACTATGGGACGCTGACGCTGAGGAAATTCGGCGCGGATACCGGATTATCGACGATGAAGCAGAGTGCTTATTTTGCGGGCAGCGTTATCATCTTCAGGAAATCTACGCGCAGGACGATCGGTGGGTCTTGGGTGAGCGGAAGATGAACCTGCATGTGAAAAATGCGCATGGTTCATCGCTGGCAATGCTGCTTCGGTTAGGCCCGGAGGCGTTGGGCATCAGCGCGATGCAGTTGGAAATGCTTCAGGCTTTTGCATCCGGGCAAAGTGATCAGGAGATTGCGAAGGAAAAAGGCGTAACCTTATCGACCATCCGCAATTACCGGTTTAAGCTGCGGGAAAAGCAGAAGCAGGCGCAGCTGTTTGTCATGATGATGAATCTGCTTAACGAAAACAGCGGCCGGGCCATCCAGCAGTTCAACGATACGAAACTGATCGACGCGCACGCGGCGGCGGTGATGCGGGATGAGCGGTATGAATTAACAGAAAAGGAACGCGATACGATTCTGAAAACGTATTTTGACGCTCAGGGCGCGCTGAAGGAAATGCCGGCAAAGGCCAAGCGTAAGCTGGCAGTGCTGGCGCAGATCGCGGAGAACTTCAAACCCGAAGTTCAGTACACTGAAAAGCAAATCAACACGATGCTCAAACGAATCTGGCATGATCATGTCTATCTGCGCCGGGCATTAATTGAATATGGTTTTTTGGAACGTACAGCCGACGGCAGCGCCTATTGGCGGAAATAAACTGAAAACAAGGAACACGCTTAGCCCGCCCCGGGATAATGAATGTTTAAATCAAAGAAGCTGACAGCACAACGCTTGAACTGTGTGCTGCCAGTTTTTTTTCTTCAATTTGAGTAAAAAATGATGAAAATTCAACTTTTTTGTTTTTTTTAGGGGGCTTTTTTCAAAAATGCGCAATATTGAAGGTGTAGGGGGCGAGAGAATATGGAAGAACGATTACTTGCTTTGCTGCGGATGGCTTTAAAACAGCACGCCACCGATCTGCATTTTTCCATCCGCAATGAAACAGTGACGCTGCAGATGCGCTGCGGCCTTCAGATTAAGGACATCGAAACCGAACCGCAGGATTTAAAACTATTCCGCTATCTTCAATACCGGGCCAACCTGGAGCTGAGCGACCGGAGCCGGCCGCAGACCGGCCGGTTTGAGATCGACGTGGATGGAAAAATCCTGGCGCTGCGGTTTGCGGTCATGCACAGTTTAATGCTGACCAGCGGAGTGCTGCGAATCCTCAATGGAACGCTGGACTGGATGCTGACCGATTGTTGTCCGGATAAAAAGCAAACTGATTTGCTTAAGCAAGTGCTGAAGCGCCGCAGCGGCTTATTCCTCGTCAGCGGCCCTACCGGCAGCGGCAAGACGACCACGCTGTACGCCATGCTCAACGAATTAAGCCCTGCCAAGATTTTTACGCTTGAGGATCCGATTGAAATCTATTCAGACCGCTTCATTCAGATCCAGATCAACGAGCGTCAGCATCTGGGCTATGACGAAGGGATCAGCCAACTGCTGCGGCATGATCCGGACGTCATCATGATCGGCGAAATCCGCGAACCGGTGGCGGCGGCGATGGCGCTGCGCTGCGCACTGACCGGACATCTGGTTTTGACCAGCATTCATGCCTCATCAGCTCAATCGGCGATCACACGGATGATCGAACTGGGAGTCAGCGAAACTCAGCTGATGGAGATGCTGGCCGGAGTCAGTTGTCAGCGGTTGGTGTCCTTAAAAAATCAAAAGGGAAGGATGTGTGTCTATGAAGTGCTTCTGCCTGATCAGCTGGCGCAGCTTCGCCAGGGGCAGCTGCCGGACAATTTTATCCCGTTGCCGCAGCGGCTGGACGACCTGGTGCTCAAAAACCGCATTACGCAGAGACAACGGGAGGCTGTCGGTCTCTGAATGTCAGCAGCTGGCAATCCTTTTGGGCAGCGCGCTGAGCTGGCAGATAAGCCTGACCTTTATCGAAACGCCGAAGAATCATCCGGTGATCGCCGCGCTGCGTGAGCGGATGCTGGAAGGCACAGGATTTGCGGCTGGATTAGCTCCGGCTCTGGCAAAAGGCGTCGACGCGGATTTCGAAACGATGGCACAGGTTATGCCGCCTCAGCAAGCCTTGACCTTAGCGCTGCGGCTGCACCGTTTATATACGGACAACCGCCGTCAGATCCGCAAGCTGCTAGGCTATCCGGTGCTTCTAGCCGCCGGCAGTCTGGGCGGTCTGGCCTTGTTCAACCGGGTTTGCTTTCCGGTGCTGATCAGTCTGATCCAGTCGTTTGACCGCGATCCATCCGGTATGGTGCTGCTGCACCGCGGCTTAAGCACGCTGTTTTTCTTTCTGGCGCTCGCAGGGGCCGCCGGAGGAGCCCTGGTCGTCTGGCTGCGCAATCCGACCGCGCGGTTAAGCGCGTATGTGCTGTTGGTCAAAAAACGCCGCGGCCAGTTTTTAAGACGGTGGCTGGGCTTGGATTTCTCGCGTTATTTTTCCTGCTGCCTCAAGGAAGGCTGTCCAACGCAGACAACGCTGACGTTATTGCAGAAGCTGCCGAAAAAACCGTTTCTGAAATTGATGAGCTGGCACGTGGAGCAGGCGCTGTTGGCTGGCGAAAGTCTGGAAACCGCGCTAGGCAGCGAATACCTTGATCCTTCGCTGATGCAGCTGATGCGCACCGCTTCGCACAGCGGTCAGGTTCAGCCTTTGCTGGAGAGTTATGTCGAAGTCCGCCAGGGGCAGCTGTTGGATCAGCTGCGGTTCACCGCGCGTGGTCTTCAGCTGTTTGCGTATGGAACGATTGCGGCAATGATCCTGATCGTCTATCAGATTCTGCTTTTGCCGCTTTCAATCATGAGTCAGATGTAAAAAATAGGAAAGGAGAAACCTATGAAAAGGGGATTTACTTTATTGGAGATGATTATCGTCGTCAGCGTGCTGGCCATTCTGTTTTTGCTGTCTGTTCCGAATATTCAGCGGGTTATGAAAATCGTCGATGAAAAGGGCTGCGCGGCGCAGCTGAAGGTCATCGATTCCGCGATTCTGCAATACAAGCTGGACACCGGTCAGTTGCCGCTAAGGATCAACGATCTGGTATCGGCGGGTTTGTTAACGAAGCAGCAGACGGAATGCTCCGGCGGCGAGCAGCTGGAAATCCGCGAGGGTCAGGCTTATGTCCGCTAAAGCGGGAACGACGCTGACGGAAATGCTGCTGGCGCTGACGATTGTAGCGGCCTGCGAGCTGCTGACGATACCATTTGTGATTCAGCCTGACTTGAGTCCCGGCCGTTTTATTGCCCAGGTGTTGCCGCTTCAGGCCCGGGCGATGGGCGAAGGCCGGGAACAAACCGCCCAAATTTACGGAGGCCAAACCGGCCGCATTCGCATACATTACAATAGGAAAGGGCGGATTGACCAGGCCCGCACGGTATGCTTCAACCGGCGCTGCCTGGTCATGGAATTGGCGGGAGGGCGGATCGTTGAAAAATAAACGTGGTTTTTTACTGAGCGATGCCTTGATCGCAATCACGCTGTGCACTGCTTGTATTTTGATGGCCGGAGGACTGCTGAGCAGCCGCTATCACCTCAATGAAATCGTGAAGCGCAGGCAGCAGGAAAGCAATCAACGGCTTGCGGAGGCGCTGGAAGCAAAGGGGGAATGTCCGGTATGTACGCCGATTCCGATCGAAACGCCCATTACCGAACCCGGCGGGGAAACATCCTGATCGATCTGCTTCTGAGTCTGTGGATCGTCACGCTGTTTCTGCCGATGATTCCAACCGTCGTCAGATTTCTCAGCCGGCAGGACTGGGTAATGCGCTCGGCCCAGGATCAGATCCAGCTGCAGCAGCTGCGCCGGTTATTGCTAAGCAGCGGCTCGATCGAAGTGCACGGCGATCAGCTGACATTTGACGCCGAAGGTCAAACCCGCCGGCTTGTTCAGAATGGAAGCTGGCTGTTAGTCCAGCCGGGAACCTGGATTTTTTTCGATCAGGTTGAATCCGTGCGTTTTGAGCAGCGCCAATCGCAGATCTGGATGCATCTGACGGGTGAGCGGGGAGAATGGGAGGCGATCGTGGGCGATGCGGGATAAACGCGGCTTTGTCAGCCTGTTCTTTCTGGCCTGGTTTCTGATCTTAAGCGCCTGGACGTCGTTGGGATATCTTCAGATCAACGCGGAAATTGAGGTCGCGGAACAACTGGAAGCCGGCCAGCGGCAGGAGCTGCGCCTAATTCCGATCTTTCGCTGGATCCGCTGCCAGCTTGGGTACGATTATCGCTGTGATGGCTGGCGGCCGGAAATTCAGGCGGAGGTGCAATGGCATGACGGCATGGCGGAAGTGACGACAGAATATGAAAAAATTGTGATGACGCTGGATGAAAACGGCAGGAAAGTGACAAACTATGAGATAGAGATGAGGTGAAACGATGAAACAATTGATCGACAGTGGGATCGCGTCGGTTTTCTTTCTGATTTTGATGCTGCTGGGGGAAACGCTGCAGTTTCTGCCCTCAGGAAGCACGCCGTTTCTAACTTGTGTTTATGGCGCTGAGCTGTTTTTTGTTTCCTGGGTTTTAATGTATCGGTCCAAGAACACTGTGGAACTGCTGGATTTCTTTGTCAGCGCTGTGATCCTGGGTGTTCAGTTTTTGATCCTGGGCGGCCGGCTGAATCTTGACCAATGGTGTTATCTGGGGTTTGCGACAATCGCTTCGACGATCAGTTTTGGATGCAACCGCCGTTTCGGCAACCGGATTCATTTGGAAAATAGCCGTCCGCAGCCGGGAAATCATTGACAAAATCGGCTATTCCTATAAAATATACTAGGTAGGATGGTGAATAGTAATGATTATTGTAAATGACTTAAAGCCAGGAACAACATTTGAAAATGAAGGTAATATTTTTGTCGTTCTGGATATTCAGCACAACAAAACTGCGATGCGTCAGATGATCGTTAAGGTCAAGGTTAAGAATCTGCGTACCGGAGTTATCAATGAAATCTCCTTCACCGGCGGTGACAAGGTAGAACAGGCGCATATCGATAAGCGCGAAATGCAGTATTTGTATGATACCGACGACGCGTTGGTCTTTATGGACAACGAAACCTATGACCAGATTGAAATCCAGAAGGATCACCTGGAATGGGAAATGAAGTTTATGAAACCGAACGACAACATCATGATTTCGATGTATGAAGGCGAAATTCTGGGAATTATTCTGCCGGATAAGGTCGAGCTGCAGATCGTTGAATGCGAACCGGCAGTCAAGGGCGATACGGCGACGTCCGCTTCAAAAATGGCGAAGCTGGAAACCGGTCTGGAAATTCGTGTTCCGCTGTTTATCGAACAGGATGAAATGGTCGTTATCAACACGGCCGACGGTAAATATTCCGGACGCGCTTAAGTCGAAACTGAAGATTTGGTCGAATGCAGATCAAATCTTTTTCTTTTTTTCTATTAGGAAAGTGCAATGTTGAGGGCAGAAATAAAAATAATCCAATAGAGTATCAACGCTCTTTTGGGTTATAAGCAACGAAATGAGAGGAACTTCATCGCACACTGAAAAGAATAGTAGAAGAAACAAAGGTTTATTCTGCTTTTGAAATTTTCTGGAGAACATCTTCCGGAAGCA
>PVML01019146.1_pt1 | contig 17642 bp, 13 predicted proteins | sample 1853371 | NCBI WGS metagenome assembly PVML01 (sample SAMN08533508, study PRJNA380276) | Human gut metagenome, whole genome shotgun sequencing project. | isolation source: participant 1, chromium library | host: Homo sapiens | collected 2017 | reverse complement strand
TAGTAGAAGTGCATAGAGATCATATTTCTTGTGGTGAAGAAATTGTTGAACAAGTTAAACTATTCTTTGAAGATGAAATTCATTTAGAAGAAGAAGCAGTTGAATTTATGAAAGATGAAGCTATTCCAAATACATTAGCTGTATTTAAATCTAAGGTTGAAGAATTAGCTGAAGAAAATTTTAAACAGGATCAAATCTTTGCTTGTATTAAAGCAACTCAAAAAGAAGCAAAAGCAAGAGGAAAAATGTTATATATGCCTTTACGTATTGCGACAACTGGTATTATGCATGGTCCAGATTTAGCAGCTTCTATGGAATTATTAGGAAAAGATAAAGTATTAAAACGATTAGGATAAGCAAATTTCTTATCCTTTTTTGTATTTTTTTACCTGATAAGCGTTTGCTATTGCTTTTTTTTTAATGAAGGAATAAGATATTTTACAAAAGTATGGTACTTTTCACAAAAATGTCACAATTAGATGATATAATGATAGGGAAAGGAGTGAGATAATGACACAAATAATGAAAAAGAAAATCATCAGTGTTGTTTTAGGTTTTTTTGTTGTTGCCAGCACTCTTTTTACAATTCTTGCTTTAAATATCACACCAGTGACATTGAAAAGAGATATATTTGAATATGAATATGGATCTGTTATCTCGAACAATCCCGCGGATTATGTCAATGCCAATGAAAGTGTTATTAATGAAGTAAAACTTAATTTCTCTAATTTAAAAAATGAAATTGGTTTGTATAAAGTATCAGCAACTTATGCAGGTGTTGAACTTCCATTTTATATTAAAATAAAAGATACTACAAAACCGGTTTTTACGTTGAAACAAGTTGTTTTTAATATCAATGTCAATGAAAAGATTGCAGCATTGAATTTAATTGATAAAGTAGAAGACCAATCAGATACGATAGCTTATTTCTTACAAGAAGATGGAAGTAAAACAGAAACACTACAATTTAATAAAAAAGGTTCTTATATTGTTGATATTGTTGTAGAGGATGTTGTAGGAAACCAAGCATCGAAATTACGCGCAAAAATTGTGGTTGGACATTTAGGAAATCATCCGACTTTAGAAGGAATTAATGATGTTGAGGTTGTTCAAGGAACGCGCTTTGATATCATGGAAGGTGTCAGTGCCAGTGATGGTAATGGAAATGATATTACGCATCAAATTAAGATTTTAAAGAACACGGTGAATACCGATGAAGTTGGTACATATGAAGTGATTTATTCTATTACAAATAGTCAAGGAAATAATATTCAAAGAACTAGAAAAGTTGAAGTTATGAAAAATGAAAGTGAGAAGAAATCGTGATAATTACTATAGGAATGTTATTAATATGCATTGGAATTTATGTTGTAATCAATTTTATTGATCAAAGTGATGATAAAAGTAGTTTAGCTATTAAATATGGGGCGTTTTATCCAGCAAAGATTGAATATAAACAAGAATATTGGCGTTTTTTAACTGCAAATTTTGTACATGTTGATTTTATTCATCTTTTTATGAATTGTTATGCACTGTATTATTTAGGCGGTACTTTTTTTGAAAGACTTTTAGGGCCATTTCCTTATATTTATTTAATTCTGGTTTCGGGAATTGCTTCTTATATTGTGACTTATCTTTACAGTAAAAAAGATGTACGTTATCAAAATACAATTACTTTAGGAGCAAGTGGTATTTTCTATGGCTTTTTAGGGTCGATTGTAACACTTGGCGTGGTTTTTAAAGGACCTTATCTTATGATTTTAAAAAACTTTATGGCTGTTATAGCAATTAATGTTGTCTTTACTCTTGTAGATAAAAGTGTATCTAAAACAGGACATTTAGGAGGCTTCATTGGTGGTGTTTTGGCGATGCTTGTCCTCATTGGAAGTGGCGTATGCGGTTATTAATTGATGGTGATGCTTGCCCAAATCGAAAAGAAGTTATTGAACTTGCTTTACATTATGAAATAGAAACATTTTTATTTATTGATTTTGCTCATGATATTGAAGATGAACGTATTTGCATTGTAAGATGTGAAGTAGGGAAAGATAGTGTGGATCAAATGATTTTATCTTACATACAAGCTGGTGATTTGTTGATTAGTCAAGATTATGGATTAGCAAGTCTTGCTTTATTAAAAGAAGCTCTTGTATTACATGTTTCAGGTAAAAGAATTAGTGAAGATAATATCAATAATCTATTGATGTCTCGTTATTTAGGACATATTTCAAGAAAACAAAATAACCATGTTAAAGGACCAAAAAAAAGAAATCAAAAAACATCATATTATTTTTTAAGAGAACTCGAAAAAATATTTATAGAATATAAAAATGGGATTAGTCAAGAAGACTAATCCATTCTTTTTATTTTCCAGAATCTCCATAGTTTTTTAGAACACGGGCACTTGGATCATCCACATCACAGTTTTCCCATCCTTTATTTGGCATCCAAAAATCTTTGATCCATTTTCCTTGTTGTGGGAAGAATGATTCAAAAATATCACGGTACATTAATGATTCTTTTGTAAATGGTGTACAGTATGAGTATTTTTCTTTTGCCTTTAAAACATCTTCATCATTGTATTTTTCATCGGCTAAATCCTTTAGGTAATCAACCATTGAATGACCTACGGCATCTGAGAAGGCAGCTTTTTCTCTAAAGAGAATATCGTGTGGCAAATAATCTGTTTCTTCAAAAGCATGACGTAATAAGTATTTACCTTTATTGTAAACATTCATTTTTTTTGCAGGGTCAATAGACATAGAATAATCAACAAAGTCTACATCTGCAAAAGGAACGCGTCCTTCTAAAGCGTGGGCAGAGATACAACGATCTGCTCTTAAAACATCATACATATAAAGTTCCTTAATTCTTTTTCTTGCTTCTTCTTGAAATGCTTTTGGATTTGGTGCAAAGTCTGTATATTTATATCCGAAAAGTTCATCAGAAACTTCGCCAGTCATGATAACTTTAATATCTGTATTTTGATGAATATATTTACATAAAATATACATAGCCATACTTGCACGAATGGTTGTGATATCAAATGTTTCAAGATGGTAAATAACTTCTTTTAAATGTTGATATAAATCTTCTTTGTTCATAATGACTTCAGTATGTTCAGTTCCTAAATAATCAGCAACTTGTTTAGCATATTTTAAATCAATTGGATCGCTTTCCATTCCAATAGCGAAAGTACGGATTGGTTGGTTAGATAATCTTTGTCCAATGGCACAAACAAGAGAAGAGTCAAGGCCACCACTTAATAAATAACCAATTGGAGCATCTGACATAAATCTTTTTTCAACGGCTTTTTCAAGTTTTGTTTTTAAGTTTTTCGCAATTGTTTCTAAATCATCATCAACAATTGTTTTAGGATCACTTAAATCGTTATAACAAATAAATTGTCCATCTAAATAATAATGTCCTGGTGGAAAAGGCATAATATCATCACATAGATCAAATAAAGCTTTTGCTTCTGAAGCAAAACAAATTTGATGTTCTTTTTTACTATAACCATAGAACATTGGACGAATTCCCATTGGATCTCTTGCGGCTATAAGCTGTTTTGTTTTGGTATCATAAAGAACCATCGCAAATTCTGCATCTAAATATTTACATAAGATTTCAATTCCATATTGATCATAAAGAGGAATTAAAACTTCGCAGTCACTTCCTGATTTAAAAGTGTACTCTTTTGATAATTTATTTTTTAATTCTGGATAGTTATATATTTCTCCATTACATACTAAAGTACAATCTTTGTAAACAAAAGGTTGATTTCCATTTGTTGATAAATCCATAATTGACAAACGGTTAAATCCCCAAGTAATCCCGTTACTTACAGAGATATGTTGATGATCAGGACCACGATAAGCGGCTTTATCTAAAGCATCATTAAATTCCTGTAATTTAAATTCTTCACTTCCTACGACTAAAAAACCACACATTTTTAATATCCCCCTTATAATTAAAAAATCGCACAGAATGTGCGAGTATCGTGTAACATATAAATCCAAAAGATATACATGGTACGGAAAATACTTCAAAGAGTACTCGATACCCGCTAGTTGTAACATAACTAGAGACGTTCTAGCCTACTTGCATTGCTTTCGGTAGACAGCTCGAAGGTGTTCTTCATATTTTCGTTCACTGCTAGTCTTTCACCTTCTACTAGCTCGCTGTTGCTTCGTAAAAATACTACTATCCTTGTCTTTGCTTTTAACTTGTTTACAGTATATTATAGGATTTATAAAAAATCAATAAGAATTAATTAATATGATAAAAAATATTTAATTTTATACAATTATAAAATGTGAATAACTTTTGAGACAAATTTGAGACAAAAAACATAAAAAAATCATGTATAATGTTAATGTCTAGAAAAATATAAATAAAGGAGTTTAAAAATGCCAAAAGATATACACATGTTAGTAAGTATGATTAATATGAAATTAAGAGATGATGATATGCAATTATCACATGTTCTTTCTATTTGTGATTTGGATGAAACTGAGTTTATGAAAAGATTAGATGAAAACGAATATTTTTATGATGAAAGTACAAATCAAATTAAAACAAAATAATTGTTTTATCGAAGAATAGTGATATAATTATGAATACTTAAACGGAGGGAATTTAAATGTTAAAATTAGAAGATTTTAAAGCGGCTAAAAAAAGAGTTGATGAAGTTATCTTACCAACTCATTTAATACATAGTGATGCCTTTTCTGAAGAATGTGGAAATGATGTCTACATCAAACCTGAAAACTTACAAAAAACAGGAGCTTTCAAAATTAGAGGGGCTTACAATAAAATTATGAAATTAGATGATGAAGCAAAGAAAAGAGGGTTAATTGCTTCTTCAGCTGGAAATCATGCACAAGGTGTTGCTTATGCAGCAAAAAAATTAGGGGTCAAAGCAACAATTTGTATGCCAGCACATACACCATTAATTAAAGTTGATGCTACAAAAGCACATGGAGCGGATGTTGTATTATATGGTGAAGCTTATGATGAAGCTTATGAAAAAGCTGTAGAATTACAAAAAAGTGAAGGATACACTTTTGTTCATCCTTTTGATGATGAAGATGTTATGGAAGGGCAAGGAACAATTGCTTTAGAAATTATGGAAGAACTTCCAGATGTTGATTATATTTTAGTACCAATTGGTGGTGGTGGATTAATTTCAGGTATTGCTTGTGCAGCAAAGCAAATCAATCCATCTGTTAAAATCGTTGGTGTTGAACCAGAAGGTGCAGCGAGTGCCCTTGCCGCAGTTGAAGATGATCAACTTGTTAAATTAAGTGAAGTAAGTACAATCGCTGATGGTACAGCAGTTAAACAAATTGGAGAAACTCCATTTGAATATATTAAAAAATATGTTGATGAAATCGTAACTGTAAGTGATTATGAATTGATGGAAGCCTTCTTATTACTTGTTGAAAAACATAAATTAATTGCTGAAGGATCAGGTATTTTATCACTTGCAGCATTAAAGAAATTACATTGTAAACGTAAAAAAGTTGTATCACTTATTTCTGGTGGAAATATGGATGTAATGACAATTTCTTCAATGATCAATAAAGGACTTATTTCAAGGGGTAGAATCTTAACATTCTCTGTACAATTACCTGATATTCCAGGACAATTAGAAATTGTATCTCGATTATTAAATGAATGTAATGCAAATGTTATTGGTGTTGAACATAACCAATTTAAAAACTTTGCACGTTTTTCAGAAGTAGAATTAAGGGTTACTTGTGAAACAAATGGTGAAGCGCATATTCAAATGATTGTTGATAAATTCAAAGAAAATGGATATACAATTGTAAAAATTAACTAAGCAGTCGAAAGATTGCTTTTTTTGTATACTCTAAAACCCCTAGATAGTCTAGGGGTTCCGTGAAGCTTTAGCGATGAATAAAGAAATTCCTTGTATTATAATAAGATTGCGGCCTGACAAACTGCAAAAAAATTTAATACAAGGAGAAAAGGAAATGAATCAAATAAATGATAACAATTCCATACATACTTTATCACATACGACATGGAATTGTAAGTACCACATTGTTTTCGCACCAAAGTATAGAAGACAAGTGTTTTATGGAGAAAAAAGGCAAGAGATAGGAAAAATACTAAGACAGTTGTGTGAATGGAAAGGAGTAAAGCTTTTGAATGCAGAAGCGTGTCCAGATCATGTGCACATGTTAGTAGAGATACCACCGAACAAGCTTCATGGGATTTCTAAAAGGAAAGAGTAGCGTCATAATATATCAAAAATGGGGTAATATGAAATATCAGTATAGAAGCAGATCATTTTGGTGTAGAGGATACTATGTAGATACAGTAGGAAAAAATACAAAAAAGATCAATGAGTATATAACGAATCAAATACAAGAAGATAGGATGTCTGAACAAATGCGAATGGAATTTAATGACCCTTTTAAGGGTAGATAAGCAACAGTAAGCAAGTGTCAGGCCAGCAGAGGCCTAGGGGGCTTAAGCGAGATGCTGAGCCCTATGGGCGATGAAAGCAAAACCACCAGATTTTCTGGTGGATTACTTTATATCTATTCATTATTTAAAATGAAGAGGATTACATTTTGAAAAGAAAAATAGAAGAATTTTTCAAGCGGTTTATAGTTTTAAAAACAAGAAAAAAATTAAGAATTATTATAGTGGTTGGTTTGGTTGTAGGAGCTGTAAAGCTAATATTTTGTGATTTTCAACAAAGTAAATTAATACTTAAATTTGATACAATCAATGTTGAATTGGGGTAAACTGTATCGGCTAATATAGATAGCTATTTAGATAAAAATAAGCTAAGTAATAAAGTTGTTAAAAAAATCATTAAAGAAACTGAGGAAAAGGATAATTTAAAGTATGTGAAGGTTATCAATAAAGATGAAAATGGAAATAAGAAAATTGTTATCACTAAAAAATCTAACAATCAAGTTTCTAAAACTGATGCAATAGCGTCTACATCACCTGTATCTAATACAGGAACTGTTAAGAGTGATACGGCTAACACAAAACCAACAACAAACACTGGAAGTAGTACACTTGCTCCTAGCAACAATTCATCTGGATCAAGCAATTAAATTCTATCAATAGTGGAAACAGTTCAAGCAATACGAACACCTCTAATACAAATAGCGATTCAAACAATACAGCTAAAGCATCAACACCAGCCCATGATGAAACGGTTACTACAGGCTATAAATGTTCTTGTGGTGCAATGAAATAAATTTTTTAAACAATCAAAACAATTTATATTGGCATTATTTAAACTATTTGAATTCTGACAATATTAGGATTATCCCCAGATATTTCATCAGAATTGTCTTTTACGGTTTGATTTTTAACAAAAGATAACAAATATTTAATTATGAAAATCCTAATCAAAAAAGATGGAATATGGCTGCACTTTCATCTTTTTCTTATGAAAATAGTTCTAATAGAATTACACAAAAAAGTCAATAGATTTTAAAAATAGACGTGTTAAAATGATAGTATAGAATTGTAGTTGAGAGGTGGAACTTGTTCCATCATTACAGCTAAGGAATATAATTCAGGTGTTAATTGGTGTCATTAAAAAATACTCCCTTCCGATAGAAAGATGATAGAATTGTATCTGATTATGTAAGTCCTGATTAAAAAACATAGGCACTAATCAATATGGAATGTTATTGTCGATATTAAGTTTATTATCCTTCAGGACAAATATTTAAAACAGTAGCATTTATAATTTTCCTACATATAGATTATGTAAGTCCTATTCATTTAGAAAAGAGCGATGGAACTAGTTCCATCTTAGAAATAGATTAAAAATTCAAAGGAGTGGAAATATGGAAACAAAAAAACAAAATTTAATTGAAAAATATTTAGATACAAACCAGAAAAAAATAGTAGCTGGTTGTTTAGCAGGTGTTTTAGTTATTGGAGCTGCTGGTGCAGTCATTCTAAATAACAACGGTTCTAAAAATCTAGTCTTAACATCAAATGAAGTGGATGCTGAACTTGGTCAAAAAGTTTCAACTAATGTTGCTGATTATTTGGATGCAAATAAAATTGATAATCTAGATAAGATCATTAAAGATACAAAAGAAAAAGACAATCTTAAGTACGTTACTGTAACAAATAAGGATGAACAAGGAAATGTCGTATCCAAAGAAGAAAAAGACTATCCAAAAGTTGGTAACTATGAAATTAACTTTACCTATGGCAAAGAAAAAGCTACTGTAAAAGATACAAAAGCACCTGAAATAACAGCACCTGACAGTATTGATGTCATTCAATATACTGATCTTTCTGCTTTTAATTTCAGTGAGCTTTTAAAAGCTACCGATTACAGTGATGTCAAAGACTGGAAGATTGATACATCTAAAGTTGATGTCAACACGATTGGAACTTATGATCTAAAAGTATCAATTCTAGACAAATATAAAAATAAAGCTTCAAAGAAATTAAAAGTCAATGTTGTTGAAGCCCCTGCTGTTTCCGATGGCGAAGTTGCTGTTACTGAAGTAGTAACTGATGAAAATGGGAATAAGAAGACTGTTGTTACAAAAAAAGCAAGTGATCAAGTTTCCAAAACTGATGCAGTAGCATCTACATCACCTGTTTCAAATAAAGGAACGGTCAAGAATGATGCGACAAATACAAAACCAGCATCAAACAGTGGAACAAGCACACCTGCTTCATCAAGCAGTTCTAGTGGTTCATCTAATTCTAATACCAATACATCAAACAACGGTGGAAACAGTTCAAACAATACATCTAAACCATCAGCTCATACGCATAACTACATTATTCCTATCACAAAGACAGTTCGTCATGACGCTGAAACAAAGACGGTACATCATGATGCTGTTGTAGAAAATAAACCTGTTTACGAAGAACATATTGTATGTAAAGTATGCGGGAAAGACTTTGGAAAATATGGTGGAGAAAGTGCAGATATTCATAGTTCAGAGTTTGGACATTCTTATGAATCTAAAGATGTCTTCGTTGGGACTAAACAAGTTACTGTTAGGGAAGCCTACGATGAAACTGTTGTAGTCAGACAAGCTTATGATGAAACGGTCACTACGGGATATAAATGCTCATGCGGTGCAGTCAAATAAAAAATGAATAAAGACAAGGATAATCGGATGATTGCCCTTTTTACATAGATGGAACATGTTCCATCTTTTATTTTTGAAGGGAGAAAGTTCAATGATAAAAGTTCATATTTATAAATGGGTATTCTACCCATAAGACAATCGAAAGATTGTCTTTTTTAATGTTCAAAGGTCGATTGCTTTATCAATCATAAAAACCTGCTTAGAGAAGTAACACTGATATTGAAACTTGTATCAGTAAAATATCGATATTTTTATCGTATCTAGCCATACACTCCTTCAGTGTGGCAGATACGATAAGATGTAAATTTATTTATGAAGGAGGAAACTATTCTGATGAATAGAAGAAGAGTATTTAATAAACTTGGAAAAATATTCATGGTTATGACAATGATCCTTTCTATGTGTTTTTCTGCAGGAAACACAAAGGTCAATGCTTGGGATGGAAATGTCCCCCATGAATTTACAAGAGTAAAAAATATTAAGTATCCTAAATGGTGGGGGCGTAAAATAGCATCATTAAAACAGTGGTCTACTTATTCATGCAAGTATAACGGTCAGTGGTCGTACTGTCTTGAATCTTCTAAAAAAACACCATCGGCAGGAAACTATACGGCTTCAGTTATTGAAAATAATTCAATGGTTAGAAAGCTGTTATATTATGGATTTGGAGGACCAGCCGCATGGGATGTTTTTGGGCCAGATCATGATTTGAAAACTGCTGTATGTCCAGATGACAGCTATCTTTCAAATGATGATGTCAAATATCTGTTGACACATATCTTTTTAAGCGGTGCCTACAGTGGTGACTGGAACGGCTTCAGCGAAGAATTATTCAATCAAACATTTGGTGGAAGCTATGGTACAAATCTCATGAATATATATCGAGGCATTGAACAGTTGCCTGATCCATCAAACGGTGCCAATTTCTCTACAGGAAATACGGCAAAATTTACAGCAACTTATGACAAGGCAAACAGCCTACAAAAGACAAATACTGTAAAATTCAATGCAAGTTCCAGTGAATCTGTACAGCTTCCATTACAAAACAATGTAACGATTCATATTGCGGGAACATCCAATACAAAGACAGGTGGAACGGCTACCGTATATGGAGGTCAATCATTCTATTTGACAACTCCTGCAACGAATCCGTTAAGCAACTATCAAAGTGGCAATCTTACTTCATCTGCCAAAGGAAAATTCTGTGCCCTAGCAATCAGTGATGGAAACGGTGCGAGTCAGACACATGGTTCATGGTATCAGGAAACAGCTGATACATTAAAATATTCTGTTGAATGGATGGGATTTGGCTATATTGATTTAAAGAAAACGTCTGCCAATCCTGATATGACAAACAACAGCAGACTTTATTCTTTGGAAGGTGCCAAGTATGGAATCTATGAAGGTGACAGTCTTGTTCAAGAATTGACTACAGATGTCAATGGCTATGCAAAATCATCACTTCTTTTAGAAGGTAAATATACTGTAAAAGAAATCTCTGCCAGTAAGGGGTATGATGTGGATCAGACTTCTCATGGTGTAACTGTCACAAGAGGTCAGACTGTAACGACAAACGTAACAGAAAAGCCAAAGAATGACCCTGTTGCACTAACAATTGTAAAAAATGATGCAGAAACGCTTGATCCTCAGGGAGGTGCCAACCTTGCAGGTGCAGAATTTACTGTAAAGTATTATGATGGATTCTATACAAAGGACAATCTTCCATCAAAGGCAACGCGTACTTGGGTATTGCAGACAAAACAAGTGACTTATTCAAATGGTAAAAAAGTTTATGTGGCAGGATTTAATATTACAGGAAGTTATATTAAAGATAGAAGCGATGCATTATATACAAATACAAATGGTGTGGCTACTTTACCTCTAGGAACTATTTCCATTGAAGAAACAAAAGCACCTGAAGGATATTTCTTAAAGGGTGCCAAATTAAATGTTACAGATACAGCTTCAGGTACGACTTCATCTGTAATTGATGGAAAATATGTTGCACAGATCAATGAACAGTATCAGGGAGCTAAATTACAGTTTGGAAATGATGCCAATCAGATGATCGTTCAAGAAAAGATCAAAAAACAACGTATTCAATTGTTTAAAAGTGGTGAAAGAGAAGGAATCTCTGGAGTCGTTAAAGGATTACAGGGTGCAGAGTTTACTTGGAAGCTTAAAACAGAAGTAGACAATGTTGGCTGGGATAACGCTAAAACCTATGCTGTCATTACGACAAATGAAAACGGTCGAGCTGTTACAGATTATCTTCCTTATGGAAAATATCTCGTAAGAGAAACAAAGACACCTAAGGATTATATGACAGCACCTGATTTTACTGTTTCAGTTACTAAGGATTCTTCAGAGTACAATGAACTCGAACAAGTCAAACTTGTAAGTGTCAACAATAAACCTTTTGCATCCTATGTCAAGCTTGTAAAGGTAGATGAAGATACTGGAAAGAAAGTAACTCTTAATAGTGCTTCTTTTAAAATCAAAGATGCTCAAGGAAACTATGTCGTTCAGAAAGTATCGGGTACGAAGGTAGATACCTTTACCACAAATTCAGATAATGAAATCATTCCTGTTGTTGAAAAAGGAACAGTAACTCTTCCATTGATGCTCAATGCAGGAACATATACGATTGAAGAAATCAAGACACCAAAAGGTTTTCTTGATCTTGAAAAACCAGTTGAATTCGTTATATCAAGTACCTATGACTATGATGTGGATGAAGACGCTGATCCAATCGTTGAAGTAAAGATCAGAAACAGACAGCCTAAAGGAGAAATCAAACTTAATAAAACGGTCATGGATTTAGATACAGATACAGATTTGGTAGATCGTTCGGATCTGTCTAAAATCCAATTTGTATTGAAGGCAAAAGAAGATATTTATAGTTCGATTGACGGCTCTTTGATGTTTGAAAAGGGTTCTGTCATTACAACTGAAAACTCAGGAGCTATTGTCAATACAGGAAGTGAAGTTGGAAATGGTATCTATGCCCTTTCTTTAGATGGACATTTAGATATTTCTAATCTGCCAATGAGTACGAAGGGAGCTTCATATTATCTTCAGGAAGTTAAAACTTTAGATGGTTGCGTATTAGATACAGCTCAATATGATGCCGTATTCAAACAATCTGATTTCACTACAAAAAATTACATTAAGTCATTTGATGTAGAAAACAAAACAACTGACTTTGAATTCAACAAAACTGATGTTACTGGAGACAAAGAAGTTGAAGGTGCTCAATTGACTATTACTGATGAAGATGGAAATGTAGTAGATCAATGGACTTCTGATGGTAAAGTACATTCAATCGAAGGTCTTGTTGTTGGTAAGACTTATACATTATCTGAAACTGTTACAGCTAAAGATTATGTAAAAGCAACAGATATTAAATTCACTGTTAAAAATTCTAGTGAACTTGAAACAGTTACTATGAAAGACAAACAGGTATTTGTTTCAAAAACAACTGTTGGCGGTGAAGAAGTCACTGGTGCTCATATGCAAATTATTGATGAAGACGGAAACATCATTGATGAATGGTACAGTGAAGGAAAATCTCATATTGCTAACGGATTAGAAGAAGGTAAAACTTATACATTGCACGAAGATTTATCTCCTTTAGGATTCAATCTTGCAAATGATTTCACTTTTGAAGTTACAAAAGAAAAAGAAAATCAAACAGTAGAAATGATTGATACTGTTACAGAAGTAAATAAAACAGATGTTGATGGTAAAGCTGTAAAAGAAGCAACTTTATCTATCGTATCAGAAAAAACTAAAGATATCGTTGATCAATGGGTAACTGGAAAACATATCCTAGACATTGATAAAGATATCAAATCTCAATTAGAAAAAAATGGTAAAGCTGAAGGAACATACATGGATGAAGAAGATTCTATGGTTATGTTCAGTATTGCTAAAAATAAAGATCGTGATGACTATACTTTTATGCAAGTTAAAGATGGTATTACTACTTATTCTAATATTGATCTTGATGGTAATGAAACAACTCACAGAGTTCAAGGACTTGTTGCTGGTGAAAAATATATCTTAAGAGAAACAAAAACTCCTGAAGAATATGTTCAAGCAAAAGAGATTGAATTTACTGCTGTTGAAGATGAGAATCAAACATTAGTAATGCAAGATAAACAGGTAATAATTTCAAAACTTACTGCTGGTGGTAATGAGGTTACGGGTGCTTTAATGCAAATCAAAGACGAAGACGGAAACATCATTGATGAATGGACTTCTGAAGGTAAAGTACATTATGCTACTGGATTAGTTGAAGGTAAGAAATATATTCTACATGAAGATCTTGCTCCTACAGGATTAAATCTTGCTAATGATATTGAATTTGAAGTTTCATATGCTAAAGAAAATCAAAAAGTAGAAATGATTGATACAATCAATGAAGTTTCAAAAGTTGATGAAAAAGGTAACTTATTAAAAGGTGCTGAAATGACAGTCACTTCTAATAAGACTAAAAACATTATTGACAAATGGATTTCAGGACAACATATCTTTGATGTTACTGATGAAATGAAATCTCAATTAAAAGAAACTGGTAAAGCTGAAGGAATGTATGTTGATGATGAAGATTCAACAGTTCAATATAGCATTGTTAAAAACAAAGGTAAAGATGATTATACTGTCATGTTTGTAGAAGATGGTATTACTACTTACACAAACATTGATCTTGATGGTAATGAAACAAGACACATGATTCAAGGTCTTGAAGCTGGTGAAGAATATGTATTGAAGGAAACAAAAACACCTGATGGCTATGCAACTTTCAAAACACAAACATTCACAGCAGAAGAAGGCAAAGATACATCCTTATCAATGGTGGATGAAGATACAAAAGTAGAAGTATCTAAACAAGATATTACTACTAAAAAAGAACTTGAAGGTGCTAAACTTAAAGTTACCGACAAAGATGGTAAAGTCATTGATGAATGGACTTCAGGAAAACAACCTCATATGATCAAAAACTTAACTGCTGGAGAAACTTACACATTAACTGAAGTTATTGCGCCCAAAAATTACAAAATAGCTGAATCATTAAGGTTCACAGTTAAAGATACAGGAAAAATTCAAAGAGTTATTATGTATGATCGACCTGTTAATAATTATGTAGAAACAGGCGATGAAAATAATTATTATTTTATATTAATGCTTATATGCATGATATTTATTGGGCGCTTGCTAAAAAGCTACTTAAATAATTTCATCGATTAAACCATATTCTATGGCGTCTTTTGGATCCAAATAATAGTCGCGTTCGCAATCTTGAATTATTTTTTCAATGGATTGATGTGAGTTTTGAGAGAGTATTTCTGCTAATTTCTTTTTTTGCTTTTCGATTCTCTTAGCATTGATTGAAATATCGGTTGCTTGACCTTCTAGAGAGGCAAGGGGTTGATGAATCATGATTTCACAATTTTTTAAAGCACAGCGTTTTCCTTTTTTTCCTGCACTTAGCAAAATAGCAGCCATGCTGGCGGCAATACCACAACAAATAGTACTAATATCACATGAAACAAAATTCATAGTGTCAAAAATTGCTAAACCGGCAGATACACTTCCTCCAGGTGAATTAATATAAAGATAAATATCACTGTGACTATCTTTAGCTTCGAGATAGAGTAATTGACCAATAATAGAGCTTGACATAGCGTCGTCAATTGTACCGGTCAGAAGAATAATTCTTTCTTCAAGTAATTTGGAATAAATATCGTAAGCATAATGATATTGATGATCTTTTTCTATGATAGTAGGGATAAGATGCATAAAATAACCTCCATACGTTATTATAGAAATAAAAGTGGAAAAATATTCTTAATAAAAAATAAAAAAGAAGTAAAAAAAGTGTAAGCGCTAACGATGTGATGAAATGGGAATTAATTGAAAAATAAAGGAAAAATTAATGCATCTTATACAAGAAATCAACGTTGTAGTAGTTGCTTTTGTGAAGTTTTTGACTTATAATCCCGAGTTTGACAGTTGAAAAAGTAAAAAGTGCTAGAAAGCCTTTATTCAAGGTTTAATCTAGCACTTTCGTTTTTTTGAAATGTTGTATGTGATTTCTATTTTGAATATTTTTTTACTATTTTGTTTAAATCACTTGGTCTATAGTACTTTCTGTTTAGTTGTAGCTCGAAACATCTTTCTAATGCATCTAATGCCTGACTACCACTATAGATGGATTTGTAGTACATGTCATCCATATTTACGACATTCATATTTCGCAATGTTTTTATTAGGTTTGATGTTGTTACATGAGTTAAGTTGTCATCCAACTTGCACTCCATAAGCCTGTATATAAGTAGTGCAGTGTAGCAGATCAAGAAATGTGCACGTATTCTTTCTGGCTTTCTCAAGAATACTGGTCTTGCATCGAAATTAGTCTTCATGATTCTAAAACAGTCTTCGATTTTGTATCTATTTTGAGCTACTGCTAGGATGTCTTTGGCTGAATCGTCAAGATTTGTTGCGACGGCATAGAATCCATCGTATTTTTCTTCTTCATGGATTTTATCCATATCCAATACATAATTAGCTGTATCAGATGATGTGTTCTTAAGGAATCGACGTATATCGTTGGGTCCTTTTTTTATTTTTTCAGGATCTTTAAGTCTTAATAACTTTTTAGCACGTTCAAGCTGTCTTTCGCGGATAGTCCTTTGGTATTCCATCATCTTTCTAGAGAAAGTGACAATGATATATTGATGTAATGTTCCTTTGGCTTTTACTTTTTTTGTTCGACCGTTCTTGTATACTTTTTCTTCATAAAGTCCTGTATCCATGGCCGTGTTGGCGGGAATCACTTTATAGGCAAAATCATTGTATAGACTTAGATTGTTTGCGTCTTTTTTATTAAATGTTCGCATTTCTTTCAATGTGATCGCATCGTCATTTGACAATAGACGGTAGTTTGAATCGTTGAATACGATATCTTTGATCTCTTGTCCAAGTTTTTTTACTGACTGTGTAACAATATAGGCTCTACCACCCATATCATTGAATTTACGGATATTGTAGGATCCAAGTCCTGCATCCGCACAATATATGAACTTTTTGTTTCCGGTCATTTTTATAACTTCTTTTTCAAGTGGAACGGCAGTAAGCTGTTCATTTGTGTTTCCTGGATGAATACACATAGAAATAGGGATTCCACGGCTGTCCATGATAAGCCCCATTTCAACAATAGGAGATGTCTTGTTTTCCTTACTGATTCCGAACTGACGAAGTCCAAGGATAATTTCTCCAGTAACTTCGTCAACGATCTCCTCATCAGGCTTTTCTGTTTCAAAGAAATAGTTTGTACAGTCATAGTACATAACTGAAGTATCTCGTTTAACGATGTTTTCGGAATTGTCAAAAAGATGTTTTAAATATTGGTCACTGTTTCTGTCTAGAATATCCAAGAAACGAATCATATGTTGGTATTCAACCTGAGGTTTCTCATAGTATGTATCAAGTTTATCGTATGTTCCATATTTACTGGCAGGATCCAGAATCCTTGCATAGGTAAGAAACTGACAGATTTTATTACAGTCGTAGGTGATCTTTCGGTCAGAAGAAACTGATTTAAAAAAATCAGACAGATTCAATTTGGCATAGATATCCTTAAGATACAGATATCCAATGTTCAAACTAGTAGAATTCGAACAAGGAGAATCTGTAGAAGGGATTCTTTCATTAAAGTCCATAGTAACAATGAATTCAGATCTGCCAGAACGATATTCCTCATTCATTTTTTTTACTTCGTTTTTAGCGTATTCCAAGGGATTATCCGTTATAAGAAGAAGCTCAGAATGTTTACCTAATCTTTTGATATTTTTGGTTGTCGTTTTTTTACCATTTCTAAATCCCTGCTGAATATAGTAAGTAGGATCTTTAAGTCGTTTATCATAATACAGTTTCATAGAAGCAGCCATCCTTTACAACTATTATATCACAATTACAACACATACAACAGTAAAAAAATAAAAATTTGACGAAAAAAAAGCCGTACATAAACGACATTTGGCTATTTCGACTATGAGCAAGTGTTAAACTCCCGAACCGGCAGATACACTTCCTCCAGGTGAATTAATATAAAGATAAATATCACTGTGACTATCTTTAGCTTCGAGATAGAGTAATTGACCAATAATAGAGCTTGACATAGCGTCGTCAATTGTACCGGTCAGAAGAATAATTCTTTCTTCAAGTAATTTGGAATAAATATCGTAAGCATAATGATATTGATGATCTTTTTCTATGATAGTAGGGATAAGATGCATAAAATAACCTCCATACGTTATTATAGAAATAAAAGTGGAAAAATATTCTTAATAAAAAATAAAAAAGAAGTAAAAAAAGTGTAAGCGCTAACGATGTGATGAAATGGGAATTAATTGAAAAATAAAGGAAAAATTAATGCATCTTATACAAGAAATCAACGTTGTAGTAGTTGCTTTTGTGAAGTTTTTGACTTATAATAATGGCATAAAA
>PVML01016207.1_pt1 | contig 18069 bp, 10 predicted proteins | sample 1853371 | NCBI WGS metagenome assembly PVML01 (sample SAMN08533508, study PRJNA380276) | Human gut metagenome, whole genome shotgun sequencing project. | isolation source: participant 1, chromium library | host: Homo sapiens | collected 2017 | reverse complement strand
ACACGCTGGCGTGCTCAATCCGGGTGCTGATAATGTGCTTCCCGGCCCGATGGTTGGCCATGGCCGTGCCGATTAAGGCCATGTTGTTGCTCTCCGTGCCGCCGGAGGTGAACAGAATCTCCTTCTCTTTCACCTTCAGGGTCTTTGCCACCCTGGCCGCGGCCTGGCGCACGTACTGCTCCGCCTCCATACCCTTGCGGTGCTTGGCGGAGGGATTGCCGTAATCCTCTGTCATCGCCTTCACCACAATGTCCTTCACGCTGTCAAAGACCCGGGTGGTGGCGGAATTGTCAAAATATGCTTCCATTTTTCACTTGCTCCTTTTATATAAAACATGCGCGGCACGGGCGGGGCTGCGCGCCGGGTACACGCGCCGGAGCACGTTTCCCCCTCGCCGGTTCCCGCGCTCAGATTCCGCCTTCCAGGCGCAGCATCAGCGCCGCAAGCACGGCCAGCCCCGCCGTCTCGGTTCTGAGAATCCGTTTTCCCAGGCTCACCGGCAGAATATCCGCCGACCTGGCAAGGTTTACCTCGGTCTCGTCAAACCCGCCTTCCGGGCCGATGAACACGGCGATCCGTTTCGCCTCCCCGACGCGGGCAAAGGCTTCCCGGGTGGCTTCCATGCCCCGTTCATTTTCGTAGGGAAGCAGGCGAAGGTCAAAGCCATCCCGGTCCATGCGGGCCACCGCCTCCTTAAAGGACAGCACGCGGCCGATTTCCGGCACCAGGCTGCGCTTGCTCTGCTTGGCCGCACTCTCGGCGATGGCCTGCCAGCGGCGGAGGCGGCTCTCCTCTTTTTTCGCGTCCAGCTTGACCACGGCGTTTTTCGTGGCTACGGGTATGATCCCCGCGGCCCCCAGCTCCACGGCTTTCTGGATAATCAGTTCCATCTTGTCGCTCTTGGGCAGTCCCTGGAAGAGCCAGATTCCGGCGGGCAGCTCTCTGGACGGCTGTTCCCCGAGAATCCGCGCGCCGACGGACTGGACGTCCAGGCTCTCCACAGCGCACAGCAGGTCGTTTCCGCCGCCGCTGACCAGAAACTCTTCCCCGGGGCGCATACGCAGCACATTTTTCATATGGTTCACGTCCGGCCCGGTGATGCGCACCTGCCCGTCACGGATCTGCTCCGGCTCCACAAAGAAATGATGCATGGCAAACCCTCTCTACCGCTTGCGCGCAGTCACGGACACCCACTCGCCCTGGCGGGTTACCTCCAGCACCTCAAAGGCGGGATTCTTCGCAAATGCGTCCAGAACCGCCTGTTCCTTCATATTGATAATGCCGGAGGTGATGAAGAGTCCTCCCTGCTTCAAATGCACCGGAATCTCATCCACCAGCAGAATGATCACATCCGCCAGAATGTTGGCCACCACCACGTCGTAGCAGCCGAATCCGGCCCACTCCTGGACGCTGGGGTCATTCAGGATATTTCCCTGCAACACGTGGAAGCGCTCGCCGGAAATGCCGTTGGCTTCCAGGTTCTCGCCCACTGCCGTAATGGCGTTCTCGTCCAGATCCGTGCCCCAGACCTCCTTCGCGCCCAGCTTCAGGGCGGTAATACCCAGGATGCCGCTGCCCGTGCCCACGTCCAGAAGCTTTGTCCCGCTGTCCACGGCTTTTTTCAGCTGGCGGATGCACAGCTGGGTGGTCTCGTGCATCCCGGTTCCAAAGGCGGTACCGGGATCGATCTGCACCAGCAGCTTGTCCCTGTGCTCCTCCGGAATGGTCTCCCAGGTGGGCTTGATCAGAATGTCGTCCACGGTGAAGGGCTTAAAATACTGCTTCCAGTTGTTGATCCAGTCCTTGTCCTCGGTCTCGGAGGCAGAGATGGTGCGCTGTCCCAGATCCGTGAACACGGCCAGCTCGTCCAGGCCTTCCTCCACCTGTTTCATCAGCTCCTCAATGTCGCGGTCGTCGTCCACGTAGAAACTCACCTTTGCCACGCCCTCGTCCGGCGGCAGCTCCGGCAGAATGTCGATGAACATTCCCTTGGTCTCCCGCTCCGTGAGCGGAACGTTGTCCTCAATCTCCACGCCCTCGATGCCGATGTCGTCCAGCATGCTGCTGACCAGATCCACCGCCTGGGTGGTGGTGGTAAGTGTAAATTTTTTCCATTTCATAATCTATCTTCTCCTGTCTGTTAATTCTCTTTTTTACGAAACGGCCGGGAGCCGGCGGACCGGGGCGGTCTGGCCGGAAACGCTTACCGTCCGCTCAGCACCTTCACGAACAACGCGATCAGCACCACAAGCACCACCGGGCGCACGATCTTGTGTCCGTCGTGGACCACCAGGCCGGAGCCGATGTAGTGGCCGCCGATGCAGCAGATTCCGGCCGCCAGCCCCAGTGGGTACAGCACGTTGCCGCTGAAAATGAAGGTGACCAGCGCTGCGGTGTTGGAGGACAGGTTGATCACCTTGGTCTGGGCCGAGGCGCTGCGCACATCCATCCGGGCCACCCCGGTGAGCACCAGCAGCAGAAACGTACCCGTACCCGGCCCGTAAAAGCCGTCGTAACCGCCTACCAGCAGGGCCGCCAGCACGCTGAGCACAAACATGCGCTGCCGGGAAATATCCCCGGTCTTCTCGCTGTCCCCCATGCGCTTATCGAACAGAACGTATGCCGCAACAATGGGCAGAACCACCAGCATCATGTTCCGGATCACGTTGTCCGGGACCATCAGCGCCAGACGGGCGCCGATGGAGGAGCCGATGATGGCCGCGACCGCGGAGCAGGCCGCCATGGCCGCCTTGCCCTTCAGGTAGCCGTTTTTCGCATAGCGGACGGTGGAGACCACCGTGCCCATGGACGAGCCAAGCTTGTTGGTGCCCAGGGCGGTGTGGGCGGGAACTCCGGCCAGCAGATACGCGGGCAGCGAGATAATCCCACCGCCGCCGGCAATGGAATCCACCAGCCCGGCCAAAAAAGTCAGCGGGCATACGATCAGATATTGTATCATAGTCTTCGGTATCCTTTCTGAAAAAGCAACCTATATATTATCACAGAATCCGGGCACTGGCAATAAGCGCGGGAAGTAAAAGGCGAAAAAAGCTGAAAATATGGCGTTTACTGCGGGAAAAGAAGGGGATCGCCTGCGGTGGCCGCCCGTTATGGAAAGGTTTGCCGTGCAGCGTGCTCCGCCAGGCGCACGAACAAACAGAGGGCGGACACACCGGCCGGTGTGGCTGCCCTCTGTCGCGCTCAGTATCTGACCGTTTTATTTACATTTCGTAACAGTTCCTAAAATTTACAAGTAACAATCTGATTATAACCAACCCACTGATCTCCCGTCACATGCCCGCTCAGCACATCCGTCTCATTCAGCTTCACCACGTCCACGGTCAGGTCTCCGTTTCCGTCCTTCAGCCTCATCGGGGCTTTCTCTCCCCAGCCGTTGTAAAACCGGGCGATCAGCTTATCCTCGTCCTCTGCTTTTTTTAACGCGCTCAAAACAACCCGCCCCTCCGTCTCGCTCAAAAGGCTGAACGCATAGGGAACCTTCACCTCAGACGGATTCAGCTTCATGGCGTTGTAGGGCATCTTGTTGTAGGAAATGAACGGGGTGACGTACTCCTTTGCGGTTCTCGCCAGATGATCCCGGCAGGCGGTAAGGGCGATCTCGTAGGTGCGGCGGCCCCGAAGCTGGGAATCCGGAGTTTCCATCTTGATCCCGGAGGGCCTGCCCGGCCTTCTGAGAAGTCCTTCCTTGCCCAGCACGCCCACGCTTCGGAATAACGTGACGGCCAGAACGCCGTAATCCGGCCCGGTCATCTCATACTCCCTCACCGAGTTGGTCAGAACCGCCAGCCCACGCTCCCCGCAGCCTGATACCCAGGACAGGAAAGGATAAATGGAATCCGGCCGCTCGGACCAGCCCTCCTTCTCCCACACGTCCATGGCCTCGTCCCTCACCGGACGGCGGATCCGGCCAAACTGGTTATCGCTGACGGAAAAACCTTCATTTTCCTGTCCCGGCACCAACAGCCGCAGCCGGTGGCTGTCCGCCTGGTTGTCCACCGTCACCCGAACCTCCAGAACCGGAGATCCGGCTTTTAACTCCAGCTCAAATTCCACATCCACCCGGCCGTCTCTCCGCCGCTCGCTCCGGCTCTCAAGTCCGGCCGGAACAGCCATGGACACCCGGACCCGGGCCTTGTGGCTGTACGTCCCGTGTTGGCAGCGGATATCCGCAGTCTCCTCCTTTGAGGTCAACACCCAGTCGTTTGCTGCGGGGGAATAGTCGTAGCCGTCTCCGTCGTCGCTCCCATCCTCCAAGAGCAGCACGTCCCGGTAGCATTGGCCTTTCTGTTTGTCCAGCACGGTCAGGCTGCCGTTGGGTTCGACCGTCACGGACAGGTACTCATTTTCCAGGGTATTGGCGGCCGGAGAGGCAAGACGGCAGTTTCCGCCAAGGTCCGCCGGTTCCACGGCAGGGTTTTCCCCCGTACCAGCCGCCATGGACACGGCAGGGCTTTCCCCGGTAAGAGCCTCCGCCTCCCTGACCAGATAGGTGGTAAATCCCATGGCGGGAATCCGGTCACAAAATTCCAACGTGTACTCCACAAAGGGCTCGTAATCCCCGTAGTGGACGATCTGCCGGTCAATCAGTCCCGCGTCCACAATCCTGCGGTCCGTGATCTCGTATTTCAACCGGGAGCCGTCGGCACGCTCCAGCGCAAACCGCTTCATCTTGGTGACAATTTTGCCCCGGATCATCCCCTCCCGCTCATAGGGCAGCAGGTTGAACACCGTCAGCTTATCCAGGGCCCGGCTGCAATCCATGGCGTCCACAATCTTTCTCATGTAGAACTCAATCAGCCGGTCCGCGCGCTCCTCCGCCAGGAAATAGCGGTCCGCGATGGCGCGGTGTACCTTATCGCTGCAGCAGCAGCCGATGGAGTCGTGGGCATGATTCTTCATCAGCTCCTTCCAGATGGCTTCCACCAGGCCGTGGTGATACGGGAATCCCAGCTTATAGGCGATGGAGGCCAGCGGTTCCAACAGGTTGGTGACCTTGTTCTCAATCCGCGTGTTCGCCGCCTTCAAGTCGGCACGGGAAGAGAAAATGCTCCGGTGCACCCGCATATACCGGCCGTCCAGGAATTCGCCCCGCAGGGTATCCAGGTTCCCCTGGCGGCCGATGGCTGCGAACACGTCCTCATACCGGCTCAGGAAAAACTCCTTGTCCGGGTACAACTCCCGCATCGTTTCCATTACCTGGAAAATATCGTTTTGCAGCGGCATCTGATCATGGCCGTTGGGTACTAAAAGATGGCCTGTGGCGGTTCCCCGCTCAAGAACGGGCATGTATTTTTCCATCCGCTTTCTCAGGGCTTCCTTTTCCACCGGCAGATATTTTCCGATGGCGTAACCCAGGGGCAGCAGCTGCACCGCCACCCGGGAGCCGTCGTCGTCCTCCCAGAAGAATTCCGTCTTATCCGTTCCCATGCGCTCAGAGGTTCCCCGCCAGAACATACTGTTTTCTATATTAAATCCCCTTAAAATCTGCGGCATCCTGGCGCTCTGGCCAAAGGAATCCGGAAGATAGCCGATCATCATGGGACTGCCGAACTCCCGGCAGTCCTTCATCCCATACAGAAGATTGCGGACGATGGACTCTCCCCCCACCACCATCTCGTCTGTCTGGGTATACCAGGGTCCGATGATCAGTTTTCCCCTCTGCACCAGCTCCCTGACCCGCTCCCGGTTTTCCGGGGACACGGAGAAATAGTCCTCCAGCACCGAGGTCTGTCCGTCCAGGACAAAGTAGGGGTAGTCCTCCCGTGTCTCCAGCATGGTGAGTACCTCTTCCATATCGTTCACCAAAAGGATTTTAGATTCCTCTGCGGTAAAATACCACTCCCTGTCCCAGTGAAAATGCGGGACAACATGTACTTTATCTGCCATAATCTACTCCATACGCCTGCGGCGTTCTTATTTTCTCATTGACTTGTCGTATTTCATCTTTTTAAGGGCAACCAGGATTACGGTTGAGATCACCGCGCCCAGCACGGCCGCAAAAAACCAGATCAATGCATTTCCCAGACCTCCCATGCCGTCCTTTAACAGGAACATGGAAAAGATTCCCGCCCCCGGAACATCCAGGCCGATGTTGCACATGGCCACGATGGCGCCGGTGACAGCGGAACCCGCGCAGAGAGAGAAGATCACGCGCACCGGGTCCGCCATCATCACGGGGATCGCTCCCTCGGTGATTCCGGCCAGCCCCAGAATCCAGGTGGACATACCCGCCTCCTGCTCCTCTTTTGTAAAATATTTCCTGAAGCCCAGGGTGGACATGGTCACCGCAAACGCCGACACCATCTTGATGGAGGCAAAGGCCGCGTAGGGCATGAGAATTCCCTCCGCCATTGCGCCAACGCAGAAGGTATATGCGGCTTTGTTGACCGGACCGCCCAGGTCAAAGGATACCATGATTCCGATGATCGCGCCCAAAAGCGCCGCGTTGGAGCCGCTCATGGCGCTGAGCAGGCCAATCAGGCTCTGATTCAGCCACGCCACCGGTTTTCCCAGCAGGAAGAACATCACAATTCCCACGATCAGCGTGCTGAACACGGGATACACCCAGAAGGATACAAAACCCGCAAACACTCCTTTGGCAGGCACTGCCTTTCTCAAAAACCGTACGGAATATCCGGCCACAAGACCGCCCAGCATACCGCACAGGAATCCGCCGTTAATCAGGTTGGCCGCGATACCGGCCGCAAATCCCGGTGCCAGGGCCGTCTTATCTCCCAGAGAGTAGGCCATGTAGGCCGCCAGCATGGGAATCATCAGGGTTCCCAGGGTATTTCCGCCCATCTTCCGGAAGAGCCACAGCCAGCTGTTGTCCATGTTGTAAAGCTCCTGAAGCCCAAAGCCCTGGGCGATCAGCACCGCAAAGGCGTTGATCATTCCGCCCGCCACAATGATGGGGATAATATAAGAAACGCCCGTGAGCACCGCCTGTTTGATCTCGCTGCCAACGCTGGTCTTATCTCCTGACGCTGCGGCATTTCCCCCATCTGCTCCCGCATAGGTACCCTTGCCTTCCCGTCCGGCTTTCTCCAGCGCCCCGCGGATCACGCCCTTGGCGTCCTTGATGGGGGCGGCCACCTTGGTCTTGTACACCGGCAGATGGTCAAAGCGCTCGCTGTCTTTCACCGCAACGTCCGCCGCAAATACCGCCGCGTCGGCGTCCCGCAGCATTTGAGCCGTGTGCCGGTCCTCCACGCCGTTTGCGCCCTGTTTTTCCACATAGACCTTGACTCCAAGCTCCTCGCCGCCCTTCACAAGGGCTTCCGCCGCCATGTAGGTGTGGGCGATTCCCGCAGGACACGCGGTAACTGCGACGATCGTTTTGGCGTATGTCCGGCTGCTCTTTTCCGCCTCAGCCGCTCCCCCTTCCAGGTTACGGTAGAGCTCTTCCGGCGTCTTGGAGGCTTTCAGCCGTTCCAGATAATCGGGATTGGACACGCGGGTCATCAGCTCCGACAGCAGTTCCAGATGGGTGCTTTTCGCCTCCGACTCCGGGATGGCTAACAGGAAGATGATGGACACTTCATTTCCCGGCACAATGCTCTCCCAGTTTTTGATGGGGGTCTTGACCGTCGCCACCGCGAAGGCCGCTTCCCGCACCGCTTTGCTCTTCCCGTGGGGGACCGCCATTCCCATATCGATTCCCGTCTCAGAGAGAGATTCGCGCTCCAGCACCGCCTTGTAATATTCCTCCCTGGAGGACAGTTTTCCCGCGGCGTCCAGTTTGTCCACCAGATAGTTGATTGCCTCCAGCTTGGTGGAAAATTCACACCCCAGACTGATTAATTCCCTGCTTGTGGCTTTTTGCAGATTCATAGTCTACCCCTTTCACATTTTCGTCGTAACAGTTCATGCGTCAATTTTTACGCCGGATGGATATCCGGTCATTGATCCTTCGGTTAACCTGGATAAGAGTATAGCACAAAATCAGCCCTGGGCCGTTTTTTCGTAATTTATCCACACAAAATGCCTTAGCTGTGTAAATTTACACAATCAAAAAGGAAGCAGGCCATTTCCCGCTTCCCTGTTCCACCGTTCCATCCTCCCATGCGCCTGTGCCGGCTCCCCGAGCCGCAGGCTCACAGCTCCACATACCCCTGCCAGAACTCCTCGCTGAGCAGCCGGACCAGGACCATCAGCCCGCTCCGGTCCGTAACGTTGTAGCCCTGCACCTCCCGGTCCTCGCCCCAGAAATACAGGTTCACGTCGCAGGCCTTGGCCAGACGATTTTCATAAAAATGAGTGATGCTCACCACCGGCATTCCCATGGCTTTGGCCTCCCCGGCCATCTCGATGAGCCGGTCGTTCTCCCCTCTGGCGCTAATGATGATCAGCATATCGTCCCTGCAGCCATGCCTGACCGCGTAAAACATATCGTGTATCTGCTGGTAAAACTGCACGCTGCAGTCCAGGCACCTGAGATTCTTGCCCAGCATCTCGCAGAAATAGGTGGAGTCCCCCACCCCCGCAAAGATACAGCAACGGGCTTTCTTCATCATAGCCGCCGTTTTTTTCAGGGTGAGCACATCGATGGTGTCCAGTGTTTTCACGATATTGGACGGCAGCTGTCCCAGAATACGGCCGCTTATGGTCTTTCCCGTGCCCTCCGGCTCGCCTTCGTTCTGGACCGAAAACTTCAGCTCCGAAAAGCCGCTGTACTCCAGTTTTTTCGACAGCCGCATCACCGCGTTGGGCGCGATAAATAAATCCGCCGCGATCTTCTGGATGGACAGCTTCATGATCTCCTGCCTGTGGCTGCGGATATAAGCCACAATATCGTCGTCCGTCTCGTTCAGCTGGTCCTCATGGCGCAAAACCCGCTCCTCAAAATTCATCCTGATTCCCTCCCGCCCATTCTGCCGGTCAGATACCGCGTCGCAGCCGTTCATTGTCTTAAAGGCGGCCAGGCCGCCGATGTAGGCCGCTATAACAAAAATAGCATAAATGTACGGAAGCGTCAACGTACATTCCGGGCGCACCGACAAAAGGCTGAACCACCGGCAATCCGGCGGCCCAGCCCAGCGTTTCAGGCCGACGGCCAGCTTACTGGCCGTCAGACCCTGCTTCAGCTTTTATTAGCTGCACTTGATTCAGGAAGCCCTCTCGCTAAAAGTTCCGGCTTCACCAGGCGGTTACTCTACGCTTTCCTTAGATTCTCCCTGACTGCCTTCTGTGCCCGTCTCAGGTGTTCCCGGCTCTTCCGTTCCGCCTACTGTGCCTTCCTCCGGCGTTCCGGTTTCTCCCTGACCGCCTTCCGCGCCGGTCTCAGGTGTTCCCGGCTCTTCCGTTCCGCCTTCTGCGCCTTCCTCTGGCGTTCCGGTCTCGCCCTGGCTGCCTTCTGCGCCTTCCTCAGGCGTTCCGGCCTCGCCCTGGCCGCCTTCTGCGCCTTCCTCTGGTGTTCCGGCTTCTCCCTGGCTGCCTTCTGCGCCTTCCTCAGGCGTTCCGGCTTCTCCCTGGCCGCCTTCTACGCCTTCCTCAGGCGCTCCGGTCTCGCCCTGGCCGCCTTCTGCGCCTTCCTCAGGCGTTCCAATTTCTCCCATTCCGCCTTCTGCTCCCGCATTTTCCTCCGGCAATCCCGCGTTTTCAGAGTCCTGCGCTCCGTTCGGCGCTCCGCTGTCAGGCTGCTGCTCCGGCTGCGCGGCTCCAGCCACCGGCTTCACGGGCTCGACCGCTTCTTTCAGCGTTTTGACTTGCGAAGCGGTGGGGTAACTCACCTTGGAGGTATCCACCTTTATGGTTCCCGCCAGCGGATTGGTCTCGCCGTCGTTCAGATAGGCGTTGATCTGGAAAGTACCCTTGCTCTCAATTTTACCCTTGCCGGCCAATCCTTCCGCGTCCAGAATATAATACGCGTTGGTCTTCCCATCATACGCCTCGCCTTCCGCCTCATAATAAGCGTAGTTCTGCTCCAGCATATTGATGTAAACGGTTTCCCAAGTCAGCTCGTCCAGACCGATTCCGTATTTTTCCTCTGCGGTCACGGAGTCAAGGATCCAGCCTGCCTTGTGGTCCAACGCCTCCTCAGGATTCTCCACCGGGAAATCCAGAGTGATGATAGACGAGCCGCCGTCCCCGGTAGAATAGGAAGCAAACACATTCAGCACATAGGTGTAATCATCGACCGGCGTGGCATCCGAGGTGCTGGCAATGGTGATCGTACCGCCGGCGTCCGCCTTCGCCGTGATTCCCTCAACGGACAGCGTTCTGATGTGATCGGCAGCACCTGGTACTAAGTCTGCATATTTTGTATTGGCCGCTTCAAAACCTTTACTTCCATTGATTGAAGCGAACAGTCCCGCAAATTCCGTTCCATAGAGATACCCATCAAGCGAACAGTCTTCAATTGTTATGTTATCCACTGCCGACGCGTTTGTGGAATTACCGATAAACAGCGCCACATATTTGCCGTAAACCGTTCCGCTGTTGCTGCAGTTCTTAAACACGTATTTGGTATCCGTCTGTCCATAACCGGCTACGAAAACACCGCTCCATGAACCGGAGGCAACTTCATAGGATGCGCTGCTGTGACAGTTTTCAAATGTCACATTCGCTCCCTCTGACAAAATAATACTGCAATAAGATCCCTCATTCTGAGAGTTTGTCACAAAGGTGGTTCCGGGCGCGTTCTCGGCATCCACGCCGTCAAAGGCAATGTCGCCGTACACATACGCATTCAAATTCAGGTAATGCTCATCCTGAATAATCGTCAAATTCCTGAACTCAGCCCCGAAGGAATTCTCGGCAAACAAGCAGTCGTAGTCCCGGTTCGCCAGAATCTCATGTCCGCCTCCATCCAACACACCCTTAAAGTTCTTCACCACACAGGCGCGTTTGATCGCTTCTGTGCTGAGCTCATTCAAATCGATATCATCCATTAACAGATAATATGCGTATTCGGAATCCTTATCCTTTGATATCCTGTTGATATTCTCCAGTTCCTCAGCATTGGAAATCTGGAACGGATCCTCCTCCGTTCCGCTGCCGCCCGAGAACCCATAATCCCAGTAAGCTCCGTCCGCCAGTGTCACCTTGGCCTTCAGCCCCCCTGTCACCCAATCCGCTGTCTTCTTTTCAAACCGCTGAGAGTACAGGTAGGGGGATACCGCCACCGGTCCGGAGACCGTGATGTCCCCTGCCTGATTCAGGGAAACGCCCTTCTCGCCAGCGCCCAGATAGATAGCGCCAACAGGCTCATCCTGACCGGCATCCGGGTTCTTTGTCATGGGATCATCCTCAAACTGTGCTGTGACCGTTCCCAGGATCTCCGCGTTCTGACCGTCATCGTACAGGGCGTTGGTTCCCAGGAAAATGTCTCCCCAGATCTGCGCGCCCGCCTCGGCCTTGATGTCCACATCGCCCACCAGGCCCCGGAAGCCGCTCTGATAGATCGTATTGCCCTGATACTTCGAGGAGCCCGGGTAAGCGTTTCCGTCCTCCAGCACCGCCGTGGACCCGAAGGTAACCGCCACGCTGCCCGTATAACCGTTGGTTCCCGCGCCGATCATCCTGTTTTTCACCGTGCCGTACAGGCGTATCTGGGATTCTCCCACCGAGCCGATGGAGATGGCGCCGCCCTGAAGGCTGCTCAGCACCGATCCCTCAGCCACATAGATTTCCGCACGTTTTACGTGGTTGGGGGACAAATGGGTCTCCACGTCCAGCTTCTTCAGATCGCCATGGGGCGCAGCGCCTCCGCCGTACACAGTGTTCACCGACGCAGCGCCGTTCACATTGATGGTCACGGTTCCGTCTACCTTCGCCAGACCGGAGCCGCCGCCGTAGATGATATTTACGGTTCCGCCGTTGACTGTGATCGCCACATCTCCATTGGTAACCGCGTTGTGCCCCGTCCAGGAATCGCTGGTTCCAGCACCGCCGCCGAATATATTGGCCACCCGGCCGCCCTGGACCGTCACTGCTCCGCCCTGGCACGCGCTGTCCGCTTCCCAGGCGTAGCTTCCGGCAAAAATATTCAAATCCTTCTTCGCCAGATACTGGGTGCCTCCAACTGTTACCAGAAGCTCGTAATTGTCCGCCAGGTCCGCCTTGTCGTAGGCATCCACCACAACGCTTCTGCCCTCAGCAAAATAGACGTTGCCCAGCGTTCCTTTCGACACATCAGAGGTAACGGCCACATTGTCCGTCACCGGCAGGCTCTTGAGCCATTTTGCAAAATACACCCGGTCGCCGGTGGAGCCCTGGGCCAGCTTGGTCACGCGGCTGCCTGCAAATGAAGCGTTGGTGTACCAGCCGTCAAACCGTCCCTTCTCCTGATCCGCAGACGGCGTGGGAAGGGTGTAATCCTGATCCGCCACCGTGTACGTCTCTTTGGCTCCGTCCACAGTGCCGTCCTCAAAGGCGATGCTGTACGTGACAGCCTCCCAGACCGCGCGGTAAGTGCCGGTCTGGTTCACAATCAGCTCCCCGACCTCTCCGCTCTCAGCCTCAGGTCCGGTCCACACCAGCCGGTAGCCCGTTCTGTTGTGGGAACTGGGTAGCACAATCCTGGTGCCTTCCAGATAGTCCCTGGTTTCCGGCACCGCCCCGTTGAGATAAGTGTCGATATCCGACGGCGCCTCAAAAGCCACATGGAACTTCTCCAGGGCCTTCTCTAACGTCACCTGGATCGTCTTGTTCCCGTCGGCCTTCACAGTGCCCGTCACCGGCTTATAACCGCTCTTTCCCACTGTGTATGTATACTCCCGGCCCGCCAGCAGATCAGCGGTTCCGTTGGCATAGCTGAACATAGTTCCGTCCTTGCTGACTACGGAAAGATCCAGCCCGGTCAGTCCCGACGTTTCCTTAAACGTTACCTGCGCCACATCCGGCTCCTGCACCGTGATCACCGCCGTTGGAAGCACGCTGCCCGCACGCACATTCTCCGGCAGGCTGACCCAGGCGCCGTACACCGTGTAGGTCCCCGGCTGGGTGGAGGTAAAGGTGTAGGGATTCCAGCTGATCTTCCCGACTTCGCTCCCACTGATCGCATACTCAGACGGCAGATCCTCGGGCAGCGCGCCGCCGTAGACCACGGACCTCTGAGCCGCCGGGTAAGCGGACAGGAATTCCACCTCTGTCACCGCCGCTCCCAGATTTCCTTCGATATGCGTCCCCTGGGCGGCCGCTACCATTCCCACGCTTCCCTCGCCCAGGACGGAAGTGGAATACTGTGTCTCAACCTCGTTCACCGTCGTGTTCTTACCCACCGTCACCGCCACGTTCTCCGCCGTGATCACGACCTTACCCACGGTGGAGTTCATATCCAGCGTGATGGGGTGGGACGCTTCGATCCCGGCAATGGCAGTAGCGCTTCCGCTGCCGGTGATCTCCGCCGCGCCGCCTGTGGTCAAAGTCTGTACGACCACGTCCGTCAGGCCCACCTTGCCGCTGGCCGAAAGCTGCGTGATCCGGACCGGGTCCTCGCTGTTCTCAGAGCGGACCGTGGTTCCGTCCGCAGCCGCCACCTGTTTCACCGCGCTGTCCCCCGCAAGGGTGAGGGCGGCATTGTTTCCAAGCTGAATCTGATCCACCGACAGGTTGGCGACCTTCACGTTGGAATTCGCCTTTACCATATCTACAACCGCGTTCTGGCTTCCGTTTAACACGGCGTTTCCATTAACATTGGCCGTTACCACCCGAGCCTGGCTGATATTGACATTGGTCCTGCCATTGACATTCAGGGATTCGACTCTGGTGGCAGCGCCCTTGACGGTGGTATCCGCCTCCACATCCGCCTCCCGGAAGCCCGCAGCCGCGGACAATGCCTCAATCATTGCGGGCTTTTTCACCAGCAGGTGGGAGACCACCACGTTATCGCTCAGCTCCAGCCTGGGAATCTGAGCGGTTCCGCCGGTCTTCTTCTCCATAATCACGCTGCCCTGGATCTGAGTGCCTGATTTAAGCTTGACGGAGCCGGAGCCGCCGCCCTGCACCACCAGGTTTCCGTTCACCTTGACATTTTCCAGGATTACCTCTCCGTTTTCCACCGAGGAGGTCACATAAACGTCCTGGTAGACGCCCGGCGTCACATAGTACACGCCGGTGTCAGCTTCCTGGCTCCAGCCGTAGGTTTTGGTCTTGTCCCCGGCGTAAACCGTCTGCTCCTGCGGCGTCTCATGATCTCCGCCTGAGCTGTGGCTTCCGCCGCCCCCTCCGCCACCGCCGCCGGAGGTGGTGGCCTTGCTCCTGATCTGTACCACGCCGTTCACGGTCCAGGCGCCGGTCTCATCCACCGTGTAACCGTCCGGCGTCACGCCTCCCATCAGGCAGGAACCGTCCTCCTGAAGATAATAACATTTCCCGTTGATCCAGCGCCAGCCGGTGAGCATGGCGCCCCGGTAGCCGTCAGACATGGTATTGAGCCAGTACCATTTTCCGTCCACGTCCTGGAACCAACCGGTTTTCATGGATCCCTGAGGACCGCCCACATTCTTGTCCAGATAATACTTCCGGCCATCCACATCCGTAAACCAGCCGGTCTGCATGTTGCCGTTCTGATCCAGATGGTACCAGTGCAGGCCGTCCTGAAACCATTGATTCTTAAGACGCGACTGATCCTCGTTCTCATAATACCACTGTCCCGAGCTATTAACCCATCCGGCGAACGCATTGCCCGTCATAGACACGGATAACAGCACAGAAAGCGCTGCTGCATAAAACTTTTTTCTCATTTTTTCTCCCCTTTCTCCGTTATAAATGCATAACATACTGTGAATTTCACAATATTTATTGTAACATACAACTTTTTAGTTTTCAATACAACTAAATAGTTTATTTTTATGAATTATGGAGTTGTAAAATAAACTTATTAAGATTATCCCTTCAGGAGAGATTATGCTGAATTTGAAAAAATTGCGCAAAGAAAAGGGATTGACTCAACAATTCCTTGCAGAAAAGTTCGGTCTATCCCAACAATCGATCTATAAATATGAAAATAATCTGGCTGAACCGGATATTGCAACCCTGAAAGAGCTGGCTGAGTTTTTCGATACCTCTGTGGACTATCTGGTTGGGGCCTCCGATATCCAGGACCCTTACACTGGAAAATTTATGGAGGATCTCTCTACCTTTGAGATTGAATACCTGCATTTTTTCCGAAAAATGGGTTCTGGGGACCGCCTTCTGATGTTTCAGCTCTCCAAAAGTCTGACCTCCAAAAATTACCATGAAAAGCCCTGAATATTTTTAAAGTTTCTGCAATAAAATCCCCTCCCTGCGCATTATCCTAATGAACGGATAAAACAACACCGGCCGGCGACGGCGAATGGGGCAACGATAAAAACATAATCAAGTACACGAAATTCCTTGATTGCATTACACTCCATCACACACCGCCCCGGCTGCCGGGACCGGCCGGATGTTTTGAAGGTGCGAAGGATAAAACGTCTCTGATCGGACGGCGCAGCCGCGCCGACATAAAATACTCCCGAGAAAAGGGGCTGCCCTCCGGCGGCGTCCGGGCGGGATGCGCAACTCGCGTCCCAATCGGTGTCCGCCGGGCGGAGAGCGGCAAATTGCAAATGCAGACATGGCGTGTGGGCCTTGTCTGCATTTTTTGCGTGTAAAAAACCGCCGTCAGCGCCACGGGCTTCCGGTTTCTGTGTTTTAAGGATTTTTATCGCCTGCCGGACGCATTTCCCGATCAACCAGCTCCTCCGCCTCCCCGCAGAGCTTCCTGAGCGCCTGTATACAGGGCGCCAGCGTCCCGGCCGTCAGGCCGAAGATCCCGTTCACCCGCCGGTCGTAATCTGGAAGCGTCACCGGAAACTCCCGGATGCGCCGCACCGCTTTCTTCTCATTCAGGCAGTAGGTCCGGTTTAAGGCGAACAGCACCTGGTTCAGGGCCGAGACCGAGCGGAACAGGTGCCCCGCCACATAGTAGAGATCCTCCCCCCTGCCGTTGCCTTCGGCCAGCATACAGGAAAATTTAGCCTCAAACATAAAAAATGAGATCAAAGCCCGCCGCAGTTCTTCCGGGTAAACCTCCGCCCGCTCCTTCATCTCCGTAAAGCTTTGATCCCTGGCGTAGAGGGCCTTCCCGGCCGCCAGCTCGCCCCGGTACATAGCGTCAATGTAGCCGTGGGGATGGCCGGTCTGGTAATGGGCCGCCGTCTCCCCGCGTTCGGTCCGGTCCAGAATGTCCCGCACCCTGGCGATATCCCGCAGAATCAGGTCCACATGATATCCCTTAACGGTCAGCCAGCCTCCACAGTTCACCCAGTTTCCCCACTCTCCCTCGCGGCAGACCAGGTTTTCCCGGTGCTGGTCATCCAACCCGGAGGCGATCCCGTTCAAACGTTCAAAATCCATCCGTTCCCTGTCGTAATAAATCCCGATGTCGATGTCCGAATTTTCCGTAGCCGTCCCCGTGGCCCGAGACCCGCCCAGAACGATGCCCGCCACAAAGGGACAGGGCGCGATCTCCTCCACAATCCGTCTTAACAGCTGTTCGATCATGATGTTCCCCCCCTGAAATATAGCCGTTTCGCGATCCGGTTTGAGGCCGGATCATCCGTCACTGTATCATCGCGCCGTCCGCCCCCACCCGGTAGCCGTCCGGCGTGACGGTATCCACGTAGAGGCGGCCCATGGTGCCGTCGGACTGGGTGTTGAAGTAATAGGATTTACCGTCGATCACCTGCCATCCGGTGCGCATCATGCCCAGCGTGCCGTCGTCCACCGGGTTTAAGTAATAGCGGTTTCCGTCCCCGTCCGTGAACCACCCCGTCACCATGTAACCGCTGCCGTCAAAACGGTACCAGCGGTTGCGGATCATCTTCCAGCCGTCGGACAGCCAGCTGCCGCCGTAGAGCTGGAACCACCAGCCGCCGGGGCTGTAGCGCCATCCCTGGCCATAAACGCCTTCCGGCCCATTGTTATAGTACCACCAGTCGTCGTCATCCCAGTCCTCATCGTCGTCATCCCACCATTCCCAGGGATCATAGGTGTACTGGGTCGTGTCCGGCACATTGGTGTTCCAGCCCGGATAGGCGTAGATCGTGTCGCCCGATGTCTCCTTGGCGTTCCCCTCTCCCACACCCGGGCCTCCGCTGTAATAAGCGTTTTCATTATAATACGGGTCCACGCCGGGACCTCCCCTGTAGTAATAGTCTCCCGGTCCGTAGGCCAGGGCCGTACAGGCCTGCCCGGCCGTCAGCACAGCCGCCGCGGCAACCGTCAGAATCCGCCTCACATATATTCTCATATTCTTGTCTCCACTCTCCCTGCGGCCAAATGCGGCCGTTTCTCCCCGGGCCAGTCCCCGGCTTTTGTATGGTTTGTCTGTCTCAAAGTATACCACAAACACTAAGCTCGTGGAAGACCTCCCTAAGTGTTTCGGCATGTATTCTCACTAGACTCGTTATGACCTCGTCAAGTGTTCATACGATACCACAAACACTAAGCTCGTGGAAGACCTCCCTAAGTGTTTCGGCATGTATTCTCACTAGACTCGTTATGACCTCGTCAAGTGTTCATACGATATCACAAACTTGCCGGAATTGAAACCGCGGTCCTGAAAATGTTCACGTTCCCGGCACATGCAGCAGGAGGGACACAATGAGAAAATTCAGATTGACAATCTCAATTCATGCGCATACAATAGTTGTATGTGCAATAATTGTCAGAGCAATTCACTTACCGCGCCCGGCAGACCGCCGCAGGCGCGAACTTCTGCTCAGAAAGGAAAACCATTCATGAAAACGTTTCTCTCCTACTTAAAGCCTTACCGCAGACAGGCGGTGTTGGCCGTTCTCTGCATCGAGGCGGAAGCCGCCTTTGAGCTGGTCATTCCCCTGGTGATGGCCCAGATTATCGACGTGGGCGTGGCAAACGGCGACCGGCGTTACATTTTGATGAAGGGGCTTCAGATGGTTCTGTTCGCCCTGATCAGCCTGGCGCTGGGCCAGGGATACGCCCACTTCGCCTCCACCACCGGCCAAGGGCTGGGGGCCGAGATCCGCAAGGCGGAATTCCAGAAGCTGCAGCAATTCTCCTTTGCCAACACCGACAAATTCCGAACCTCCTCCCTGG
>PVML01017674.1_pt1 | contig 18225 bp, 20 predicted proteins | sample 1853371 | NCBI WGS metagenome assembly PVML01 (sample SAMN08533508, study PRJNA380276) | Human gut metagenome, whole genome shotgun sequencing project. | isolation source: participant 1, chromium library | host: Homo sapiens | collected 2017 | reverse complement strand
ATAATACTAATGGGTTAATGTGAGTTAATAAGTACAGGGGACGGTTTATGCGTATTGATATTGTATCTTTATTTCCAGATTTTTTTGATGCGTTTTTTAATCATTCCATCATAAAACGAGCTATTGAGACAGAACGTCTATCTGTGGGTGTAACGAATCCTCGAGATTTTAGCCATAATAAGCATGGCCAAGTAGATGATACACCATATGGTGGTGGGGCTGGTATGCTTATGATGGCACCTCCTATTTTTGAAGCCGTAGAATCCGTTATTGCTCAATATGATAGTGATATTAATGATATTTATACCACAGATGAGATGTGTGATGAAATGAGTCTTATTGGTAATCCTAATGAAAGTATACGACGTCGTATTATCTTTATGGGACCTACAGGACAGCCTTTCACACAGGAGAAGGCTCGTGAATTGGCTAGCTATGATCAAGTGGTCCTTATTTGTGGTCATTATGAAGGTGTAGATTATCGCGTAGAGAGACATCTTGTAGATGAAACGATTTCTATTGGTGATTATGTATTGACCGGTGGTGAGTTGCCAGCTATGGTAGTTACTGATGCAGTGGCTCGCATGATTCCCGGTGTATTAGGCTCAGCTAGTGGGGCCCAAAAGGATTCTTTTTATGAGCCCCTTTTAGAATGCCCACAATATACAAAACCACCAGAATTTAGAGGTTGGACTGTTCCAGATGTATTGCGTAGTGGTCATCATAAAAATATTGCCGCATGGCGTCAAAAGGAAGCACTAAAAAGAACACGATTATTACGGCCTGATTTATTGGAACGACCATTAACAAAAGAGGAAGTTAAACTGTTAAAAGAAATTATTGCAGAAGAGTCTAGGCTATGAATTTTAAGTGTTATGATGTTGTAGAGATTCAGGGAAAACGATATGTAGTCGGGGAGGTCATTTCTTATCAAGAGTTTATCGTTGATAAAACAATACGTTATGATCTTAATGATGAAAATTATAAAAAAGAACTAGGTGTTTTCAAAGGAGCTCAGTCTTGGACCGAATATGGTCTTATGCCTGTTAATGGGACGGATAAAAAATGGCTTACCATTGTAAACGGTGAAAAAGAATATTGCACTTTTTCTGAAACAGTTTTACGTTCAACCCCTCCTGCAGGATATAGACTACATGATAAAGGTATAGAACGTGTCGTAGCTGTGGAGGGGCAATCGAAGGCTAGAAGTGGCGACGAAGCAGATTATAAAGAATATAGATCAATTAAAAAGGATAAAACCTATGTATTCTTTATTGAGGACTGGCATGGTGGTTTGACGGATCAGGCTCAAGGTGAGCGGATTCGTTTGTCTGATGTACATCGACGGCGAGATCAGGCTGCTCAAGCAGTGAGTAAAAAGATTCGTAATGCAGCGAGGAGAAAAGAATGGACACGATTGGGTCTGAGTTGGGGAATCATTTTATTCTTTTTTGGATATTTGTTTATAGGAGATATGTCTTGGCATGAATTGCGTGATGAAGTAGGATTCCCATATACCATGGAAGAGCGCATTAAAGATTCCTATTATTATGAACCGCAAGGCACAAAAGACGGTTTGATGGTATATACGTCAAAGCAAGATCCAAATGCAACGGCTATCGATCTTATCGATGCTGTGTATGGCAAGGTTTATACCATTAAACAAGATAATAAGTCACCTGAGCAGTGGATTGTCATTTGTACGACTAAAGATGTATCTGTTATTAGTGAGACGTTATCAAATATAATAAAAGATTGATATAGTATTGATTTCAGTTACGAAATCAAACGAAGGAATATTATATGTATGAACCAAGTAAGAATACTGTTTACATAGCCATAGCCTTTACATCTATAGCAGCTCTAGTAGGCGCTTATTCGTATTGGGACGATGTTAGCTATGCTCTATGTGATGTGGTCAAACCAGAATCGAATAATGGTGAAGTGCGGCTCGTTGATGATGAAGGTAAAAGCTATACCTTGATTAATCATGGTGATGGAAAAGAAACTGCGCTCTATGATGATGCTGAGAAGTCTGTTACCTTTCATCGTGATGAGAAGGGTGATATTATATGGGATGCAGGCTTAGCCAGTTTGATTCCGACTTTGGCGGTAGGATACTATGCATTTCATGGTTTTTCAGCTCCAACGGCATATATGGATGCACCTAGTATGACCTATCGCGCTACATCACCTCTTACCCCTTTTGATGCAAGTACAGGCGCTAGTAAATCTAATAGTGCAAGAGTGGCTAGAACTATTAATGAAATGACTAGAAATCGTTACAATACTAAAACGAGTAATCGAGCACATAGAATTGGTGAAAAGTATGGCTTTGGTAGTGTAGGGGCTCGAACTTCGAGCGGTGCCTCTTAATGAAAGGATGAACAATGAAATCCTATATTGATGAGCTTGATAGAAATATATTTAATTTCGTGGAATATGAAGGATATGATGATCGGTATCCTTCCTTGTCTATGCAGGCCTTTTCATCCGACTTTTACGATGAAATTCGCCATGCTTCACGTAGATTATTTCAAATATTTTGTAAAGCTGCAAAAGTATTTCAGATGGCACCAGATGACTTTGCTCGAAATATGGATATGCCAGACAATTTAATTCCTTATTTACATAAGTCGAATGTCTTAGGGTTACCGACGTGGTTATCACGCTTTGATTTTGTTCTCGATGTAAATGGTAATTTGCGGATGGTAGAACTTAATGCAGATACGCCATGTTTTCTCATTGAAAGCTATTATGCCAATGAAGTGGCAGCTAATTATGTAGGACGAAAACATCCTAATATAGAATGCCGAAAAGAATTACATACATTTTTAAAGCGCATGTATGATGCTGTTTTATCTGCTAAGTATGGTAGAAACCAATATGAATCTATGCGGGCAAATAGAGAGAGCTTACCTAAGGATCCTTTTGTATTCTCTTGTTTTCATGATTATTTTGAAGACTACGGTACAACACAATTCCTTATGAGGGAATTAAAAACAGCCTGTCCTGAGGCAGACACGCGATTCATATCCTTTTATGATATGAAGATTGATGATGAGGGCATTCCTTTAGAAGATGGTAGTCATGCGACTCTATTATATCGATTGCATCCCATGGAACTTTTAATTGATGAACAAACACCAGATGGCGAACCTCTGGGTGAAATGTTCTTAGATTTGTACGAGGATGATACATTCGCTCTTTTTAATCCGCCAGAGTCAATTATTTTACAAAATAAATCCTTTATGTCCTTAGTATATGCATTGTATTTAACAGATCAATTTTTTACAAAACCAGATCGAGATATCATCGAGCGTTATTTGGCACCATCCTATTTTGAAAATGATTTTTCAGCTCTTGATGATGGCCTTTATATTCAAAAGGAAATTTGGGGCCGTGAAGGAAGGCATGTACAAGTTGTTCAAAAGCGTGGTGATACATCTGAGCTTTACATGGAAAAGCTAGTTGATAACTATGACGATATCGTTTGTCGCGACAGTAAAAAGGTGATGTATCAAGACTTTATACAGCAGAAACGTTTTACTCATACAGTGGATTGTGGAGTGAAAGATGGATTTTTAACCTTATCCTGTTTTATGCTTGGCGATCAAGCTTCTGCGGTAGGGTGCCGTTTTTCCCCAGAGGAGATAGCTGGTACAGAAGCATACTTTGTACCATTACTAATAGAGTAAGAGAAATACTATGTAATTTTGACCATATAGAGTATGGTTAAACAAAGGATAATAGGTGTACTTCGCAGCAGTTGTGGTTATGTCTACTTTAGAGAGGGTGCGTATGGAGTTTAATTGTTATGATGTCTTAGAGGTTCATGGCAGCCGTTATGTAATCACTGAGAAAATTAAATATATAGAGATTATTCCAAAAGCAGATAAGGAACAATCCTATAGGGGCCAGCCGTCTATGACAAAATCACCTGGTGATTATTGGCATGAATATGGACTAGAGGCTGTTGAGGGAATCGATAAAATATGGTTAACCATTGAGTATAATGATAATGAATGGTGTACCGTATCTAGAACATCCTTTCATACACGGCCGGGGAAAGATTTTACATTACATCAAATCGGTTTAGAAAAGGTTGTCGATGTGGATGGTGAAAGTGGTGCCTCCGTAGGGGACCGCGCAGGATATCGAGAATATCAGCTACCTTGTGAAGGTGGTGCTAGTGTATTCTTTGAAGAAGAGTGGTTTGAAGGTAAAAAAATGTTTGCCGAAGGATCACGAGTGCCCTTGGCGAACATTCGTCTTTGTAATGATGCAGCCGCTCAAGCTATTAAGCAAAAGATGCGTAACAAATCAATGAAAAAGAGGTTTGGATCTATTGCTGTTGGCGTGGGGTATGGTGTACTATTTTTACTATTTCTATTTTGGTCGGACAATGATTTGTCTTGGCATAGTATACGCGCTATGTTTGGAGTGCCTTACACGGCAAAAGAACATATGCATGACACATCTGCATATTATACAAAAACAGATTCGGATAGCGACTATGTATACACGTCTACACTAGATCCTGTTAGTACCGCATTAGACTTGATTGATTCTGTGAATGGTGATATTAAGAATGAGCGGGATAACTTAGAAGAGGGACATGAAGTTATTGTATTTTATTCTGGGGACTTGGTGTATCTCATCACTAATACGGATGGACAAACTAGGGTTAAGGTATGTGAACAATCAAAATTAACACAAGAGGATTGGAAAATTATTGATCGTACATTAATCAGCTCTCATATACTCGATAACTATGCGACCATGGTTCGACTAGGGGATAATACGGGACGCGAACGATTGTATCCTACCAGCAACTCTAACAACACATCCAATACAAAATTATATTATTAGGAGGCTTATTATGATTTATATACCAGATGTATTATTGACAATTTTTTATGCTTGTTTTGGCATTATACTGATGTTAACGGCGAATACGGTTATCGATTTCTTCGTGCCTGGAAAATTTAGTGAAGAAATTAAGCGTGGTAACTGTGCTGTGGCGTGGCTTTCAGCGGGATCATTTATCGGTATCGGTGAAATTTTGCGCGCTGTTATTATGTCACCAGCCGTGACTACGGCTGATACGTCCCTGTTACATGGCATTGTAGCCAGTGTTGTATACGCTGTGCTAGGTATTATACTATTTGTAACGGGTTATATGTTTATCAATATTTGGCATCGTAAATATAAATTATCCGAAGAAATTATGCGTGGTAATACAGCGGCTGGTATTCTCGTATTTGGCATTTTCGTTGGTCTTGCTCTTGTTATTAGCGGTGCTGTGCACTAAGGGAGCGTTTTATGTATAAGCCAAGTAAGAAAACCATATACCTTACAGGTGCTTTCGCCGCAGTTGCTGGTCTTGTAGGTGTGTATTCATACTGGAACGATATCTCCTATGCTGTGTGTGATAAGGTGTATCCAGAGGCAAATGAGGGGGAGGTTCGATTAAAGGATAGTCAAGGTAATCGGTATTCTCTTTTAAACCATGGCGATGGAAAAGAAACCGCCTTGTATGACGATAATCGTTCAGTTACCTTTCACCGTGATAATGGTGGAAACTTAGTGTGGGATGCTGGTTTGGCAAGTTTGTTACCAACTATTGCAGCTGGGTATTATATGTTTCATGGGTTTAATCCTCCTACGGCACGTATGGATGGACGAACTATGACGTATCGCGCGGTATCGCCATTAAAACCGTATGAACAACCTAATGAATATACGTCATCAGGATCAACTATACATGGCTATGGAGGTGGAAGAAGCTTTCGTAGTTATGAGAATAGTAGAAGTAAGAAAGCATCATCTATAGGGCAAAAGTCTGGTTTTGGTAGTGCTGGTGCGCGGTCTAGTGCTTCATAATGGATGCGATGACGAATGTACATAGCGCTATGGGGCGGAGCCTTTATAGAAGTTATGAACGCAATAGAAGCAAAAAGGCGTCTTCCATAGGACAGAAATCTGGATTTGGTAGTGCTGGTGCACGGTCTAGTGCTTCGTAATGGATATGATGGCAATGTATGTTAATGAAGGTTAGTTTAGAATTTAGGAGATATAGTATTGGCTAATTTATATATTGGACTTGTTCATTATCCTATTATGAATAAACATAAAGAGGTCATTACGACGGCTATTACAAATTATGATATACATGATATTGCACGAGCATCTATTACCTATGATGTGTCTAAATATTTTGTCATTCATAATATTCCAGCTCAACGTGAGTTGGTAAGTACGATTATGGAACATTGGAAATCTGGATTTGGCTCTACTTACAATCCAGATCGCAAGGATGCTTTCACCGGCGTGGAATTGGTAAACTCAATTGCGGTAGCGGTGCGAACAATTGAAGACATAGAAGGTATAAAACCTATAGTAGCTACAACAGATGCTCGCACCTATGATAATACGATTTCCTATGCACGGATGCGTGAACACCTTGAAAATGAGGGGCGCCCTGTGTTAGTATTATTTGGTACCGGTTATGGTATGACAAAAGAAACGATGGAAAGCTTTGACTATATTTTAGAACCTATATATGGCCATGGTGAATACAATCATTTATCCGTGCGTAGTGCCGTATCAATCATCTTAGATCGGCTGCGGGGCGAAGCATGGTGGAATAAATAGGAGGCGTCTATGTCAGGACATTCTAAATGGGCAAATATTAAACATAAAAAAGGTAAAACCGATGCATTAAAAGCTAAATTGGCTACAAAAATCGGTCGTGAAATTACCGTTGCAGCACGCATGGGTGGTGCAGATCCAACTGGTAATATGCGTTTGAAATTGGCTTTGCAAAAAGCTCGTGAAAATAATATCCCTAAGGATAACATTCAACGTGCTATCGACAAAGGTATCGGTGCTACGGACATGAATGCATATGAAGAAATCGTATACGAAGGTTATGGTCCTGCCGGTGTTGCCGTTACTGTTGAGGTGATGACCGATAATCGTAATCGTGCTGCTGCAGACGTGCGCCATGCATTCTCTAAACAAGGTGGTAACCTTGGTGAAAGCGGCTGTGTAGGCTGGATGTTCAAATCTAAAGGCGTATTTGTTATCGATAAAGAAGGTCATGATGAAGATGAGGTAACTATGCTAGCTCTTGAAGCTGGAGCAGAAGACCTTAAGGCTGAAGATGATGTATTTGAAATTTATACAACACCAGAGGATTTTGATGCGGTAGAAGCAGCGCTTGCTGATGCGGGTATCGAAACTGTAGTAGCTAAAATTACAATGGTTCCAGATACAACGATTGAGTTAGCTGGTGATGATGCTGTAAAAATGCAGAAAATGCTCGACGTATTGGATGATCTTGATGATGTACAAAACGTATATCATAATGGTATTTTGCCGGACGATGAAGAAGAATAATAATAAAGGGGGCACTCTATGGGGTGCTCCTTTTCTATTGAAATTAAACTCGGATATTTATTAAAGTTAAGAAAATTAATATGTCTCATATATAATTCATAGGGGAATTCATGAACTTCGATGTGAAATTATGCTATAATAAAATAGATTATGTAATGGAGGTAGGCGGTAGCTTATCTCATTTTTAAACTAAGGGGGTTGGGGTGCGAATTATAGGAATTGACCCAGGCACGGCTATATGCGGATACGGCATTATTGACGTGAAGGGTAGCAAACTAACACCAGTAGCCTATGGGGCTATTACAACTCCTAAGGAATTAACTGATTCACAGCGACTGGAAATTCTATTTAATGATCTTAGTGATTTATTGGAGGAATATAGGCCTGATAAGTTCGGTGTGGAGGAATTATTTTTTAACCGTAATGTAACAACAGCCATTAAGGTAGGGCAAGCACGTGGTGTTATTTTATTGGCTGCTGAACAACAACGGATTCCTATTTATGAATATACACCATTACAAATTAAACAAGCTGTCACAGGTTATGGTAAAGCTGATAAGAATCAGGTCATTTATATGACGATGAATATTTTGGGGATTCGTGAGAAAATTAAGCCTGATGATACGGCAGATGCATTAGCTGTTGCTATCTGTACGGCTCATAGTTCTCACAATGATCGATTAAAGAGGTTGGTATAATGATAGGGTATGTGCGAGGTATCGTAACACATCTTTTTAAAGAATCGTGCTATGTTGATGTACATGGCGTAGGGTATCGCGTATATGTGCCGACCACTACGCGTCAACAGCTGACAGAGGGCCATGAGGCGACGCTATTCACGTATCTTAATGTACGAGAAGATGCAATGCAACTTTATGGCTTTTGGACGGAAGAAGAATATGAGTTGTTTATACTCCTCATTTCTGTTTCTGGTATCGGGCCCAAGGTGGGGCTTGGCATCTTGTCAGGCATGACACCTGAGGCTTTCAAATTAGCGATTATCAATGGACAGGTACAGCAATTAACAAAGTTACCTGGTATTGGTAAGAAGTCTGCGGAGCGACTTGTTTTAGAGTTAAAGGATAAAATCGCTAAGATGACACATATTTCTGCGGAATCACCTGCGACTATTCAGCCTGTTGGTGTTGCTGCAAACGGTGCTGCAGGAGAAGCCATTGAAGCCCTCGTATCCTTAGGATACTTGGAACGGGATGTAGCAGATATTGTAGAGTCTTTAGATGATGGTAAGCGTGATGTATCTGAGTTGATAAAAGTCAGCTTAATTGAGCTTGGGAAAGGACGATAAGGATGAATGAAGAAGTACGCCTTGTCGGCAATGGCGAGCACGAAGAGGATATATGGCAATATAGCCTTCGGCCTAAGCTTTTTAATGAGTATGTAGGTCAAGAAGAGGCTAAAGGCAATCTAAATGTGTATATTCAAGCTGCAAAACAGCGTGGGGAAGCATTGGATCACGTGCTACTTTATGGGCCTCCAGGTCTTGGCAAGACAACATTAGCAGGGATAATTGCAAATGAATTGGGTGTTAATTTTCGTATAACTTCTGGTCCTGCTATTGAAAAGTCTGGTGACTTAGCTGCAATATTAACAAATTTGGACGACCATGATGTATTATTTATTGATGAAATTCATCGCTTGTCTCGTAGTGTAGAGGAAGTGTTGTACTCTGCTATGGAAGATTATGCTATTGATATTATCATCGGTAAGGGTCCAAGTGCTCGAACTGTGCGCATTGACTTGCCAAAATTTACATTGGTAGGTGCCACGACTCGAGCGGGTGCTTTGGCGGCACCGTTACGGGACCGATTTGGTATTATTAATCGGTTGGAATATTATAAACAACCAGAGTTAGAATTTATTGTGACTCGAGCCGCAGAAATACTTAATATTGGTATTGTGTCGACTGGGGCAAGCGAAATTGCACGTCGTTCACGAGGAACACCGCGTATCGCAAACCGTCTGCTTAAACGGGTACGCGATTTTGCACAAGTCATTGGTGATGGGGTTATCACTCAAGAAATTGCAGATGAAGCATTACAACGTTTATATGTAGACAAAATGGGACTTGATCGAATTGATCGACGTGTGTTGGAATGTATTATTGAAAAATATGATGGCGGCCCTGTAGGGATTGATACCATTGCGGCGGCTATCAGCGAAGAGAGAGATACCATCGAAGATGTGTATGAACCATATTTGATGCAATTAGGATTTTTAGGACGTACACCGCGTGGGAGGGTGGCTACTAAATTGGCCTATGAGCATTTAGGTATTTCACAGACAGGGAAATAACAATGAAAACGAAACGATTACAATTGATGATAATGGCCACTTTATTTTTAGGTGTAAACATTGGCGGTGCTTCTGTAGCACATGGAGCGACGCTGCAAAATAAAAGTGCAGTGGTAACGAAAAAGCCAACGCCAAAATCAACAGTATCTAATACAACTGTATCGAAAGTAAATACGACGAAGAAATCTAGTTTTCGTCCACTTGCTACTAAACCAGTTGCAAAGCCGGTCGCAACAACTAAAACGGTTTCTAAGTCAACTGCTACATCTACGGTGGCTAAACCTAGTGCAAAACCGGTTAATGTAGCAAAGCCTGCTACAGCTACAAAGCCGGTAACGCCGGCTAAACCAGTTAGTGCAACAAAATCAACTAGTACTGCGAAATCTAGTACTAATGCAACAGCTACGAAATCAGCTGCTACAGGTAAAGCTACAACGGCTACAAAACCTGCGGCTTCTGCTACTGCAAAGCCAGCTACTAAACCTGCAGTTACTGGTGATAAACCTGTAGCACAAAAAAGAGCTACTGAAAAAACAGCTACTAAAAAGGTAGTAAAAACAACGGATGTGAATAGCATTCAAGCCAATACAGCAGTTATTACTCGCAACAAAGTGGGCTCCGTAGTGACGCCTGCTACAGAACGTAAAGAAAACATGCCAAATGTACGTGTTCTACTAGGTAGTCGTAGCTCCGATGCTACTGTTACATCTACAGCTAATATGGTTGTATTGAACAGCGGTAATGGTCAAGTTAGCACAATCAGTGCTAATCGTGGTACATCTATTGGCGTTCGCGGCGGCAAGATTGCTGTAAATGGAAAGGCTATTGATAGTGTGGTTACATTGAAGCCTGCGAATGGTGATGCACCATTCTTGTTCGAAGGTAAAGGTTATCGTGGCGGTTTAACATTACGTGCCAATAATGGAACCATGATGGTCATTAATTCTGTGCCCCTTGAGGATTACCTGTATGGTGTTGTCCCACAAGAGGTAGTACCGTCTTGGCCGGCTGCTGCATTAGAGGCACAAGCCGTAGCAGCTCGTACTTATGCTCTTCATACGATGGAACAAAATAAAGGTAAATTCTACGATGTGAGTAATTCCACGGATCATCAAGTATACAGTGGTGTGAGTGGTGAATCTCAAGCTACCACAAATGCAGTAAATAAAACTAAAGGCGTAGTTATGCTTTATGATCAACGTCCTATTAATGCCTTATTCCATTCTGATGGCGGTGGCTATACAGAGGATAGTGTAAATGTTTGGGGAAGTGATGTGCCATACTTGAAAGGGGTAAAAGACTTTAGTACTGGTACATCTACATCGAATTGGACTGTTACTACCTCTCGTCAAGCTCTTGAAAGTAAACTTAATGCGGCAAGTAAAGGGGTAGGTAAATTGAAGAGCATTCAGTTGACCCCTCTTGGTAAACCAGGGCAACAAACATCTGACCGCGGTGTATCTGGTCGCATCAAGAGTGCAACTTTCATAGGCACCTCTGGAAAAACTACTGTAGACGGTGATGCATTGCGTAGTATTTTAGGTTTAAAATCTACACTATTTGATTTCTACGTAAATCATAATCCTGCTAAAGGTACGGGTAAGGCCTATCATAGCTTTACTGGCAAGAATGATACTGTTTATATTAAAGGCCACGGTTGGGGTCATGGCCTTGGTATGTCTCAATGGGGCGCTGCGGAAATGGCAAAGCGTGCTAATCCTGGAGATACAAATTATTACCAAACTATTTTGCGTCACTACTATAGTGGCATTACATTGAAGAAAATGTACTAATAAGGATTACGATGAAAGTTACAGATTTTGATTATGAATTGCCAGAGGAACTGATTGCTCAGCATCCTGTAGAACCTCGTGATACAGCACGGCTTTTAACCTTAGATAAGGTAAGTGGTGAAGTTAAACATAAAGGGCATTTTTATGATTTGCTAGAAGAACTCCATGAAGGAGATGTGCTTGTATTTAATAATACGAAGGTTATCCCTGCGAGATTATATGGACATCGTCAAGGTTCTGGTGGCAAGGTGGAGGTACTTCTACTCACACCATGTGGTGAAAATCGATGGGAATGCCTTGTTAAACCGGGGAAAAAATGTCCTATCGGGCAAGTTATAGAGTTTGATGACCGCCTAAGTGGAGTTATTATAGATAAAACAAATTTTGGAGGCCGTATCATTCAGTTCACATGCAACGGTGTGTTTGATGATGTGATTCAAGAAATTGGTGAAATGCCATTACCTCCATACATTCATGAAAAGTTAGAAGATAAAGACCGTTATCAAACGGTATATGCTAAGGAGAAAGGCTCTGCTGCGGCACCAACTGCAGGACTTCACTTTACACCTGACCTCTTAGAAAAGATTAAAGCTAAAGGTGTAGAGCTTGAGTTTGTAACCTTACATGTTGGACTTGGCACCTTTAGACCTGTATCGGCAGAGACTATTGAAGACCACGAAATGCATAGTGAGTTCTTTGTTGTACCTCAAGATACGGCGAATCGAATCAATGCAGCCAAACAAAAAGGGTCTCGTATCATTGCCGTAGGTACTACATCGGTGCGTACTCTTGAGTCTGCTACGAATGATGATGGTGTATTACAAGGTATGAGTGGTTGGACTCAAATTTTTATCTATCCTGGCTATAAATTTAAGATGATTGATGCGTTGGTAACGAATTTTCACTTGCCTCAATCTACATTGTTAATGTTGATTAGTGCACTAGCTGGTCGTGAACACTGTTTGGCGGCCTACGAAGAAGCTGTTAAAGAACGTTATCGTTTCTTTAGCTTCGGCGATGCTATGTTTATACGTTAGGAGGGACTATGCCGAGTATTATTTATGAATTACAAAAGACATGTCCTCATACGGGGGCACGGGCAGGTTTATTGCATACGCCACATGGTACCTTCCAAACACCGATGTTTATGCCTGTAGGCACGCAAGCGACAGTTAAAACTATGACACCAGAAGAACTAAAGGCTATGGGTTCTCAAGTTATTTTGAGTAATACCTATCATTTATTTCTTCGCCCAGGGCCGGAGCTTATAGAAGAGGCTGGGGGCCTACATAAATTTATGAATTGGGATCAAGCGATTCTTACTGATAGTGGTGGATTCCAAGTATTTAGTTTAGGCGATATGCGCAAAATTACTGAGGATGGTGTTACATTTAGATCCCACATTGATGGATCAAAACAGTTTCTATCTCCTGAAGTGGCTACAAAGGTACAAGAGCAATTAGGTTCTGATATTGCGATGGCTTTTGACGAATGTATTCCGTATCCCGCGGATCATGATTATGCGAAACGCTCTACGGCGCGTACCACGCGTTGGGCGCATCGTTGCCAAGAGGCTCGTAAAGCTCATGACCGCCAAGGCATGTTTGGTATCGTTCAAGGTGGCATGTACAAAGACTTGCGCAAACAAAGTGCGGAAGAACTTGTAGCTATGGATTTTGAAGGTTATAGCATCGGCGGTTTATCCGTTGGGGAACCTCATGATTTAATGAATGAAATCTTAGAATATACTACGCCATTATTGCCAACTAACAAGGCTCGTTATTTGATGGGCGTTGGCACCGCAGATTGTCTGGTAGAAGGTGTAGCACGTGGAGTTGATATGTTTGATTGTGTATATCCAACTCGTGTTGCTCGAAATGGGATGGCCATGATCTGGAATGGTCGCCTTAATATTCGAAATGCTCAATTTGCTCATGATTGGGGTCCTTTAGAAGAAGGTTGCCAATGTTATACATGTAAAAATTATTCCCGTGCATATATTCGTCACTTATATAAGGCAGAAGAGATTTTGGCATTACGCCTTGTAACATATCATAATCTCTATTTCTTATTAGAGTTTATGCGTCAAATGAGACAAGCTATCTTAGAAGATCGGTTCCCACAATTTAGAATGCAATTTTGGGATAGCTTTAAAAAATAGTAATTAAGTCTAGTCAAATTTATATTAGGTGGCTATACTAGAAAAGAAATACATATTTATTAACCTAGGAGGATAACATGGGAGATATTCAACAAATCTTGCAAACTAGCTGGCCTATTTTGTTAATGGTAGTAATTTTTTACTTTTTACTGTGGCGTCCACAAAAGAAACAACAAAAAGAGCGTGCTAGCTTGTTAGGTAGCTTAAAAAAAGGCCAAAAAATCGTTACTATTGGTGGTATTTATGGCGAAATTGTTGAACTTGATGATGAAAAAGTCAAGGTACAGGTATCTGAAAAAGTTGAATTAACATTTGCTCGTACAGCAGTTGCTAATGTACTGTCTAAGAAAAACAAGGAAGAAAAATAATGAATACAAAGGAAGCAGTGCGCCAGGCGTGTAAGTCTCAGCGCGCTGCTTTATCCGTTGCTGATTGTAGGTCGTGGACGCCGATGTTGACGAATCAAATCGTTAATAGTCCTGAGTATATATCGGCAAAAAACATTATGGCCTATTTGGCGATGCCTAAAGAGGCCAATTTAGACGATGTGATTCGTCATGCTTTAGAACATGGTAAATCTGTATACGTTCCAGTATGTACTGATAAGACGACTATGATTGCAGTTCGTCTTAAGTCTCTAGAATCTATCACTCGGGGTGTGTTAAATATACGTATTCCCGCTGAGCCATACGATATTATTGATCCGTGTGACTTGGATTTGATTTTAGTGCCTGGTGCTGGCTTTGACCGTCAAGGTGGTCGCATGGGAATGGGGAATGGGTATTATGATCGATTTCTCAAGGAACTTTCACCAAGTACATTTATGGGCGTATGTTGGACTGTACAATTATGGGAAACACCAATCCCGATGGATGAGCTAGACCAACGAATGAGTAAAATTGTGACAGAGCAAGGCATTATACATTGTGTATAGCAGAAGGGAGCAACTATTTTGAACGGTAAAGCTATTATCAAGTTTTTAGTAGTCATTGCTGCCATCATTGGATTATTTGCGTATTTTATTCAACCATTAGCAGGCTCTTTGAAACAAGGCCTAGACTTGCAAGGTGGTACGCATATCGTATTGGAAGCAGAGGACTCTGCGACTGGTACAGCTGACAATGATGCAGTGGAACGGGCGAAGCAAATCTTAGAGCGTCGTATTAATGAAATGGGTTTATCTGAACCATTGGTACAACGTGAAGGTGCTCGTCGTATTATCATTGAATTGCCAGGTGTAAAAGATCCTGACGAAGCGATTAAACGTATCGGTAAAACAGCGGTCTTGGAATTTAAAAACGACCAAGGTCAAACCGTTATGACTGGTGATGACTTAAAAGATGCTAAAGAAGAGTTAGGTCAAAATAAACAACCACTCGTTGCTATTGAATTAAGTGATGAAGGGGCTAAGAAGTTTGCTGATTTAACATCTAAAAATATTGGTCGTCGTATTGCCATTACATTGGATGGTAAAGAATTGACTAATCCTGTAGTACAACAAGCAATTACAGGTGGTAAAGCCACTATTTCTGGTAGTCAAAGTTTAGAAGAAGCTAAAGACTTAGCTATTTTATTACGTTCCGGTGCATTGCCTGTTAAAATTAATGTATTGGAAGTGCGTACAGTAGGTCCTTCTTTGGGGCAAGACTCCAAGGATAAATCTGTTGTAGCCTTCAGTGCTGGTATTGCAATGATTATGATTTTCTTGGTTATCTTATATCGTTTTTCTGGTATCGTAGCTAATATTGCATTACTGGTATATGTTATGCTCTTATTGCTCGTATTAGGCAAAGGCTTTAATGCGACTATGACATTGCCAGGTATTGCTGGTATTATCTTATCCATGGGTGTTGCGGTAGATGCGAATATTCTAATCTTTGAACGTTTCAAGGAAGAGGTATTTTCCGGTAAATCTATGCGGGTTGCTATGGAAGCAGGTTTTAGCCGTGCGTTAGCCACAATTACTGATGCAAACGTATCCGTTATCATTACAGCTGGTATCTTAACTATTTTAGGATCTGGTCCTGTAAAAGGCTTTGCTATCAGCTTAGGCGTAGGTGTTGTTGTAAGTATGTTTACAGCGATTACTGTGAGTCATTTCTTATTGCGCTTATTAATTGATTGTAACTTTACAAACCATCCATTCTGGTTTGGTGCGAATATTTCTCCAAGCACAAGTGCTGACGCATTTGCACCTAAATCTTTGAAAGGAGGTAAACGCAAATGACATTAGACGTAATTAAACATCATCGTTGGTGGTTTGCTATTTCCTCCACACTCGTTATAATCAGCTTAATTTCCATATTTACTAAAGGGTTTAACTTTGGTATTGATTATACTGGTGGTACGATTGTTGAAGTTGTATTTGATCAACCTGTAGAGGTTAGTCAAGTTCGTGACGTTCTAAAAGAATATAATCTTGAAAATGCACAAATTCAGCTTTCCGGTGATACTACTGGTGATACAGCGGGCGAAGACGTAATGATTCGTACACGTAATCTCGAGTCTAGTGAAAGTGCCGCTGTTGTTGATTCTTTGACTAAATCTATTGGTAACAATACAGTTAAACGTATTGAAACTGTAGGAGCTGTAATTGGTTCTGAAGTTACAGAACATGCGTTATTGAATCTTGTTATAGCATTTGCAGCATTAGCTCTATATATTTCTTATCGTTTTGAATATAAGGTTGCCATTTCTGCGTTAGTTGCCATTTTCCATGACTTGATTATGGTTCTTGGTGTTTTCTCTTATTTCCAATTAGAGATTGATGCATCCTTCTTAGCTGCCATTCTTACGGTTGTAGGTTATTCTATGAATGAATCCGTAGTAATCTTTGACCGTGTTCGTGAAAATACGCATACACATAAACGTTCTGATACATTTGCAGATCTTGCGAATGCATCTATTACACAAAGTATTCATCGTAGTTTCTATACATTGGCAACAGTTATGTTTGCTTGTGTATCCCTTTATCTATTCGGTGGGGACACTACAAAGAACTTTGCCCTTTGCATGATCATCGGTTTTGCTAGTGGTGCGTACTCCTCTATCTGTGTAGCTACATCCTTGTGGGTTATGTGGAAGAGCCGCAATAAAAATGACGTACGTAATCAATAATAAGTTATAAATTATTATTATTGTGTTAATGATTAAAGTATAAGAACCTATCTAGATTTATTTTTAGAGAGGTTCTTTTATTTTGCCATCTTTTATTATGTAAAACGGTATAGGTATTTTACAGATAACAGTCATTTTTAACTATATAAAATTTAAAAAGGCTTGTTCTTGAATTCTATAAGATAGAGGCGTAAAATGGCTAGGTGACACGATACAAAAGGAGATACAAATATGGATTCAAATAGATTATGGAGCCCTGCTTTTACTAATTATGGTATTAGTAGTGGTATTTTATATATGACTCAATATGTTCTCGTAGCGGCATTGCCAATTGTAATCACGTCTGAACTGAGTGGCAGCGATCTTGATGCGGGCTTAGCGATGACATATTTTCAAATTGGTACAATTTTATGTAGGATTTTTGCAGGACGATTAATAGATGGTTTTAATAAGCGTATTGTTCTATTAATATCAACAGCCTTGTTTTTCATTATTATGGGATTATTTAATTTTACTACATCCTTAGAGGCTGTTTTCGTACTACGTGGGTTACATGGTGTTGTGTTTGCCCTTGGAACAACTGTAATGGCTACTCTAGCAGTATTAGTATTACCTCCTAGTCGAAAAGGTGAGGGAGTTAATATGTTTGCTATCTTTTCAAATATAGCAATGGTATTAGGACCTGCTATCGGCCTATATGCTTTATCGTCATACGGTAGTATGGCATTGTACATATTTTTAACGGTTATGACTGGATTGGCTATGGTCTTAAGTAATATTATTCCCCTATCAAAGGAGTTAACATTACCTAAACAATCAAAATATAAAGGTTGGCATATTTCCCAGTTTATAGAAAATAAAAGTTTACCTTGGGCTTTAATGGGCTTATTTATTGGTTTTACTTATTCTGGTGTTTTAGTTTTTATACCCATAGAACTTAATAGCATGGGGGCAGGAATATGGGGAAGTGCTTTCTTTGCTATTTTTGCGTTGATGATTATTATTAGTCGGCCTATAGTAGGAAAAATATATGCTCGATATGGTTCAAAAATTATTATCTATACAGGATTAGGATTATTTATACTAGGCTTATTTGTATTGGGATTAGCTATAACCCCATTAGCTATTCTATTCACCGCTCCGTTGTTGGGGTTAGGCTATGGTGCAGCACAACCTGCATTCCAAGCGCTGGCTATACAATCAGCTCCTATTGAGCGTGCGGGTGTATCAACAGCAACTTATTTTCTAGCCTTAGATATAAGTGTCGGTGCTGGATCGGTTATACTTGCAGTATTAGCTAGTGCGTGGGGCTATCAATATTTATATATGTTCACTGCATTGGTTATGGTGATAGCACTTGCTTTGTATCATATATGGGTAAAAAGATATACTCCTTTAGAACTATAGATATTTTAAGATAAAAATTGGGTAAAGAAG
>PVML01017689.1_pt1 | contig 18284 bp, 19 predicted proteins | sample 1853371 | NCBI WGS metagenome assembly PVML01 (sample SAMN08533508, study PRJNA380276) | Human gut metagenome, whole genome shotgun sequencing project. | isolation source: participant 1, chromium library | host: Homo sapiens | collected 2017 | reverse complement strand
TGTGATGATTGATATAGGAGCTAGTACAGGTGGTTTTACAGATTGCGCATTACAAAACGGTGCGTCTAAGGTCTTTGCCATCGATGTAGGATATAATCAATTAGCTTGGAAATTACGCCAAGATTCACGTGTAATTAATATGGAGAAACAAAATATCCGTACTGTTACCGCTGAACAAATAGGTGAACTTGTTGATTTTATTTCTATTGATGTAGCATTTATTTCTTTAGACAAAGTTTTACCAGTAGCTACTAATTTATTAAAAGATACGGGCTCACTTGTGGCCTTAATAAAACCACAATTTGAGGCTGGTAAAGAAAATGTTGGTAAGGGCGGTATAGTGCGAGATAGTGAAATCCATAAAGAGGTTTTACATCGTATTCTACACGTTGCGTATGATTGTGGATTGTATACACATGGCTTAACTTTCTCACCAATTAAAGGTATGGAAGGTAATATAGAGTTTTTAGGTTATTTTAAAAAGTACGAAGAAGGGGCCTTAACCATTGATGATACTTTGATTGATACAGTGGTTGCAGAAGCCCATTCATTATAGGAGATTACTATGCGTATCGGATTCTTCCCCAATATGGGGAAAAGCAATATTATGGCAGTTCTAAAAATGGCTGCACATATTTGTAAAGATGAAGGTATCGAAGTATTTTTGCCAGATGATCTCGAATCAGATGCACCTGCACGAGTACTTAAGATTCCTGAAACTCATATTTTAAGTCGTCCAGAAATCTTCAAACAAATAGATATTGCCTTTAGTTTTGGTGGTGATGGTACCATCATCCATCTTGCAAGACAAATTTATCCATATAATGTACCTGTTTGTGGTATTAATCTTGGCGAACTAGGTTTTTTAAATCAAATTGAAATTCATCAAATGCAAAGTCATATTAAACGTATTGCTAATGGTGATTATAATATTGAAAAGCGTGGACATTTATATGCTTATATAGAACGTCATAAGGGTAAAGAGGAAGAACTAGTTCCTATCATTAACGAAATTGTTATCACTCGTGCTGAGCCTGCTAAAATGGCTCGAATTAATATGTCCATAAATAATCAACACACGCAAATGTATCCATCGGATGGTTTAATTATTTCCTCTGCTACAGGTTCTACCGGCTATAATCTATCGGCTGGTGGTCCAATCATGAAACCAGATAATCGATCTATCATTGTCACCCCAGTAGCACCACATTTAATTCAAGGTGTAAGCCTTGTTTTAGAGGAACATGATACGATTCAAATTACAATGCCGGAAAGAGAACCACAATTACATATTTGTATTGATGGTACATTTGACTATACTTTTACAAATAAAGAAACCTTACATATAAGCTCTAACCCTGTATATTGTTTATTTGTACGATTCAAGGATCAATGTTTCTTTGGTACACTATTTAAAAAGTTAGCATCTCGTCGAGATGAATTGTTATAACCAAATCTCAAGTGGGGTGGTTTTGTGATTAACATTAACAATGCTGTTCAATTCCAACATTTAATCTGGGATCGATGTATGGAAAATGCCAAAGTGGTAGTAGATGCTACTTGTGGTAATGGCCATGATCTTTTATACCTTTCTAAACGGGCACAAAAAGCATGCCATCTATATGGAATTGATATTCAAATGAAAGCTATTAAAACTAGCAAGGATCTTTTACAATCAAATGATATTGCGCCAGAAGTGAGTTTAACGTTTATTCATGACTCTCATGATTTGGCGGTAGCTCATCAATTAAAGGATGAAGTTATTGATTTAATGATTTTTAACCTAGGATATTTACCTGGAGGAGATCACCAGGTTGTAACAAAACCGCATCAAACCATTGATGCCATAAATGAAGGTTTACACAAACTTTCCAAGTCTGGAGTTATTACAATAGTTGCTTACCCTGGAACAACAGAGGGATTTGAAGAAATGCAGTCTCTTAAATCGTATTTATCAGATTTAGATCAGAAAATATATAATGTATGTCATTGGCATCCGATGAACCAAATACATAATCCACCTGAGTTATTTATATTGCAAAAACGATAAAACGAAATATATCTTTATTCATTATGAATAAAACTCATACTCAGTTAGTAAAACCCCCTTTATAGGGGATTTTAATTATACATGTATATTTTTTTATTTTTAAATTATTAATTCCCTATAAATAGATGAACCTTATGAGCTATGAATTTGCACGTTATCAATATATAGAATATTAACAATATTTTAAATATTAATATAATATGCATAAGACGTATAATATATGCGATTTATACCATATATTAATTATGAATATATGGTATAATATTATCAGAAAGATACTATTCTCTTTTATGTGCAAGGTTTAAAAAAGGGAGTTCAAAATGAAACGCTATCGCTATAACAAAATTAAAGAGATCGTGCAGTCCAAGGCGATTGAAACACAAGAGGAATTAGCTGCGGCTTTACTAGAAGAAGGTATTGAAGTTACACAAGCTACAGTTTCTCGTGATATTAAGGAATTAATGTTAATCAAAATTCCTACAGGCGATGGACATTATCGTTATGCATTATCTCCAGAGGAAAATGTAGTTTTATCTCGTAGTCGTATTAACCGACTATTCCAAGATTCTTTGATTAAGGTTGATCACAGTTTAAACCAAGTTGTATTACATACAATCCCTGGTTCTGCTCAATCTGTAGCATTTTCTATCGACCATGCAAAATGGACTGAAATTATTGGTACATTAGCAGGGGACGATACTATTTTGTTAATTGCAAAATCCGAAGCTGAAGTTCCAGCGATTTTAGCTAAAATTCAAGATTTAATGAAGGACTAATAATATGTTAACGCAAATGAGCATTCGCAACTTTGCGTTGATTGAGCAAATGAATATTTCATTTAATGATGGCATTACTATCTTTACCGGCGAAACTGGGGCAGGGAAATCCATTCTTATGGATGCCTTTAGTATCCTATTAGGAGAACGCGCAAGTAGCGAGTTTATTCGTCACGGTAAAGATAGTTTTGTTATTGATGGAATATTTGATATTGCTAATCACCAAAGTATTCAAGACCTATTAGAGTCTAAAAATATCATGATAGAAGAAGGCCAGTTAATTCTATCAAGATCCTTTAACCGTAATGGCAAATCTAGTATATTGGCTAATGATCAACCAATACCTTTAAAAGCTTTAAAGGAGATTGGTCAATACTTAGCAGATATTCACGGACAATATAGCAACCAACGTTTACTAGACGCTGATACACATCATGAATATTTAGATACTTTTAATAAAGAAGGAAAAGAAGCCTATAAAACTTATACTGATGCGTATAAAATGTATAAGAAAGCAAAACAAGATGTAGATTATTTACAAGAAAATATGTCTGAGCGAGCCCGGGAGCTTGATATGCTTAGATACCAAATCGACGAAATTGAAGATGCTGGTCTGAGTGTTGGTGAAGATGTAACTATTGCTGAAGAACTTAAGCGTCTTGACAGTTTTGAACATATCGATAAGGTTTTAGGTTCTTGTTATGATGCCTTTTATAATGGACGTCAACCATTACTTGATACGATTAACTCGATTAAGGTAGAGGTTAATGATCTAGTAAAATATGACAGCGAGTTAAAAGAAGTCTCAGAAATGGTGGACTCTGCTTATTTCCAACTAGAAGAAGCTGCACAATCTTTAGATCGTTACAGGGATACTATCAGCTACGATGAAGAGCGTTATAAGTATTGCCAAGACAGAGATACCACAATTTATAGCTTAAAGAAAAAATATGGTGAAACCGTAGAAGATATTCTAGCATACGAAGAAAAGGCGCAATCTCGTTTAGAAGAACTAGAAGGCCTTGTATTTGCTCAAGATGAATTAGAAACACGTCTTGAAGAAGCAAAAAAGGTAGCAGAAGAAGCGTTAACAGTTTTACACGAGGTACGTCAAAAAAATGCACAAGATATTGCTACGGCCTTACATCAAGAATTAGTGGATCTAGGGATGCCCAAAGGGGATATTCAATTTCATATTGAAGAGGGGACTGAGTTATCCTCATTAGGTGCAAAGTCTATTGAAATGTTATTCTCTGCGAATAAAGGGGAACAGTTATTACCTCTACATAAAGTAGCATCTGGCGGTGAGTTAGCTCGCATTGCATTAGCCTTTAAATCAGTATTCCGCAGTGACGCTTTTAAAACGATGGTATTTGACGAAATTGACGTTGGTATCAGTGGTGATATAGCACTTAAGGTGGCAGAAAAAATACTTAATTTATCTAGAACAAATCAAGTATTTTGTATTACCCATTTGCCTCAAACTGCAAGTATTGCGAAACAACACTATCATCTATCTAAAATAGAGGAAGATGATCGTACAATCTCTACATTAGTAGTCTTAAATGAGGAAGAACGAGTAACACAAATCGCGTCTATGATGTCTGGTAAGGGAATGTCTGCTACAGCACTTGCGGCGGCGAAAGAACTTATTGACCATTTTAATTGACTAAAATCGCATAATTACTTATACTAATAGTATTAAATGAATATGTTGATAGAGGTGCGAGTATTAAGAGTAATCATGAGGAGTAGGCATGCATTGATCCATGATAAAAGGGATGCTTGCCGAAGTTCGATGATTGCGACTCATCGTTCTGGTTGTCTATTTAATAGATAGACAACTGTCATCAATCTTGTATTGGTGGAGTGCTATCATTGAGCTTTTCGTAAGAGTATATATAGCTATATAATCTATAAGGCCAGTGGATGCATCCACTGGCTTTTTTGGAGGTATATATGATTCGAGTAATGGTAAATGGCGCTGGCGGCAAAATGGGTCGTGAAGTGGTCAAAGCAGTACATAACGATCCTGATTTAACATTAGTTGGTGGTATTGATCCGACTAAGGCAGGGGAAGATGTAGGCTCTGTAGCAGGAATCGAACAATTAGGTATCAAGATGAATGCCTCCATCGATGAGGTATTAGATACAAATAAACCTGATGTGATTGTAGATTTCACTAATCCTGCAGTTATTTATGAAAACGCGAAGAAAATGTTATCCGCTGGTATTCATGTAGTCATCGGTACTACAGGATTGACCGCAGAACAACGTGATGAACTTGATACAATAGGTCGTTCCAATCAAGCAAATTGCTTAGTGGCGCCAAACTTTTCTCTTGGGGCGGTAATGATGATGAAAGTGTCTGCAGAGCTCGCTCCATATTTCCCTAATGTAGAAATTATAGAATTACATCATAATCACAAATACGATGCGCCTTCTGGCACAGCTATTTTAACAGCTAAATTGATTAACGATGCTAAACAAGCTGCTAAGGTAACTGCTGATGAGGATTTAACTCGTGAAAGCTTACTAGGTGCTCGTGGTGCTAAGGTTGACGATGTAACAATTCATAGTGTACGCCTTCCAGGTTATGTGGCTCATCAAGAAGTATTATTTGGTGGTTATGATGAAACATTAACCATACGTCATGATAGCTTAAGCCGTTTATCTTTTATGCCAGGCGTAGTATTAGCATGTAAAAAAATTAGTTCTAAAACTGGCTTAACATACGGTTTAGAACATTATTTATAATATTTGTGCAAGGAGATGTATCAATGAAAAAACCTAATATTGCAATTCTAGGTGCTACTGGTGCAGTAGGTGCTGAATTTATTACACTTATTGAAGAACGTAACTTTCCTTATGAAAACTTAAAACTATTAGCTTCCGCTCGTTCTGCAGGTACAGAACTTACTGTGAATGGTAAAACATATATTGTAGAAGAAGCAAAACCTGAATCTTTTGATAATATTGATATTGCGCTATTTGCAGGTGGCTCTATATCTAAAACATTAGCGCCAGAAGCCGCTAAACGCGGTGCTATTGTAATCGATAACTCTAGTGCATTCCGTATGGATCCTGAAGTTCCACTCGTAGTACCAGAAGTTAACCCAGAAGATATCTTGAAACATAAAGGTATCATTGCAAATCCTAACTGCTCTACAATTATCATGAGTTTAGGATTAAAACCTCTTCATGATCTCTCTCCAATTAAACGTGTAGTTGTAAGTACATACCAAGCTGTATCTGGGGCAGGTAAAGAAGGTATTGAAGAACTTGAAAATCAAGTAAAACAATATACTGCAGGCGAAGAAATGACAGCAAATCTGTTACCAACAGGATCTGCTCCTAAACACTATCCTGTAGCATTCAACTTATTGCCACAAATTGATGTGTTCTTAGAAAATGATTATACTAAAGAAGAAATGAAGATGGTTTACGAAACGCAAAAAATTCTTCATGACGAAACTATTCAAGTAGTCCCAACTACAGTTCGTGTTCCTGTATATCGCTCCCATTCTGAATCTGTCTTGGTAGAAACAGCAGAACCTGTATCTGTAGAGGCTTTCAAGGTGGCATGTGAAAAATTCCCTGGGTTACAAGTTAAAGATAATCCTGCTGAACAAATTTACCCTATGCCATTGTATACATCTAATCAAAACGACTGTGAAATTGGTCGTATTCGTAAAGACTTATATAATGACAAAGGTATGAACTTCTGGATTGTAGGGGATCAAATTCGTAAAGGTGCAGCTCTTAACGCGTTGCAAATTGCTGAGTACTTGGTGGAAAAACAAGCATTTTAATCTATCAAGGGGAGGACATATATGAAAACCTTTGGTCGAGTGTTAACAGCTATGGTGACATCCTTTAATAGTGATGGATCCGTAAATATTGAAAATTGTGTTGCTATCGCCAATCATCTGTTAGATAATGGCTCTGATGGTCTTGTGGTTTGTGGTACAACGGGTGAAAACCCAACTATGTCTAGAGACGAAAAATTAGCTCTATTTAATGCGATTGCAAAAGAATGTGGACATAAAGGTTCGATTATTGCCAATGTAGGTAGTAACGATACAATGGCTTCTGCAGAATTTGTAAAGGAAGTCTCTAAAATCGATGGTATCGATGGTTTGCTAGTTGTAGTACCTTATTACAATAAACCGAACCAACAAGGCCAATATTTGCATTTTAAAACTATTGCAGAAGCTACTACATTGCCAATTATGGTGTATAATGTACCAAGTCGTGTGGGGACAGGTATTTTCCCAACTACCTTAGTTCAACTACATAACGAATATCCACATATTTGTGCTATCAAAGAGGCAAGTGGTAATTTAATGATTGCTTCTGAAATTAAGCGCTTAATGCCTGGAGATGATTTCATGGTATATAGTGGGGATGATGGTCTTACATTACCGATGCTTTCTATTGGAGGATGTGGGGTAGTATCCGTAGTATCTCATATTGCAGGCAAAGATATGAATGCTATGATTCAAGCTTATGAATCTGGCCATAACTACGAAGCGATTCGTATTCATCAAACCTTATCAGAAATTATAAAAGCGATGTTCATCACCACAAATCCGATTCCTGTTAAATATGCAGCCCATAAAATTGGCTTACCTGTGGGAAAATTTAATTTACCAATGTGTGAACCAACGGCTGATGAAGCAGCATATATTGATAAAGCATTAGCAGAATATCTAAAATAAAATATTAGTATAAAATAAAAACCAGTAACTACATTGTAGCTACTGGTTTTTATTTTATACTACAATCACTGTTATTTTTGATTAGAGTCACATTATTTGTATTATATTAATTGTATTTTAATGTAAAAATTTACAATTATGGTATAATTTCTCTGGAGATAGTATTTTTAACTATACTCTAGTCTACTGTTAATTCATGATAAACAGATAAATTGTGAAAGTTCGAACCGACCAATATGGCGGGTACATTTAAAACACAAGGAGTTTAGCATGATACTAACAATGTTAAAAGGTAAAATTCACAGAGCTACTGTGACACAAGCAGAGCTTGATTATGTAGGGAGTATTACAATTGATACAGATTTATTGAATGCATCCGGAATACGAGAATATGAACAAGTTCAAATTGTAAATATTAATAATGGAGCACGTTTTAGTACATATACTATTGCCGGAGAAGCAGGTAGTGGTGTTATATGTTTAAATGGTGCTGCTGCACGACATGTGCAAGTACATGATAAGATAATTATCATGTGTTATGCACAGCTTTATGAAAACGAAGTTGAGAGCCATAATCCTCTCGTTGTATTTGTAGATAACAATAACAAGATAAGTCATATAAAAAACTATGAGAAACATGGTTTATTAGTTGATCAAAAATAATTGTCATTGATCGAATTACAGTAGACTGTATAGGAGACTATCTTCGTATTTACAATATAACGGAGGAATATAATGGAATTTATAACAACTATCGAAAATGTACGGAATACAGTAAATAGCTGGAGAAAAGAAGGTTACACAATTGGTTTTGTACCAACCATGGGATTCTTACATGAAGGACATGCTGCATTAATAGATCAAGCTAGAAAAAATAACGATAAGGTCATTGTCTCTATATTTGTAAATCCTATTCAATTTGGAGAAAATGAAGACTTGAGTACTTACCCTCGTGATATTAATAGCGATAAAAAGTTATGTGAATCACATGGTGTCGATCTTATTTTTGCTCCAAATCCGGAGGAAATGTACCAAGATAAAAAGGCATTTGTAAACATTGCGGATTTATCTGATACATTGTGTGGTATTCGCAGACCAATTCACTTTAAAGGCGTTTGCACTGTGGTGGCAAAATTCTTTAATATTACTCAACCAACAAATGCGTATTTTGGTGAAAAAGATGCACAGCAATTAGCCATTATACGTAAAATGGTCTTTGATTTAAATTTTCCTGTCAATATTATTGGTGTTCCCATTGTTCGTGAAAAAGATGGTTTAGCAAAATCTTCTCGTAATACATATTTGTCTAACGAAGAACGGAAAGCCGCTACCATATTGTATAAAGCTATTCAATTGGGAACACAAACTATACAATATGGTTGCTCTGCTAAATGTATCATTGATACTATGACAGACACTATACAAACCGAACCGCTTGCTAAAATAGATTATATTTCAGTTGTTGATGCTAAGACTATGCAACCTGTACAAGAGGTTACTGCCCCAGTATTAGTGGCTATGGCTATATATATTGGTTCTACACGACTTATCGATAACTTCTCATACGATCCAAAATAAGGAGAGAAGTTATGAATCATTTACTTACACTCAACAACGTTCTTTCCAAATACTTGATTTTTATAATCCTCGGCTTTTCATGCATTGCCTATATAGTACCAGAATACTTTACTTGGGCAATCGCTTATACACCTTTTTTACTTGGTATAGCCATGTTTGGAATGGGGCTTACTATTAAGTTTGAAAGCTTATGTAGTATCCTTAGGCATCCAAAAGATATTTGTATTGGTGTACTTGCACAATATACGATAATGCCTCTATTAGCTTGGGGAATTTGCCATATATTCACATTATCACCAGATATTGTTATTGGTGTAATATTAGTAGGTTGTTGTCCCGGCGGAACAGCCAGTAATGTTATAACCTATATTGCCAATGGTGATGTCCCTTTATCTGTAGGAATGACAATTACTTCAACATTAATAGCTCCCATAGTTACACCATTATTAATCTTATATATCGGTGGCGCATGGGTAGATGTTCAAGTTCTACCTATGATGATTACTATGGTAAAAGTTATTATTGTGCCAATCTTATTGGGCGCAGTAATCCAATATGTATGTAAATCACATATCAATACTTTAACCAGCATTAGTCCGATCTTCTCAATGATTGCTATTATACTGTTAATAGCAGCCATTATTGCTATCAACAAAGATAAACTATTGATTTCTGGGCTTGAAACACTTATTGTTGTTGGTATACATAATATACTAGGTCTACTACTAGGATTAGGTGTAGGAGCACTGCTTAAATTAAGATATGATAAAACTACAGCGCTAGCAATAGAGGTAGGAATGCAAAATAGTGGTTTAGCCGTAACATTGGCAGCAACAAATTTTGCATTAAATCCATTAGCAACGCTAGTAGGGGCTATTTTTAGTGTATGGCATAATATATCAGGTGCTATTTTTGCTACTCTACGGAGAGAAAATAGTTTACATTAAAAATAAACTTTTTTGTTGCTTATATTCTATCTCGTACAAGACCGATTACAAGGCCCTCAATATGACAATCATCTACAATAATTGGATCAAAATCATCATTTTCAGGCTGCAAACGAATGTGACCATTTTCTTTGTAAAAACGTTTTACTGTAGCTTCATCATCAATACGTGCTACAACTACATCGCCATTATTTGCTGTATTTTGATGGCGTACGATGAGCATATCACCTTCATACATACCGATATTCATCATAGATTCGCCTTGAACACGTAATAAGAAACAGTCAGAATCACCAGTCAATTGAACTGGCAATGTAAGCGTGGACTCTAGGTTTTCTACTGCAGTAATAGGCATACCTGCTTGTACAGTGCCGATAAGAGGTACTTGTTTAAGTCCAGCACCTAAAAACTCAAAGTTATCAGAGCTAGACGTTTCATTATCGGCTACTGAAATAGAAGGTTTAGTATCTTCTAATACAGTAATAGCACGATTTTTATTGGGATCACGTTTAATATAACCAAATTTTTCTAAAGTATTTAAGTGAGATTGAACGGTAGAAGTAGAACTTAGCCCTACATGTGTACAGATTTCACGAACTGTAGGACAACGATATTCATTATGTAATGAATCTTTTATAAAGTCTAATATACGGCGCTGTTTTGTATTAATATCTGTAGCAGGGCGTCTCATGATAAACCTCCAAAGCCAATCTAAGGTCAAAATAGTATCAATATATCTATGAGTAAAAATTACCACATAATGTACTATATAATAAAAATATAAGATATTTACTTAACTTATATACCTATTATAGGCAATTTTAAAAGTTTTTGCAAACATTTGTTCTAAAACACTTGACCGAACATTCGTTCGTGTGCTATTATAAGCATGTAAACAAACAAATGTTCTCAGATATTATGTTCGATATAAATGTGAGGTATGAGATGAAAAATATATTGATGATGGTAGGAATGTGCTTAACAGTATTATTTGGTTATAATATGTCAAATCCTACAACAGAGGTAAATACACATAATGTACGTGAAGTAAAGGTTCAAGTAGGCGATACGATGTGGGATATTGCAGCACGTACAGCTCATAAAGATATGGATGTTCGTGAAATGGTATATACCATGAAGGAACTTAACAATATTAGTGATTCTGGTGCTCTTGTACCTGGTACGGTTTTAAAAGTACCAACAAAGAAATCTGATAGTCCAGTTAGAGCTTTGGACTATGTGGCTCAAAACTAAATATATATGGGTTAATCCCACGCAAAAAAGCAGCTACTCTAACAGAGATAGCTGCTTTTTGTTATCTAATGTATGTTATTAAACGATTTATAGTTATTGTCTAAATCAACTGATTTATGATTGTTATCTAAATCGTTTTTCAAAGATCGTTGAAATAGGATTATCTACAAATTTGTTTGCCTCATTAATGTAACGACGAACCATATTTACACTATGATGACGTGTTTGTCTCATAATATTACGTTCTTCAACACCATAAGCTGCTGCAGTCGTTGCAAAGCCATGACGTAAACTATGAGCGCCATACATAGTCGGATCTAGACCAATAAGAGAAATATATTTTTTTACGATTTCTGAAATCATCTTATCGGATATAGCTGTTTTACGTAAAGACATATTTTTTGTAAACCCTCTAAATACAGGTCCCTCAGTAATACCAGAAGCACGTAACCATTGTTGTAAGGCTCGTACTGCATCTAACGGAGAACCAGATAAATGAGGAATTGCTACTACTGCACCTTGACCCTCTTGGTCGGCCTTAGAGGATGCTACAAAGATTTCAACACCTTGTGGTGAAAATTGAAGATTTTCTACTGTAATAGCCGCAATCTCACTGCGACGGAAGGCACCCATAAAGCCAATCAAAAGAATAGCTTTATCACGCAATAATTGAAGTTCCGGAACATCTAGCTTAGCCATACAGTCTATAATATCTTCAATATCTTCTAATAAAACTGGTGTTTTCCCTTGTTGAAACGTTCCTTTTAACCGTCTAATGCCACGTAAGGCCTGTTTTACAATAGGTGCCATACATGGATTATTTCTTTGACCAGAAGCATTAAAATTTTCAGATATAGCACTTATACGACGTGAAATTGTATTTGCCTTTGCATAATCTGCTAGATCGTTAATATAATTTACTATTGTTTCTGGTGTAGCTGGAAAATAAGATACCTTTTGATAGGTACACCAATCTACAAAATCGTCCCAATCCGATTCGTAAGCATCAACAGTATTCTCGGCCTTAGATAACAATATGCTTTGTTTTGCTTTCATAGACAACTTTGTACTATTCATAAGCGCATCGTTATTGCGCAAATAGAAATGTTTTTGTTGTTTCTTAGACTTTGACATAATTCACCCTTACCCCTAAAATATCAATATAATTGTACCATAGATTAGATCTATATATGCTATAATTAGAGAATATAATAACTTATTCGGGAGAATTTACCAATACATGACGAAGAAATATATATTAGTAGGAACAGTCCTTGTTCTTTTAGGTACAACTGGCTGCTCATACATTCCAACAGAAAACATTTCTTATGGTGTATATTATAATGATACAGATCTATCAAATACACCAAAGAACAAATTACAAGCGCGTTTGCAAGAGTTGAACGATAAGATACCTCAGACTATATCTATCGATATGGGAAATAATAAAAAACAACAAGCTACATATCATGATTTAGGCATTCAATTCGATACAGAGGGTTTGGTAAAAGCTATTTCCACATACGGCTATGAGGATGATATGTGGACAGTACTGTCACATAGATTTAATGGATTATTTTATGGTCATCATTTTAAACCACAATATAAGTTAGACGAAGTAAAGGGGAAAACATATCTCACTGAGTTAGCAAAAACAATAGATACACCTGGTCATGATGCATATCTTACTGTTGAAAATGGACAAGTAGTAATACATCCCGCCAAAGAAGGTAAACGTATTGATATCGATGCCACCCTCAAAAAGCTGAAAGATGATTTACAATCTGGCGATAGTATAAATTCACTTTCTATGGTATTTACTACGCAGAATACAGTAAAAGTTACCGATACTGATCTAAAACCTTTAAATACTGTATTAGCATCTTTCACAACGGAGTATAATCCAGGTAATGAAAGCAGAACACATAATATCCAATTAGCTTCTGATAAGATAAATGGTACACTCATTAAGCCAGGCGCACAATTCTCCTTTAACGATGTTGTAGGCGAACGTACTGCAGAAGCTGGCTATGATGATGCACCTGTTATGATTGATGGCAAATTAGTTCCTGGTATTGGTGGCGGTATTTGCCAAGTAAGTTCTACTATTTTTAATACAGCTTTATTATCCGGAATGAATATTGTTGAACGAACTCCTCATTTTGAGCCAGTTGGATATATTCAAGCTGGCAGAGATGCTACAGTAGCTTGGGGCTATTTAGATTTTAAGTTTAGAAATCCATATCAGCATTCTATTTATATCTTAAGCGTTATGAATAATGGAACCTTAACTATTTATATTATTGGTACAGCTCAAGATAAACCAAAAAATGTATCTATCTCTGTAGGCGATTACAGTGAGATTCCTAATAAAACAATAACTAAGGTAGATCCATCTTTAAAAGAAAAAGAGGTACAAGAAGGGCATGTAGGCTTGAAAATGAATACATATAGAACCATTACATATGGCAACTGGGTTACTCAAACCGATTCCTTTGAGTCTGTATATGACCCAGTAGATACAATTATTACAATGCCTACTACATCTGAAGCAGCAGTAAAAAAAGGTGACAAAAAGAAAACATAATTATAGTTTTTATGAAATATAGCCTAAACTATTGACCATTAGATATAAATAGTTTAGGCTATAATTTGGGCTGTAAATGAGAAATCATTATAGACGTAAATAAATTAGTATAGATTAATTATTAAAATAAAAAGCATAAGATATTCTCAATAATTATCATTTAGATGAGAGTAGAATAGAAGAGGAATTTATGGACACAATTTTACAATTTGATCACTCTTTAATCTTCTATGTACATGAACATTTTGTATATAGTTTTTTAACACCAATTATGGCATTTATTTCAAAAATCACAAGTAATGGCGCATTATGGATTATAATAGCCTTATTATTAATGCTACAAAAAAAATATCGCGTTTTAGGCGTGGCAATTATTATTGCTTTAGGATTTGTATTTATAATTGGCGACCAAGGTTTAAAACCAAATGTAGCGAGATTAAGACCATTTGTTGATTTTCCAAATGTAACGGTGCCGTTAGAATCTGCACTACCAAAAGCTACAAGCTATTCATTCCCATCAGGTCATAGTTTTGGTTCATTTGCATCATCTATGACCATTTACCTAGGCTTAACTCAAATAGCGCCTCAGAAGCGATATTTAGGGATTTTAGCATTGTTAGGTTCAATAGTAGTAGCGTTCTCTAGAGTTTACTTATTTGCGCATTATCCAACAGATGTATTAACAGGTTTAGTATTAGGGATCATCGTAGGATTTATTGCCTGGAAGTTAGCAAGAATTGGTTGGAACTGGTGGACTAACCGTCATAATGATGTAGAATACGAACCATACACATTTAAACGTAAATAAGCAAAAATAAGCAAAAAACTTGATAACATAAGGGATTGGGCCATTTAGGCCCAATTTTCTTATACGAATTACTTCCGATAATATATCGTTATCGGAAGTTATTCATATTAAAAACAAAAACTAGCCTATAAGTTTATAAGCTAGTTTATTTTAGTTAATCAAAATAATCAGTAAAAATTAATTTTTCTATATGCCAATAAAGTATTATTATTACATAAAATTTATATTGAATTTTTTAGAATTAGATTGTAAAATAGTAATATAAATTATCTGATTTACTCATACTCTTATGGAGGAATTTTATGTGCTGGTGTGATATTGTAAGTAAAGCCAAAATTGGCGGTTTAAAACATTTAGGAAATGGCATGGAGAGTTCTTTAAGATTTCTTGCTGAAATGGTTGTTGGTTTAAGTATTATTCGCGTGTTAGTTAACTGGGTTTTTGGTATCTAATTTCTCAGATGAATATAAACATATTAATAGGCGCTTAGTTATCTAAGCGCCTTATTTTTATATATTTTGATTTATAAAATTAGTTCCTTAACTATACACCCAGTGTATTATTCATATGCTTCGCTACAATCAATGTATTCCATAATAATTTGACAGATTTGACCATCTTTATCAAATGCCCAGTATACTGGATATAAACCATCACCAAATCCAGATTGAATCATCGGTACTGTCAATTCTGTATCAGGAATTGTAAAGTTAATCCAATCACCTTTAGAACGTTGGTATTGTGGATAGGCCATAGCATTTAATTGGAATAAATCACTATAATAGTCATCGTATATATTTTTTTCAGGATAGTTTATATGCCATTGTTCATAAAACTTATTATATGTTTCAATTGTTTGTGCATCTACAATTGTAGCTAAACCCGAATCTACAGGAAATCCAATATAGGTATCCCCATCATCTAAATCGGTTAAGTCTTCAGTCCCTTTTAATGCTAATTCGTAATATACAGGCTCATTACCGCTAAAAACAACTCGACTGGCTACATAACGATATTCATTTGGTTCCATTTCGATTATCTTAGTATCTAACAGATACGTACCTGGTGTTACCTGTCTAAGATATGTATCTGGTTTACTTGGCAATGTTACTAGAGGATCACAACACGTAATATATCCTGTTGGAAAATTTACCGTCCACATGGGTAATGTGTGTAACGGAAATCCTTTTAACTCTTTTCGGTTAAATAAATCATGATATGGTACGGTAGGTTTTAATTTACCTTCAGAACCTAATCGGTTAAAGGTTTGAATCCATTCGCTAGTTAATTTAGATTGTTCCATATTACTCCTCGGCTTCGTATTTACAATGAATATATTCGCCTTCTAATACTTCGTAGGCTGCGGTTTTACGTATAATTTGCTTTACTAATGTATCTAGTTTAGAACCATTTGTATAGTCTGCAGGTGCATAATAACGGATACGATGATGACGCATCATCTTATATACCTTTTCTTTATCTTTCTTAAATGGATCATATACACCTATAGAATGACCCCCATTAGCGTTCACAAGACTCATACAAGGAATATCTGTATCGCTATCCCCAATATAAATCATGTTACGGAACGGCACTCGTTGATTTTCAGGCTTAATGTAATCATTAACACCAGTATCATTAATATCGAGAATTCCTTTTTGAATACGGAACAAAAATTGTGTCTTATTCGTATAGTTAATGGCTTGTGCAGGCCAAACAGCTACACCTTTATCATCGAACATAAATGCACTGGCATAAATTTTGGTAAAAGCCCCCTCTTTTGCCATTTCAGTGCCTTCGATCATTTCTTTTAAGCCAGACGAAATAATATAATGTTCAATCTTAACGCCTTGTTCTAAGCCATATTGACGAATGCGTTCAAACCAAGTCCGTACCCCTTCGTATAATTCTACTTGATTGCCGTATTCCATGAGCTTATCTTTTGTTACATAGAAATGGCCTACTGCTTCTTGAATCATTTTGTACATATAGGCTAAGTTATTATCCATATCATGTTTTTTAGCCAATTGATTTGATTCATGCCAAAATTGTTTGATTTGCTCTTCGTTATAGCCTACCGATTGAATAAATCCTTGTGCCTGCATATCGTCAGGGGTTAAAGTCTTATCAAAGTCGTAACACATTGCTAACACGGGCATAGATGAGTCAGATGATTGTAAATTATCTTTACTATCTCTCTTATACGTTATCATAAATGCACCTCCTTTTTAACTAAACAAAAAATACATTTACACTCTCTTATATTCCTGAGATTCCTTCTTGACAACCCCTTTGGTATCTATTTTACACGATAAGTCAATTCATTTAATTTAGTAATTCCTTGTAATTCTGCTTAAAATAAGCTATCTTGTGTTATACTTTTCTCTACAATCCAGCTCTTCTCCGTACTTTCTTTGATAATTTCTCTTTTTGAAAGTTTTCCAATAAGTAAGCTAGAATTTGGATCATGATGTAAACGATTATATCGAACTGCCGCTTGATTAGTATTGGCATAACAATATCGACAAAAATGACTACAGCTATCATAAGTCCCAATATCACCATGTAAATAACAATTACATTCTGGTCGTGCTGGCGTACGTTTTGGTGCTTTTAATTTTATATTCCAGGCCCTTTCATAACAATCTAAAGTAAGGCACCCCTCCGTATCAGCACCAATTTCTTTAAAGATATGCCCTTCTCCACAGGTTTTGAGAGTCATATGATGAGAACGAGCTATGGATAGAAATTCTTTAATGATCTTATTTTGAACATCTAAACTTGGTCTGTACCCTTCTGGGAAATTCTGAGCCACCTTATCAAATATATCTAAAAAGCTTACAACAACTGTATTTGTATAACCTTTAAAGGACTTGGCCATTTTATAAAAGCTTTCAAAATGAAAATCTACTGTATACTCATTGGTTAAAATGATAGGATCATAGCGCCATACCATAGATTGTGGAGTAAGCAGTTTGGATATGTGTTTAAAGCCCTCTATAACAGAAGCATAAGGTGGTACATAAGGCTCAATATCAGTTCCATAAGGCGTTATTGTCATATGCCAGTATTGTCTGTAGTCAACAATTTCATTTAGTAGTGGAATAAATGGCATAGGATTCTTCGTGCAAAAAGCAATACCATCTACTACTTCATGGTTAATAGGATAACGCGTAACTTGTAATGGATTATAAGGATTACGAACATCCACAAATCCTTCACGAACACGATTGATCAGCCATTGTCCATAAAAAGCAGGAATATCTGTACGTTGTCCAGTCTGTAATATCATAGCCCTGCCCTTTCCTTAAAATAAAACATAGAAGTATTATATCATACCTCATAGTTAGTATTTATGGAATTAATGTGATTTTTGCTGTATAGTTCGTTATTATTTTATGATACTATAAATACTATAGAATATGAGGAGAAGTAAAATATGAACGATATTTTTGAACGCAATCACCCTATGAAAGATGATAAAGACTTTATTACATCCTATTGGACAGATCGGGCTAAAGATTTTGGTGCTTTACGCGCTAAAGAATTGGAAAGTCCAAAAC
>PVML01017175.1_pt1 | contig 18338 bp, 16 predicted proteins | sample 1853371 | NCBI WGS metagenome assembly PVML01 (sample SAMN08533508, study PRJNA380276) | Human gut metagenome, whole genome shotgun sequencing project. | isolation source: participant 1, chromium library | host: Homo sapiens | collected 2017 | reverse complement strand
AATTATCATTTAGATAATTCGTTTTCTTTTTTATAGAGGTGGCAAAATGAAAAATAGTTTTTATCGATTTCTTCTATACGCGTTTGTTCTTATTCTATTTTTTGTAATGCTTATTTCTTTTGTTTTTAGAAACTATAAATTGTCCAGGGATGTTTCTTCTAATGTCTCGGTAGTTGTGTCTAAAGTAGATTCTGTTATTTCAGTTCCATTTACTGCATTAGCAAAATCTCATGATGTTATTTCTGATTTTTTGTCAACCTATTCTGAGAATCGTGATTTAAAGAAATCATTATCTACTTTAGAAAATCAATCTGCTGTCATCTCTAATTTACAAGAAGAAAATGACTCTTTGAGAGCTTCTTTAAATCTTTCGGATAAACTTAGTCGTAATAATGTAATTACTGCTGAGGTTTCAATGCGTCCATCTGTTACCTGGTTGAAGGAGTTAACGATTAATATTGGAAAGTCTAAGAGTGTTAGTAAGTCTATGTTGGCGACTTCTAATGGTGGAGTAATTGGTTTTATAACTAAAATTTATGATCATAGTACAACTATCTCCTTACTCTCCAATAGCTCAAATGATTCTTATATTGCTTCTAGTGTAAAAGGTGAGGATGGAAGTCAGATTTTTGGAATTATATCAAGTTATGATAATAAAAAGAAGCTTTTAGAAATGACTCAGCTAAATTCATCTTCTGATGTTAAGGTTGGTTCTGAAGTGGTAACAAGTGGCCTAGATGAAGTTTCAGTAAAAGATGTTCCAATTGGTAAGGTTGAATCTGTGATTGATTATGAAGGGAATCGTACGATTTTAGTTAAACCTTATGCTGATTTTGATAAAATTTCTTATGTCACTCTTGTTGGAGAGGGTAAATAATATGAAGTTTTTCAAGTTTTCTGTTACTCCATATTGGTTGAGTATTATTCCTTTTCTATGGGATGGTCATATTTCGATGCTACTTAACTATTATTTTTCTCCAGAATTATTTCTATCGTCCCACCTCTTTATTATCTATCTATTCATCTTAACTCTCAGCCGTCCTTATAATTGTTCACTTCTATACCTTGTTTGTTTAGGATTTCTATATGATACATATTATTTCAAAACACTCGGTATAGTAATTATAACTCTCCCACTTTTATCCTATCTGTTTTCTCAACTATTGCGTTTTGTCAAGAGAAATGCTTATGTTGATTGTTTACTGGCTTTTTTATTCTTATTTCTCTTTGATACTTTAAATTTTGGTTTTGCCTTATATTATGGCTTAACAAATGAGTATATTAGTGATTTTATTATCTATCAACTCAGTCCTAGTCTAGTGTTTAATCTTTTGATTTTTATTTTGATCAAACCTTTTGTCGAAAAATTATTTTTGTATCTTTCAGTTGATAGATTTAAATAAAACTGTAATATTGGCGTAATAAAGTTTGCGCCATTTTTTGATACAATTAAGGAGTCTTATCGAAAAGGAGTAGTATTTTATATTATGAAAAAACGCATTCTTTCAGCAGTGTTGGTAAGTGGTGTGACTTTATCAGCAGCTGCATCAGTACATGCAGAGGATTATGATTCGCAAATCGCTGCTACAAATAACGCAATTAGTAACCTTGCTTCTCAACAAGAGGCTGCGCAAGCACAAGTTGCTACAATCCAATCTCAAGTATCAACTCTCAGAACACAAAAAACTGAATTGGAAGCTAAAAATGCCGAACTTGAAAAAGTATCTGCAGATTTGGAATCTGAAATTCAAGAATTATCAAGTAAGATTGTAGCTCGTCAAGATTCTTTGGCGAAACAAGCTCGTAGTGCTCAACAAAATAATACTGCGACTAGCTACATCAACTCTATCTTGAACTCTAAGTCAATCTCTGAAGCTATTACTCGTATCACAGCTATTTCAAAAGTTGTTACAGCTAATAATGATTTATTGACTAAACAAGAGTCAGATCAAAAAGAGCTTGCTGCTAAACAAGAAGAAAATCAAGCTGCAATTAATACTATTGCAGCTAATAAGTCAGAACTTGAAACAACAGAAGCTGGTTTGACAACTCAACAAGCAGAACTTGAAGCAGCACAAGTTACTTTGGCTGCTGAATTGGCAACAGCTCAAAATGAGAAGACATCACTTGTCTCTGCTAAATCAACTGCTGAATCTGTAGCTGCCTCGACGGCTGCATCAGTGGCACAGTCTCAAGCAATTGCTGAATCAGAGGCAACTGCACAAGTTGTAGCTTCTTCAGAAGCAGCAACATCAGTAGCTTCTTCAGAAGTAGCAGCTACTTCTGAAGCTGTAGCTCAGCCTTCAGAGACACCAGTTTCTGAAACATCGACAGCTTCTGAGGCTGCACAGGAGCCGGCTTCATCAGAAACATCAGAAGTACAACCAGAATCAGCTGCACCAGCTGTTTCAGAAGCTCCTGCTAGCGTAGCACCTATCGCAACATCAGAAGCTGCACCAGCTACTTCAGAAGCTCCTGCTAGCGTAGCACCTGTCGCAACATCAGAAGCAGCACCAGCTGTTTCAGAAGCTCCTGTTAGCGCAGTACCTGTCGTAACATCAGAAGCTGCACCAGCTGCTTCAGAAGCTCCTGCACCAGCTGCTGAAACACATAAAGTGTCAGCAGCATCAACTCCTAATACATATCCAGTTGGACAATGTACTTGGGGTGTGAAATCATTGGCTCCATGGGCTGGTAATAATTGGGGTAATGCTAAAAACTGGATTGCTAGTGCGCAAGCAGCTGGTCATTCAGTAGGTACAACTCCAGTAGCCGGTGCGATTGCGGTATGGCCAAATGATGGTGGTGGTTATGGTCACGTAGCTTATGTTACATCAGCATCAGGTGTAAATTCAATTCAAGTTATGGAATCGAACTATGCTGGTAACATGTTAATCGGTAACTACCGTGGTACATTTGATCCAACATCATCAGCGCATGGTGGTTCTGTATATTATATTTATCCATAATGAGTACAACAAAAGCGATTCGGATATTCTCGAATCGCTTTTATTTTATATAAATAATATATTCATCCTGAGAAAATAATGGTGTTTGAAAAAAATTCTAGACTAAGGGGAAGTATTTTTATCCTTGTTAAGTTCATGTGACACCATTTATTTGGCGTTGAAAATCAACTTAAAAAAGGGTAGAATGGTCTAGTAGATATTTTGGAGGAAATCATGTCTTATACGAATTTAAAGTTATTTGCTTTGTCGTCTAACCAAGAATTAGCAGCAAAAGTTGCTGATAAAATTGGTATTGAACTTGGAAGATCAAGTGTTCGTGAATTTTCAGATGGTGAGATTCAAGTTAATATTGAAGAGTCTATTCGTGGTCATCACGTTTTTATTCTTCAATCTACAAGCTCTCCTGTAAATGATAATTTGATGGAAATCTTGATTATGGTTGATGCGCTAAAACGTGCTAGCGCTGAGACAATCAATGTTGTTATGCCTTATTATGGATATGCACGTCAAGATCGAAAGGCACGTTCACGTGAACCAATCACATCTAAGTTGGTTGCTAATATGCTCGAGGTAGCAGGTGTTGACCGTCTTTTGACAGTTGACCTTCATGCTCCTCAAATTCAAGGATTCTTTGATATCCCAGTGGATCATTTGATGGGAGCGCCTCTTATCGCAGATTATTTTGATCGTGCTGGTCTTACGGGTAATGATGTGGTTGTTGTTTCTCCAGATCATGGTGGTGTTACTCGAGCGCGTAAACTTGCTCAATGTTTGAAAACACCAATCGCTATCATTGATAAACGTCGTAGTGTTGATAAAATGAACACTTCTGAGGTTATGAATATCATTGGTAATGTTGAAGGGAAAACATGTATCTTGATTGATGATATGATTGATACTGCGGGTACCATCTGCCATGCAGCGGATGCACTTGCTGAAGCTGGTGCTACAAATGTCTTTGCATCATGTACTCACCCTGTATTGTCAGGTCCAGCTCTTGATAATATTCAAAAATCTGCTATTGAAAAGCTTGTTGTGCTTGACACGATTTATCTTCCAGAAGAGCGTTTGATTGATAAAATTGAACAAATATCTATTGCTGATTTGATTTCTGAAGCAATCATTCGTAGTCATGAAAAACGCCCATTGTCACCATTGTTCGAAATGGGTCATAAATAGATTAAAGCGGCTTTTTGTCAACTGTAGTGGGTGACGAAAAGCTAACATCTAGAGAGGATCAGATAGGTCTTCTCTTTTTGTATGTTAAGAGTGATGAAAACATGCTTCCTAAAGTTAATAAAATTTCTAAAACCGAAGCCCAGACGTTTAATATCTTTGATAAGCTTATTGGTCCCCTCCAATTTTGCATTTGAGTAATGTGTTTCTAGTGCATTTTTGATGTATTGTTTATGTTTACGAAAAGTCCTAAAGACAGTTTTGAAGTAATGATTGACCTTGCTTATATTCTCCTCTATGAGTTCAAAAAACTCATCCCCCCTCTTCTCCTGAAAGTGAAAAAGCAAAAGCTGATAGAGGTTATAATAATTGGCGAGTTCTTCTGAGAAATTCAGTGTCTTCTCAACGACTTCATGTGGGCATAATGTTTGATGGAAGGTCTTTGAGTAAAAAGGGTTGAGAGATAACTTACGGCTGTCCTTTTGGAAGAGTCTCCAGTGATTTTTTAAAGCTCGATAAGGTAGTGACTTCTTATCAAACTGGTTCATGATCGCAATTCTTGTCTTTAAAAAGGCACGTCCAAGGTGCTGGATGATGTGGAAACGATCAAGAACGATTTTTGCGTTTGGAAAGAGCTTGCGAGCCAGTGGAATATAAGCTCCAGACATATCCATCGTGATAAATTGTACCTGTTGTCGGATTTCCAATGGATACTTCAAAAAGTAGTTTCGTATACAGGATAATCCAGTTTTGCTTGAACCTCGATGTAGGTATCTTTTTCGAAAACAAGAGAAGTAATGATGTTAAGGGATTTAACTCTGTGGTATTCTTAATAGATCTCATGAGTTCTTGCTAATGATGGTTTAGTCGCTTTTCATTATAGTTCTTATGGAACTTTTTGTCTGCATTTAAAAAGCTCCATAATCTCTACAGTGGTTTTTACCCCCTACAGAAATTATAGAGCCATTAAAGCTAGCCTAGGACAGTTTTTTGGTGTTTAAATGCGTTTGAGTTTTTGATATAATGTTAGGAATAATTGCAAAGAGGTGACTGTGATGGATTTAACACAACGTTTTAATAAAAATTTAGATAAGATTGAAGTCTCAATGATTCGTCAGTTTGACCAATCAATTTCAGATGTTCCAGGTATTAAAAAGTTGACGCTTGGAGAACCTGATTTTACGACTCCAGATCATGTGAAAGAAGCAGCTAAAACTGCGATTGATGCGAACCAGTCACACTATACAGGTATGGCTGGACTTCCTGATTTGCGCCAAGCTGCTGCGAATTTTGTTAAGGAAAAATACAATCTAACTTATAATCCCGATAATGAAATTTTGGTAACTATTGGGGCCACAGAAGCTCTTTCTGCGTCTTTAACAGCTATTTTGGAGCCAGGTGATACGATTCTTTTGCCTGCACCAGCCTATCCAGGATATGAGCCGATTGCAAATCTAGTTGGGGCTAAAATTGTTGAAATTGATACAACAGCTAATGATTTTGTTTTGACACCGGAGATGTTAGAAAAGGCAATTTTAGAGCAAGGTGATAAGCTTAAGGCTGTTTTACTTAACTACCCAACCAACCCAACAGGTGTGACTTATTCACGCCAACAGATTGAAGATATTGCTGAAGTTCTGAAAAAATATGATATTTTTGTTGTTAGTGATGAAGTATATTCAGAACTAACTTATGTAGATCAACATGTTTCTATTGCTGAATATTTGCCTGAGCAAACTATTTTAATCAACGGCTTGTCGAAATCTCATGCGATGACAGGATGGCGTATTGGTTTTATTTTTGCACCAGAAAGTTTGACGGCTCAGTTGATTAAGAGTCACCAGTATTTGGTGACGGCTGCAGCTACTATGGCACAATTTGCAGCTATCGAAGCATTATCTGCTGGTAAGGATGATGCACAACCAATGAAAGTTGAGTATTTGAAACGTCGGGATTATATTCTTGAAAAAATGACTGAACTTGGTTTCAAAATTATTAAACCTGATGGTGCCTTCTATATCTTTGCTAAGATTCCAGAAGGATATAATCAAGACTCCTTTAAGTTCTGTCAAGACTTTGCTCGTGAAAAAGCTATTGCTATTATTCCTGGCGTTGCTTTTGGGAAATATGGCGAAGGTTATGTTCGATTGTCGTATGCAGCTAGCATGGACACTATTGAAACAGCTATGACTCGTTTGAAAGAGTTTATGGAAGAACATGCAGAAGCTTGAGAGTAGGGGGTTTATCCTCTTCAATCGTAATTATCGTGAGAATGATAAGCTGGTTAAGATTTTTACTAAACAAGCTGGTAAACGGATGTTTTTTGTTAGAGGTGGTGGGTCAGGTAAATTGAGTGCTGTGATTCAACCTTTAAACATCGCTGAATTTATGATGACTGTAAATGATGAAGGTTTATCTTTCATAGAGGATTATAGTCAGGCAGAGTCTTTTAAGGAAATTACAAGTGATATTTTTAAACTGTCTTACGCGACCTATTTAGCTGCCTTGACTGATGCTGCTATTGCTGACGGTGTGGTAGATGCACAATTATTTGCATTTTTAGAGAAAACCCTTGTGTTAATGGAAGAGGGCTTAGATTATGAAATATTGACTAATATCTTTGAGATTCAAGTTTTGGACCGTTTTGGCGTACGATTGAATTTTCATGAATGTGTCTTTTGTCATCGTGTTGGTCTTCCTTTTGATTTCTCGTATAAGTTCTCAGGTTTACTTTGTCCCAATCATTACGAAGAAGATGAAAGGCGTAGTCATTTGGACCCTAATGTGCCTTATCTTTTGGATCGTTTCCAGGGTCTTTCGTTTGAAGAATTGAGAAGCATATCTGTTAAGGATGAAATGAAACGAAAGTTGAGACAATTTATTGATGAGCTTTATGATAATTATGTTGGGATTCATCTTAAAAGCAAGAAGTTTATTGATAATCTAAATTCTTGGGGTCATATTATGAGTAAAGAAGATAGTGCTGATTAAGCATTGTCTTCTTTTGTTTCACGTGAAACAGGAATGTAGAGGTTTTCAGTCTCAGGGGTTAAAAATGCAGGTCAGTTCGTGCTATAATAAGAAGACAATAAGCTGAAAGACTCTGCTAGGGATAGTGACCGAGGGATGTCTATCTTTGATACAGAGTGATTTATTGATAGAATTTGAGTCTATTGTTTAAGAGCAGAGGATGATAGGGAGAATGCTATGCATGTAATTGCAGTGGATGCTATGGGTGGCGATAATGCGCCACAAGCGATCGTAGAGGGAGTTAACCAAGCTTTAGCAGAGTTCAAAGATATTGAAATCCAGCTTTATGGTGACGAAGCTAAAATCAAAAACTATTTGACAGCGAATGAACGTGTGAGCATTGTACATACTGATGAAAAGATAAATTCGGATGACGAGCCCGTCAAAGCAATTCGAAAGAAAAAGAAAGCTTCGATGGTTTTAGGTGCACAAGCTGTTAAGGAGAAAGCAGCGGATGCTGTAATCTCTGCAGGGAATACAGGTGCTCTTTTGGCCGCCGGTCTTTTTGTTGTTGGACGTATTAAGGGAGTTGAAAGACCAGGTCTTATGTCAACGATGCCAAGTTTTACTGGTCAACCCTTTGATATGCTTGATCTAGGAGCTAATGCTGAAAATACAGCTAATCACTTGCATCAATATGCTATTTTAGGCTCTTTCTATGCTAAAAATGTACGTGGAATTGCCACCCCTCGTGTAGGCCTCCTTAATAATGGGACTGAGAAAACAAAGGGGGATAGTCTTCGTAAGGAGGCTTTTGAGCTTTTATCCAAGGAAGCAAGTATTAACTTCATTGGTAATGTCGAGGCGCGTGAAATCATGTCTGGAGCTGCTGATGTGGTAGTGGCTGATGGTTTCACAGGAAATGCGGTTCTTAAGGCAATTGAAGGAACTGGACTTGGCACAATGAAGACTCTTAAGTCAGCCATAATGAATGGTGGTCTCAAAGCTAAGTTAGGTGCCTTCCTATTGAAGGATAGACTTAAAGGTATGAAAGAGACGATGGATTACTCAAGTGCCGGTGGAGCTGTTCTTTTTGGGCTCAAGGCTCCTGTAGTAAAATGTCATGGATCTAGTGATGCTAAAGCAGTCTACTATACCATTAAGCAGGTTCGTAAGATGCTCGATACTAAGGTGGTGGAGCAACTAGTTGACGCTTTCGACCCGAAAGAGGAGGTTAACTGATGAGTAGAGTAGAAATTCTTCAGGAAATGCAGCTCGTTATTCAAGAGCAATTGGATAGAGAGGACATTGTTTTAACCGAAGCTACCAAATTAAATGACTTGGGTGTAGATTCAATAGAGCTTATGGAGTTCATTATTAATTTGGAGGATGAGTTTTCCCTAGAGATTTCTGATAATACCATTGATCATATGGATAAGGTATCAGATTTGTTAGACTATTTGTCTGAGCAATTGAATAACAAATAAGAAAACTAGACTCTAGTTGTTAGATTCTAGAGGAATATAATAATGAAGCAACTATATGTTGTTGCATGTTTTCATTTTATTGGAGTGAGATAAAAAGCTAAAAGTTACATTGATTTAGCACTATCTCACTCCTTTTTTCTATACTTTTTTATTAAAAAAACTCTAACCAACACTAAAAATCCGAACGTTATTTGTTTAAGAAAACAAAAAAGTTTGATATATGTTTGTTTTTGGATTTTTGTGTGATATAATTAAGATGAACAAACTTGAAAGGCGAACGATTCTATGTCAAACCAACTGATTTATACTGGGAAAGCTAAAGATATTTATAGTACAGAAGACGAAAATGTGATTAAGTCGGTCTATAAGGACCAGGCAACCATGCTTAATGGTGCTCGTAAGGAGACCATTAAAGGGAAAGGCGTGCTTAATAATCAGATTTCGTCTCTTATTTTTGAAAAATTGAACGCTGCGGGTGTGGCTACTCATTTTATCGAACGTATCTCTGATACAGAACAACTTAACAAGAAGGTTACAATCATTCCTTTGGAGGTTGTGCTTCGTAACGTGACTGCGGGTTCTTTCTCAAAACGTTTCGGTGTGGAAGAAGGTCTGGACTTGAAAACTCCAATTGTTGAATTTTACTACAAAAACGATGATTTGGATGATCCATTTATCAATGATGAGCATGTGAAGTTTTTGGATATTGCTAATGATGAGCAAATTGCTTATATCAAGGAGGAAACACGTCGTATCAACGAATTGCTAAAAGATTGGTTTGAGCAAATTGGTCTTCGTTTGATTGACTTCAAATTGGAGTTTGGTTTTGATAAGGATGGCAAGATTATCTTGGCAGATGAATTTTCACCAGATAACTGTCGTCTTTGGGATGCGGAAGGGCACCATATGGATAAGGATGTTTTCCGTCGTGATCTCGGTAGCTTGACAGATGTGTATGAAGTTGTATTGGAAAAATTGCAAGGATTGAAGTAAAGTTTTACTTGGTCGTCACTACAATCTTTTAGTGGAAATAGATAAAGGAAATAAAATGGATAAACGTATTTTCGTTGAGAAAAAAGCTGATTTTCGTGTGAAATCTCGCTCTTTATTAAAAGAATTACAGCATAATATTCAGTTGAAAACCTTGAATGATCTTCGTATTGTACAAGTTTACGATGTCTTTAATTTGGCAGAGGATTTGTTTGCCCGTGCGGAAAAATATATCTTTTCTGAGCAAGTGACCGATACTGTTTTGGATGAAGCTACAGTTAAGACTGACCTTGAGAAGTATGCTTTCTTTGCTATCGAAAGCTTGCCTGGTCAATTTGATCAACGTGCAGCATCTTCACAAGAAGCTTTGCTTTTGCTTGGTAGCTCAAGTGATGTAACGGTTAATACTGCTCAATTGTACTTGGTTAACAAGGACATTGCTGCTAATGAATTGGAAGCTGTTAAAAATTATCTATTGAACCCAGTGGACTCTCGTTTCAAAGATATCACTGTTGGTATTGCTAAACAGGATTTCTCTGAGTCTGACAAAACGATTCCAAACTTGGATTTCTTTGAAACTTATACAGCAGAAGATTTTGCACAGTATAAGGCAGATCAAGGATTGGCCATGGAAGTGGATGACCTGCTCTTCATTCAAGATTACTTCAAGTCAATTGGACGTGTGCCAACTGAGACTGAACTTAAGGTTTTGGATACTTACTGGTCTGACCACTGCCGCCACACAACTTTCGAGACTGAGTTGAAAAACATCGACTTCTCAGCTTCTAAATTCCAAAAACAATTGCAAGCAACTTATGACAAATATATTGCCATGCGTGATGAGTTGGGACGTGCAGAAAAACCTCAAACCTTAATGGATATGGCGACTATTTTTGGTCGTTATGAGCGTGCCAATGGCCGTTTGGATGACATGGAAGTTTCTGACGAAATCAATGCCTGCTCAGTTGAAATTGAAGTAGATGTCAATGGTGTCAAAGAACCATGGCTTCTTATGTTCAAGAACGAAACTCATAACCACCCAACGGAAATCGAACCATTTGGTGGAGCGGCTACTTGTATCGGTGGTGCCATTCGTGACCCATTGTCAGGTCGTTCATACGTTTACCAAGCTATGCGTATCTCAGGTGCTGGTGATATTACAACACCAATTGCTGAAACTCGTGCTGGTAAATTGCCACAACAAGTGATTTCTAAAACAGCGGCACACGGTTATTCTTCATACGGTAACCAAATTGGTTTGGCAACAACTTATGTTCGTGAATACTTCCACCCAGGTTTCGTTGCTAAGCGTATGGAGCTAGGTGCAGTTGTCGGTGCGGCTCCTAAGGAAAATGTTGTCCGTGAGAAACCTGAAGCAGGTGATGTGATTATCTTGCTCGGTGGTAAGACTGGACGTGATGGTGTCGGTGGTGCGACAGGTTCTTCTAAAGTTCAAACGGTTGAATCTGTTGAAACAGCTGGTGCTGAGGTTCAAAAAGGGAATGCCATCGAAGAACGTAAGATTCAACGTCTTTTCCGTAATGGGGATGTGACACGTCTGATCAAGAAATCAAATGACTTTGGTGCTGGTGGTGTCTGTGTGGCTATCGGTGAATTGGCAGATGGTCTTGAAATTGATCTAGACAAAGTGCCATTGAAATACCAAGGTTTGAACGGTACCGAAATTGCCATCTCTGAATCTCAAGAACGTATGGCTGTGGTGGTTCGTCCAGAAGATGTAGATATCTTCGTTGCTGAATGTAACAAAGAAAATATTGATGCAGTTGTCGTTGCAACCGTGACTGAAAAACCAAATCTCGTCATGCACTGGAATGGTAAAACAATTGTTGATTTGGAACGTCGTTTCCTTGATACAAATGGTGTGCGTACAGTAGTAGATGTTAAGGTGGTTGACAAGGATGTCAAGCTTCCAGAAGAACGCAAAACCTCTGCTGAAACCCTTGAAGCAGATACGCTTGAAGTTTTGGCTGACCTTAACCATGCAAGTCAAAAAGGTTTACAAACTATGTTTGATAGCTCGGTTGGTCGTTCAACAGTCAATCACCCACTTGGTGGTCGATACCAAATTACTCCAACTGAAGCTTCTGTTCAGAAATTGCCAGTCCAATATGGCGTGACAACAACTGCCTCTGTCATAGCCCAAGGATTTAACCCATACATCGCAGAATGGTCTCCATATCATGGTGCTGCATATGCAGTCATCGAAGCAACAGCTCGTTTGGTTGCTGTTGGTGCAAATTGGTCTAAGGCTCGTTTCTCTTACCAAGAATACTTCGAGCGTATGGATAAAAAAGCAGAGCGTTTTGGTCAACCAGTATCAGCTCTTCTTGGATCAATCGAAGCTCAGATTCAACTTGGTTTGCCATCTATTGGTGGTAAGGACTCCATGTCAGGCACCTTTGAAGAATTGACAGTACCACCAACCTTGGTTGCTTTTGGGGTGACAACAGCAGACAGTCGTAAGGTCCTTTCTCCAGAATTTAAGGCTGCTGGTGAAAATATCTACTACATCCCAGGTCAAGCTTTGGCCCAAGAGATTGATTTTGATCTCATCAAGTCTAACTTTGCTCAGTTTGAAGCTATCCAAGCTGATCACAAAGTGACAGCTGCATCAGCTGTCAAATATGGTGGTGTCATTGAAGCTCTTGCACTTGCAACGTTTGGGAACCATATCGGGGCGACTGTAACCCTTGAAAATCTTGAGACTGCCTTAACAGCTCAATTGGGAGGATTCATCTTCACATCTCCGGAAGAGATTGCAAGTGTTGGCAAGATTGGACAAACAGTAGCTGACTTTACACTTGCTGTCAACGGTGTAACGCTTGATGGACATAAACTTGACAGTGCCTTTCAAGGTAAATTGGAAGAGGTTTACCCAACTGAATTTGCACAAGCAACTGAGTTAGAAGAAGTACCTGCTGTGACGTCAGATACTGTTATAAAAGCTAAAGAAGTAGTTGAGAAACCAGTGGTTTACATCCCAGTATTCCCAGGTACTAACTCTGAGTATGACTCTGCTAAGGCCTTTGAAAAAGAAGGTGCCAAAGTCAACTTAGTACCATTTGTAACATTGAATGAAGAAGCGATTGTCAAGTCTGTTGTCACCATGGTTGACAATATTGAAAAAGCTAACATTATCTTCCTTGCAGGTGGCTTCTCAGCAGCGGATGAACCAGATGGAGCAGCTAAATTTATCGTTAACATCTTGCTCAATGAAAAAGTACGTGCAGCTATTGATAGCTTCATCGAACGTGGTGGTTTGATTATTGGTATCTGTAACGGATTCCAAGCCCTTGTTAAATCAGGTCTTCTTCCATACGGTAACTTTGAAGATGCAAGCAGCACGAGTCCAACCCTCTTCTACAATGATGCCAACCAACACGTGGCTAAGATGGTTGAAACACGTATTGCCAATACTAACTCACCTTGGCTTGCTGGAGTGAAAGTTGGTGACATCCATACCATCCCAGTATCACACGGTGAAGGTAAATTTGTCGTGACGACTGAAGAATTTGCGGAGCTTCGCGATAATGGTCAAATCTTTAGCCAATATGTTGACTTCGAAGGCAAACCTAGCATGGATTCTAAATATAATCCAAATGGTTCTGTCAATGCTATTGAAGGTATCACAAGCAAGAACGGTCAAATTATTGGTAAGATGGGACACTCAGAACGTTTCGAAGATGGTCTCTTCAAAAATATTCCTGGAAATAAAGAACAGCACCTCTTTGCGTCAGCGGTTAAATACTTCACTGGAAAATAATAGAGCGAGTTTAGCGCACTCAGTAATGATATTTTTCGCTGTAGCGATATTCTTAGAGAACTGGAGAATTTTGTAAAATCGAGATCAAATTGGAAGAATGAGACGCTAGAGATAGCTACACTCGTTCGTGTTACCTAAGAAAATTATCACAAATAAAAGGTATATAAAATGACATACGAAGTTAAATCTCTTAATGAAGAATGTGGTGTTTTTGGAATTTGGGGTCACCCAGATGCTGCCAAATTAACTTATTTCGGACTTTATAGTCTTCAACACCGTGGCCAAGAGGGGGCAGGAATTCTCTCAAATGATGCGGGTCAATTGAAGCGTCATCGTGATATGGGGCTTCTCTCAGAAGTTTTCCGTGATCCAGCCAACTTGGATAAGCTAACTGGAATGGCTGCTATCGGTCATGTTCGTTATGCGACTGCTGGTGAAGCTTCTGTAGACAATATTCAACCATTCATGTTTAAGTTTCACGATGGACAGCTTGGTCTTGCTCATAATGGGAATTTGACTAATGCAGTGTCACTAAGACGTGAGTTGGAGAAGAATGGGGCCATTTTTAGCTCAACTTCTGATTCAGAAATCTTAGCTCACTTGATTCGTCGTAGCCATAACCCATCATTTATGGGAAAAGTAAAAGAAGCTCTGAACACTATCAAAGGTGGATTTGCTTACCTTCTTATGATTGAGGACAAGCTAATTGCAGCCTTGGATCCAAATGGTTTTCGTCCCCTTTCTATTGGTAAGATGGCCAATGGAGCTATCGTGGTTTCATCTGAAACCTGTGCCTTTGAAGTAGTTGGAGCAGAGTGGATTCGCGATGTAAATCCAGGTGAAGTTGTTATCATCGATGATAACGGCATCACTTACGATAACTATACAACGGACACTCAATTGGCTGTTTGCTCAATGGAGTATATCTACTTTGCCCGTCCTGATTCAAATATCCGAGGGGTCAATGTCCATACAGCTCGTAAACGTATGGGTGCTCAATTAGCACGTGAGTTCAAACATGAAGCAGATATTGTCGTTGGTGTGCCTAATTCATCACTTAGCGCAGCCATGGGATTTGCGGAAGAATCAGGCTTGCCAAATGAAATGGGCTTGATTAAAAACCAATACACCCAACGTACCTTTATCCAACCAACACAAGAATTGCGTGAGCAAGGAGTTCGTATGAAACTCTCTGCCGTATCAGGTGTTGTTAAAGGAAAACGTGTGGTCATGATTGACGATTCCATTGTTCGTGGAACAACGTCCCGTCGTATCGTTCAACTCTTGAAAGAAGCAGGGGCGACTGAGGTTCACGTGGCTATCGGAAGTCCAGCCCTTGCTTACCCATGTTTCTACGGTATCGATATTCAAACACGTAAGGAATTGATTGCTGCCAATCACACAGTAGAAGAAATCCGTGAAATCATTGGTGCGGATAGCTTGACTTACTTGTCTATCGATGGCTTGATTGATTCCATTGGAATTGACACAGATGAACCAAATGGTGGCCTTTGTGTGGACTACTTCACTGGCAAATATTCAACACCATTGTATGACTACGAAAAAAGCTATTTGGAAAGTTTGGAAGAACACACTTCTTTCTATTAAGAGCAGTGCAGAAGAAAAAGAGGAAAAATTATGTCTAAAAATGCTTACGCGCAGTCTGGTGTAGACGTTGAAGCAGGTTATGAAGTTGTTGAACGTATCAAAAAACACGTTGCCCGTACAGAGCGTGCAGGTGTCATGGGAGGTCTTGGTGGCTTTGGTGGTATGTTTGACCTTTCAAAAACAGGTGTCAAAGAGCCCGTTTTGATTTCAGGGACAGATGGTGTCGGAACTAAACTCATGCTTGCTATCAAGTATGATAAGCATGATACTATCGGTCAAGACTGTGTGGCTATGTGTGTTAACGATATTATCGCTGCAGGTGCTGAACCCCTTTACTTCCTTGACTACGTAGCAACTGGTAAAAATGAACCAGCTAAATTGGAACAAGTCATTGCTGGTGTGGCTGAGGGTTGTGTGCAATCTGGTGTGGCCCTCATTGGTGGTGAGACTGCTGAGATGCCTGGTATGTATGGCGAAGACGACTATGACTTGGCTGGTTTCGCAGTAGGTGTCGCTGAAAAATCACAAATCATCGACGGTTCAAAAGTAGCCGAAGGTGATGTGCTTCTTGGACTTGCCTCAAGCGGTATCCACTCAAATGGTTACTCACTCGTTCGTCGTGTTTTTGCTGATTACACAGGTGAAGAAGTCCTCCCAGAACTTGAAGGCCAAAAACTTAAAGACGTTCTTCTTGAACCAACTCGTATCTACGTCAAAGCAGCTTTGCCACTCATCAAAGAAGAATTGGTTAACGGTATTGCTCACATCACAGGTGGTGGTTTCATTGAAAATGTACCACGTATGTTCTCAGATGACTTGGCTGCTGAAATTGACGAAAGCAAAGTGCCAGTTCTTCCAATTTTCAAAGCCCTTGAAAAATATGGTGAAATCAAACATGAAGAAATGTTTGAAATCTTCAACATGGGTATTGGTCTCATGCTTGCGGTGAAACCAGAAAATGTGGAACGTGTCAAAGAACTTCTTGACGAACCTGTTTATGAAATCGGTCGAATTGTGAAGAAGGATGGCGCAAGTGTGGTGATTAAATAATGGCTAAAAGGATTGCTGTGTTTGCCTCTGGCAACGGCTCAAACTTCCAGGTGATTGCGGAACAATTTCCAGTAGAATTTGTCTTTTCAGATCACCGTGATGCCTATGTCTTAGAACGTGCCAAAAATCTAGGTGTGGCTAGCCATGCCTTTGAACTCAAGGAATTTGACAATAAAGAAGCTTATGAAGAAGCCATCGTCAAACTCTTGGATGAACACCAGATTGACTTGGTTTGTTTGGCCGGTTATATGAAAATCGTCGGTCCAACCTTGCTAGCAGCTTATGAAGGCCGTATCATCAATATTCACCCGGCTTATCTCCCTGAATTTCCAGGTGCTCATGGCATTGAGGATGCTTGGAATGCAGGTGTTGATCAGTCTGGTGTGACTATTCACTGGGTGGATTCTGGTGTTGATACCGGTAAGGTTATCAAACAAGTCCGTGTGCCACGCCTTGAAGGTGATACCCTTGATACTTTCGAAACTCGCATCCACGAAACAGAGTACAAGCTCTATCCAGAAGTCTTGGATAGTTTGGGAGTAGCGAGAAAATGAGGAAGTGCTAGAGTTGAATGAAAATTTTCGACTGTAGCAGAGAAAGAACTTTAAAAAAGGAAAATAAAATGACTAAACGCGCACTAATTAGTGTCTCAGATAAAGCGGGCATTGTTGAATTTGCCCAAGAACTCAAAAAACTTGGTTGGGATATCATCTCAACAGGTGGTACCAAAGTTACCCTTGACAATGCTGGTGTTGACACCATTGCCATTGATGATGTAACTGGTTTCCCAGAAATGATGGACGGTCGTGTGAAGACTCTTCATCCAAATATCCACGGTGGTCTCCTCGCTCGTCGTGACCTTCATAGCCACCTTCAAGCGGCTAAGGACAATAATATCGAACTTATCGACCTTGTTGTGGTAAACCTTTACCCATTCAAGGAGACTATTCTCAAACCAGACGTGACCTATGCTGACGCAGTTGAAAACATCGATATCGGTGGGCCATCAATGCTTCGTTCAGCGGCAAAAAACCACGCTAGCGTAACAGTTGTTGTAGATCCTGCTGACTATGCTGTTGTTCTTGACGAGTTGTCAGCAAATGGTGAAACAACTTACGAAACTCGCCAACGTTTGGCAGCAAAAGTATACCGTCACACAGCTTCATACGATGCTTTGATTGCTGAATACTTCACATCTCAAGTGGGTGAAACAAAACCTGAAAAACTCACTTTAACTTATGACCTTAAACAACCAATGCGTTACGGTGAAAACCCTCAACAAGACGCAGACTTCTACCAAAAAGGTTTGCCAACGGCTTACTCAATTGCTTCAGCAAAACAGCTTAACGGTAAAGAATTGTCATTCAACAATATCCGTGACGCTGATGCCGCTATCCGTATCATCCGTGATTTCAAAGACCGTCCAACAGTTGTGGCTCTCAAACACATGAACCCATGTGGTATCGGTCAAGCTGATGACATCGAAACAGCTTGGGACTACGCTTATGAAGCTGACCCAGTGTCAATCTTCGGTGGTATTGTAGTTCTTAACCGTGAAGTGAATGCTGAGACAGCTAAGAAAATGCATGGTGTCTTCCTTGAAATCATTATTGCACCAAGCTATACAGATGAAGCGATTGAAATTTTGACTACCAAGAAGAAAAATTTACGTATCCTTGAGTTGCCATTTGATGCTCAAGATGCTAGTGGAGTGGAAGCGGAATACACTGGTGTTGTTGGAGGTCTCCTTGTTCAAAACCAAGACGTTGTTAAAGAAAGTCCAGCTGACTGGCAAGTGGTTACTAAACGCCAACCAACTGATACAGAAGTGACAGCTCTTGAGTTTGCTTGGAAAGCCGTCAAGTACGTCAAATCAAATGGTATCATCGTGACTAACGACCACATGACACTTGGTGTTGGCCCTGGCCAAACTAACCGTGTGGCTTCCGTCCGTATCGCTATTGACCAAGCCAAAGGGCGTCTTGACGGTGCTGTTCTTGCTTCAGATGCCTTCTTCCCATTTGCAGATAACGTGGAAGAAATCGCCAAAGCAGGTATCAAGGCTATTATCCAACCAGGTGGCTCAGTACGTGACCAGGAGTCTATCGAAGCAGCTGATAAATATGGATTAACGATGATCTTTACAGGCGTTCGTCACTTCCGTCATTAAAAATTTACGAAGCATCTAAGTAATTGGATGTTTTTAAGATGCCTTAAGCTTTCTTTAAGCTATCCAAGCTATACTAAGGTCATCCTAAAAAACTTTTTTTCATAAATCTCCTAAAATAACTGCACCCCAAAAGT
>PVML01018039.1_pt1 | contig 18529 bp, 14 predicted proteins | sample 1853371 | NCBI WGS metagenome assembly PVML01 (sample SAMN08533508, study PRJNA380276) | Human gut metagenome, whole genome shotgun sequencing project. | isolation source: participant 1, chromium library | host: Homo sapiens | collected 2017 | reverse complement strand
ACTAATACTTGTAATCGATTAATTAAGGATACTAATTTTTTAGACTCAAGTCCGGGAGCACAAATAAGCACTGTTTGAACTCCTGTATCTTTAATAACGCTTTCTACATCTTTAAAGGCCCCAAGGCATGGGTATTCTTTAGCGATAGATGATGATTTAGGATTATCATCTACATAACCAATAATTTTATAGGTAGTAATTGGCATGCGATCTAAAGCCCTCTTTACAAGTTCTGCAGTCTTCCCCGCCCCAACGAGAAGGATTGGAATTGTTAAATATCCTGTTTTTGAAAGTATTTTCCCTACAATAAAACGCTCGCTAAAGATAAATACGAGCATACATATATAAGCAAAGGCAACAAATAGACGAGACACATCGTTAATTACATGGCCCGTGTACATTAGAACAATCGATACGACAACTCCTATGGTAATGCTGCGGAATAGATTTTTCATCGTATCCCAATAAGGTGTTACCACAGAATAGGCATTATTAAGCAATAATATAGTTAAAAATACGATAGGCACAATACCATATACGTAAATTTCTTCTACCTTAAAATTTGAACTTACCGGTAAAATTGATAAGTTTAAACGCAAATAATAAGCTGCTAATGTCCCCAAAACAATAGCAATATAATCTGCTATAAGCACGATGAGCTTACTTATAAATAACTTTTTATTATTGTTATTACAGATAGAACGATTCATACTAATACCCCAAATTATAAAAAAAGATTGTTTTCTCAATATATTTTCAAGAAAACAACCTCTCTATCATACGAATACAATGTACCAATATTTACATATATTGTATCATATTTAAATATGTAAAACTATAAAAAACATAGATTTCACCTATCTTTTATGTAGTTATTTATTCTTTAAGTCTATTTAAATCCTACTTAATTGTCTATTAAATGGTAGTTAAATACCTTCCAATACAGCTATACGATTCTCAATTATCCCTTAATTGAAGCATCGTAGCTAACATAAAATACATGATGCGCATTCCTGATGAATTATCTAAAGTATACTCCACTTGGCCAAATACAAATACATAACAGATAACAGCAATCATAGCACAAAGACTATAAGGATCTCGCTTCTTAAACCAAACCACAAAATTATCAACAATAATAGATCCATAAAAGATGAGAACCCCTAATAGACCTAACAGGCCTACCTCACCAAGAAGTTGAATAAAGTTATTATGAGCATGATATAAATGTTGATTTTCTGTTGGTAATCGATAAGATGCTTCATATATAGTACGCCATTGTCCTATACCTACACCTGTCACAGGATGGTCTTTAAACATATTGATTGACGATGTCCATACATCAAAGCGACCTAAGTTGGAACCATCTGTAGTCGTATTTGTAATGGATTCAAATCTGGCTACATATTGAGGCTGTGTACTAAATCCCCATACGATACCACCTAATGTAGCAAGAACAGCAACTACACACCCAAATCGTTTTAGTATATATGGCAAGGATACGATAGGTACCATAATCATATTAAAGAGCCAAGATCCTCTACTTTGATTGCCATACATACCAAAACCAACACAGCCAAGTGCCCATAAAGCGGATGCTTTCACATAGCTAGGAAAGGCCGAATCTAATAAAATAACGCAGAAAATAGGCACTAACATAACCATGAGGCCCGATATGGTCAACACGCTACTACCAAATCCCCATCCTCTATCGGTCATTCCCGAAACATGTTGATAAAAGGCTACTAAATTATCGATACCAAAATCCACAAAAAATACGGCAAGCATTGTAAATAATGTTTTCTTATCACGAATACACAGGGCGATAACGAAAAATACAGGAATCCGCCACAGCCAAACATTGATAAATTCGGGTAATCCTACAGCTATATTGTTCGTTAGTACTGCGGAAGGCAATAACAATAACAACATTAGAGCAAACGTTTTACTATATTTTTTAACATAGGACGGAACATATAGGTCATGCCTATGTTTCCAAATATAGAAGATACTTAACAAAATGGCAATAACATAAAATACTTGACCAGCTGCCATGGATAGCCTTGTAAAGCATGCCATCAACGTAATCATAATGGCAATCCACGACTCTAATCTTACACTTGATAATACCCCCATGTTCATTCTCCCTTACATATAAACTACAAACCTTACATAGCACCCCTTATACATGTATGATAGATTGAATCAATGCACGATGACTGTAATCCTCATTTGCATTCATTAAACCCTGATTATATTGCTCTTTATGATGCTGTAAATTCTCTACAAACGTTTGAATCCCCTGTCTGATGGAATGTACATCATCTAAATTTAAAAATTCCCCAATGGAATACTGTTCTAATACCTCGGGATTAATTTCTGGAGATATAAGAACAGGTTTGTGAAAGCCAATCGCCGTGAATAGCATAGCTGCCCAGTGATAGCGATATCGTTCAGCCCCATATGGCAATAATAAAGCATCTACACTCAATAAAGCCGTATCCCAGTCTTTCCCTATCAGACTGGCATGGATGAACTTAATATTACTATATTGGCTATATTTCTTGATGATAGACTCAAATAATGCCCCATCTTCAGGTTTTACTGTTGCTCCTTGAACGACGAGTTGTACCGAATCATCATAATTAAGCGATACAAAGGCATCAATAAAGCGCTCAATATTTTTCTCTTTTCTAAACTGACCAAAGAACCCCAATTTTATTGGTTTTGATGTTATCTGTTTATTCGCTAATATAGGAGTTTCCAAATTAGTACCTATACAAGTTGTAGATTCCGAATCTTTTTTGTCTTGTATACTAACATTGCCTTGTGTAGCATAATTTCCTTGTTCTCCATTCAATTCACTCGATGGCAAGAACACAGGAGGCAAAATTTTACGGACTCTTGGTAGATCAGAGCGCAACATATCATCGCGCAAGGAGATAACATCAAGATATAGTTTTTTATACGCATTAGCACGATGAGCTTGCTTGATAAAGCGATCCATTTCGCCCTTCCCAATGCCGTGGAAGATAACATGTACTGCTGCCTTACTGTCCTTTAATGGCGTGTCTAACAAAGCCTTAATATAACGGTATGTCCCTGTGGGAATGATTAAAGCATCTATATTATGTTCTTTAATTTTTTCTGCTGCTGATGTGAACCAACTGCGGCGACGGCGTTCTCGTAAAATGGATAAAAACGGCTTCTTCCAGTTAGACGCCCCCGCATAGGTCACTACTTCTCCCCCTTCTAAATACACTATATCTACTCCATAGTCTACTTTGAAAGGAAAGTTCTCTGGCACGAATAGTACTGGCTCATGACCTTGACGCTTCAGTTCATTGATGAGGATGCGATCAAACTCCACCTCATGACCAGCAGGCATGACAATACTTTCTAAAATTGCTACGCGCATAGCACACCTCTAGGCCCTTACGTACGGTTTTATGTTTTCTTGAATCATAGCTTCATACTCATCTAAAAGAGCATAGCGATTGCGATATTGGCTACGTTTTTGTGATTTAATCTCTTCCATAGGTTTGCGTTCTTCTTCAAGTGGAATGGTGAAGTAATTTGGATCAGATTCCAATACGGTACCGCCGATATCCTCCCACAAAGTATCTAATATGGCCACCTTTGCTTTATTACCACGCACCATATGTGAATTTGCATAGAAACCTTCATCAGATACGGCAAGTATGGATTCTACTTGCGCAGCACGACCAATTTCACGAATCAAGAAAGTAATAAAGTTCTTCGGACGGTAACCATACATCTTTTTCGTAATCTTCTTAGCTCGCTCAAGTCCATCTTTATAACCTTGAATCGTACCGATAACAAGACTTCTCTCTCCGTTAGGGCCTTTAGCAAAGCGAATATTTGCATGATACACACCTTTATCTTCGAGCAAGAGCATAACCGTCAAGAAGCCTTCCTTCCGTTGTCCTGGCTCGTAATAGAGATGAGCAGACATATCGAGTTCATCGGAACTCCAAAGGGTAATACCTCGTTTTTTATCGAAATAATCAAACTCTGCTTCGTCTACATACATGAGCTGAATCGCTTCATCCGTAAACACCTCTTGTAAGATGGTGAAATGCTGACGGAGGGCTTCCAAGCGCCACTGAGGTGTAGAATTTTTAATCAAAAACATACGGCTCATCAATTCATAGAGACTGGGATGTTTTTGCAACAGCTTTGGATCTGCCGTATAGGACTTAAAGAAATTTTCAAATTCCGTAACTGTTGAGTCATGACGACAAGAGCGCATTGTATGTAAGAAGGTGCGTCTCGTTTCACGCCATGTGCGCTTACCATATATAGTACGGCCTATGTGCCAATGTTTTCCAAAATTGCCTAACATAATGCTCCCTCTATTACAATTTTCCCTTGGATTTTAGTAAATAGTAAAACTTCACATATTTAGTCATTGTGTAAAAGTAGTGATTAACGGACAAAATAAAGCCCATCTTCCCATCGAGAATACCACCTTGTAAGAAGTACACCTTGATGAAAGCCCAGGTAGGACGCAAAATTATATCCTTGATAAAAGAACAGCTTTTACCATTATCACGATATTTTTCAGCAGATAATGTAGTATAGTTGTTGAATTTATTGAAATATTGATGCCAATTATCGTAGGTGTAATGGTACATCGGATGTTGTAATTTTTCTGTTGGATACGGCGTAATTATAGCAGGATGCACATAGCCTTCTACATAGCTGCCCTCTTTAGGCATGAGGCGAAGTACATAGTCCGGACGTAATACGCCGTGCGTGGCGTGGTTATGATGGAATTTATTGCGCCGTTGAATCCAATACGCTTTATTAGGTTCATTTACAACGATAGCTTGAATTTCTTTTGCTAGAGGCTCAGAAATGCGCTCATCCGCATCAAGAAATAAGATCCAATCGGATGTAGCTTGTTCAATGCCAAATGTCTGTTGCGCACCCCAATCGCCATTCATGGCGTGTTGCACAACACGAGCACCCATTTCTTTGGCAATTTTTACGGTATCATCGGTACTGAAATCATCGATAACTAAAACTTCATCGGCAAACTGCACAGACTCAATGCAGTCATGAATATTATGTTCTTCATTTCTCGCTAAGATTATTACAGATACAGTTGCCATAGTTTTACCTTTCACTTACGAACGTACTTGTTTTGCTAAATACGATAAACGAGCCCCTATTTTATGAATCCAATCGGCACGACCGAAGGACCATAAAAAGAGCTTATATTTAGAATTTAATAGCTTGTAGGATGCATCATTACGATAAGTTTCAATCATTTTTTTGCACTTATCGTAATACACTTGATTACCCGTTGGTTTTGCATAATAAGCCGTTAAACAGGATAATACAGCTTTCATCAATAAGCTATTGCAATCATCAACATATGATAATTGATGATCTATAGCGTATTGCAAACGTTCCTCGTAACCAAGTACAAAGTCCCATCGAGATTTAGCATCAAAAGAGGTTTGAGTTATGGAATTTGGATTGAGTCGATAGTAATAGTAACAACGATTGATATGACCCACCCGATTAGCATTGGCCACATAGAGATAGGATGTAGCAGTATCCTCAAATTTTCGACCTACAGGAAAACGCACATCACCAATAGCACTGCGTTTATATAACTTACTCCAAGCAGCCACAAAACAATCATGCATGGCTAATCGCAAGGCATCCTCTTTACTATAAATTTCTAATTGTCCATCATTACAACCTTCAATAATATCGCCACTTTTATCTCTGAAAGCAGTAAACTCGATAATATCAAGATCATATTCTTTTAGAAGCTGCAACATATCTTCAAAAAGGGTAAGCCCAATGTAATCATCGGAGTCTACAAAGGAAATATAGTCACCATTAGCCGTTTCTATCCCCGTATTGCGAGCTGCACTGAGACCACCATTTTCTTGATGGATGACCTTGATACGTTCGTCATAGGCTGCATATTGATCGCAAATGTCACCACTCATATCTTTAGAGCCATCATCTACTAAGATGATTTCTAAATTCATATAGGTTTGGTTTTGAATGGATTCAATACATTCTGCAACATAAGATTCCACATTATAGACGGGTACAATGACCGAAATTAACTCCATTCCATGCTCCTCTTACACATGTACTAGCCAAACTAGTTTTACAAACTCTCAAACTTATATAGTTGGTTCTAGCTACATATCATTAGCTAAAATGTTCCTCACTTAATACTATTTCCATGTTTAATGCGCCATGCCGCAAGTTCACGCATGTTTTTAATCATATCCCCATAGGATTGAGGCATGCTCGCACTTTGTTCTAACACTTTGCCACTTTTATCAAGATATAGTCTATGATTAAATACAAATTCCTCTTGTGTAAACAAACTTGGCACCATCGCTTCATAGGTTTGACCAGGTCGGCCTACCAATTCCGCTAAGGTTGGAATGATTTGAATGCTCATGCCGAACGCATTAGGTGCAAGCCAATCTTTATGAATGCTGCGACCATAAAAAATAATCGGAATAGTAGATGCCACATTAGGACCTACTTCACGAGCAAAGTTAAAGCGTTCGCTATGGTCACCTGTAATGACGAACAGTGCAGACGGATCTGCTGTTTCTTCGCGAGCGATAAAATTACCCATTACATGGTCTGCATACCAAATATGACCCATTTCGTTCAATTGCTTATCGTTTTCTTCAATAGAATCTGGCAAATGACCTTTTACCTTATTCACATCGTAGCCTTCCTTAGCCACATTGATGCTATACGGTGGATGATTAGAGGTGGTCATAATCACATTGAGGATTTTTTCCCCTCTATGCTGATCCATGTAGGCAGAAATAGCTTTAAACAAGTCTTTATCGCCTACGCCCCAAGCATTGCCGTCTTCGCTTGGCATTTCAGAGGCATCGTGGAATTCATCGAAACCTTGAGATAAAACAAAGTTTTTAACATTTTGCCATGTGCTAAAGCCACCATACCAAAATACAGTCTTGTAACCTAGCTTTTTCATAACAGGACCAATGCCTAAACCGTAAGGCTCTTTGAAACTTTCACCTTCATAGTTAGGATATAGTCCTGTATCAGGCATCCCTGTCAATAAACCATTGATGGCCGGCATCGTGCCTGTGCCTTGGGCAAGAGCTAATTGCGTGCTCATCGCTTGAGGGCTGGCAGCGTATTTACGACCTTGCTCAACGAGGTACGCACCAGGCTCGTTATATTCAGCAAGGAACGGCCACAAGCCATAGGATTCTCCAAGAACGAGGTTTATAGACTGCGGTTGATCCGCTAATCGTTGTGTCGTAATGGTTCTCGTGAAAGAACCGTCAAAATTTGTACCGTTAAACTTACCACCAACGGCAGTGATCTTTTCATTTAACTCTTGAGGCGTTAAATTGATAACCTCAAGCTCAGCCGTCCGTTTAGCAATGCTTTTAACACGATAGAGAGCCTGCACATCGTCGAGGATATTTTCATTCAACAGATTGGAGCTGAGGCGAGCCGCACTTTCCCAGTTGATGGAATTCGTATAACTGAAAGCACCGCCAAATCTAAAGAATAGACCTAGTACGCCGATAACAATAGTCAGCCCAATGCCCGTCATCCATTGTGTTTTCTTTGTCTTAGGATACCAAGTAGTACAAAGTCGTTGATTATCTGCAGAATCAATATTTTTTAAATCATCAGCATCATCACCATTCCTTAGATTATCAGCGTAGTCACTATATTTCTTCGTGTTCCACGCTAAAAAACGAACTAGGAACCAGCAAAGAGCTGCGCTCAATACAACGGCCCCAATGATGTACATGAGGGCATTATATTCGTTGATTGCTGTATTTACAATGGCGCCGATATCATCGTTTTTACCATTGATGAGCATCGCATTGTAAGAGGAGTTAAAGATTTTATAAAACGGAATACGTCCCAAAAATAGGAATGTCAACAATACAGTCGCAATGGAGTAGAGGACCTGTTTAATGCGCAAAGACGGCCATTTTGGTGCAAAGGTATGCACCAACGTACCCCCTAAAAAGCCCAGTAAACACAAAGAACCGACGGTCTTGAGACTCAATCTAAAGCCTAGCCATAAGGACGTAAGGATATTCTCCATCGTCACGGAAGCCAGTTGTGATTGAAATACTGCAAGAAACACGATTCTAAATGCAGTCAACAAAACAGAGAAAAAGATAAATACCTTAATCTCTGTTCGTATGCCTTCAAATAATCGCTGCCATCGGTTCATCATTAACCCCTAACTGTTGAATCGTATAACCAAATTGTTAAATCACTAATCCAACTATATTGTTACAAACGTAACAAAACTACATAACTATACTACCTAAATGAGTAATAAAATTTATAAACTACATATATATGCTATATATATCCTACGTAATATATTACGTAATATTCTACTAATTACATAACTATCAATTATTTCGGATATTTCTTACATTTAGGACCTTTACATCGTTTGCATTTACCGCATCCACGGTCGATAGTCTCAGCACCTGCTGATTTCTTTGCACTAGCACTCTCCTTGACCATCTTTTCAGAGGCCTTACTATTCCATACGGAAACTATCGATTCTGCTTTTTTGCGGATTCATCCTTTTTGGATTTTTTATCCTTTTTCTTGTCTTTCTTCTTATCTTTTTTCTTGAAAGTATCAGCTAAGAAGACTGTTTTTAACTTATCATTTAAGACTTTAAGCTTCTTTTCAGCCTTCTCTTTCTTTTTCTTTAACTTTTCTTCGTCTTTAGAACGTTTTTCTTCCTTAGACTTCTTGTATTTTTTATCTTTCTTATCTTCTTTAGACTTCTTATCTTTCTTAGCTTTCTTCTCTTCCTTGGACTTTTTGTCTTCTTTAGATTTTTTATCCTCTTTGGATTTCTTGTCCTCTTTGAATTTCTTGTCCTCTTTGGATTTTTTATCTTCCTTAGCTTTCTTGTCCTCAGAGCCGTTGATACGCGCCCATTCATCGTCAACGCGTTTTAATTGCTTTTTAAGAAGCTTTTCCATCTTCTTATTTGTTTTATCAGATTCTAAACCGGCTTTACCAAATAACAAAGCATTCACCGCCGTGTATGGATCGATAGACGATATATCCTCATCATCCACTTTAGCTTCCTCTGATTTCTTATCTTTCGAAAATTCATCAAGACCATCTACATTTAACTCTTCATTTTCATCTAAATGATGAATTGCTAAGCTTTCAACGCCTTCTAATGGTTTTACATCAAGCTGCTCAATCGCAGTATCTTCAAAATCTGCCATTTCCTTACCCGTTCAATCAACATTGTATCGATGAGTTCCATATGCACCTCCTATATTCAATACACTCAGTCCTACCCGCTACATTAGCGTATACGAATCAATGTATAGAATCATAAAAATGAATTGATTTTATAATCTCTAATATATTATTATAGCAGAATTTATCTGCTTTTTCCTTAATAATATGTGTAAAAGTTCCTTAAAAATAGAATAAAACCTCAATTTAAATACGTCCCTAATAGTATGCATTTCATACTACTAAAACACTATTCAAATCGAGGTTATTTAATTAAATTTATATACATCATATTCATATATAAACTTACTATATTAAAGTCTGATATTTATTTGTTACATCAATATAATATGTATTGCATCAGTCTAATATGTATTGCATCCATCGGATTTTTAACTGTTACATCAAAACATATCTAATTGTTACATAAATGTCTTTAAAGGTCTTAAATTATTTTATTATAAAAGTCTTAAATTACTGCACTAAAACAAGTTAACTGAATAGACGATAATTCGTTCCTTTGTATCGCTTCCTTCAAAAAGATCACTACAATCAATAGGTTCCTCTTGTTCCAAGCGCACATGGTTATTTAAAAAGTTCTCCACCTCTTCATTAACATAGTAGAAAAATAACTTAATCTCCCGAGGATTATGATATAGCGAATCAAAAATATTTCCTAATACCCGCTTAATCGTATGGAGTGCAAAGGGATTAAAGAAAAAGCATCGATCAGCCTGATCTGGCAATTCATACAGCGCTGCATCACCTAGTACAAAGCTTACACGATTACGAGTTGCCGGGCTTTCACCATTAATTAAAGCCTTTTCATAGAGCCGTTCATCGTATTCGATGCCTATAGAATGGCAGCCCGTTTGGTAAGCCATGAAAATACTCACTCGGCCCTTGCCACTGCCATAATCGATGAGCGTATTTTTCTTGCGAATATGACCGCTATTTGCCAAGCGCTCCAGCACGCAATAATCCGTCGGCTCGTACGGATGATGCTCCGTATCGGAACGACTATCATCGCGGCCAGAGGTTTTAATTTGTAATACACTTTCCCACTCTTGCTCTGTTGCCATCTATATAATCCTATTATGAGGCCTAAATTATATGACCTAATACTGATACTAATCTTAATTTCTATACATACTATACCCTTATTAGGGTACTATTTACAAATTAAAATCAATCATGATAGATAACGAAGAAAATAAATGTTTTTGTAGCGTTTAATGCATGCAAAAGGAAAAAAGGAGGGCGGCAACCCTCCTTTTTCTGTGCTGGAAACACTTATTAATGTCGATATGGTATACTAGAAGTAATATTTCTATTATTCTCATGTGCAGAATTATATGTCATTAAAAAGGAGTATCTACTTACATGGACAGTGATCTGACCTTAGATTTTATCATTATCATCGTATTAATCATTGCAAATGGTTTATTCTCCATGACGGAGTTAGCCATTGTAAATGCGAAAAAACGTAAACTTGAAGAGTTAGCAGAATCAGGCAATGAACGCGCGAAAACAGCCTTTGAATTATCGGAGAACCCAAATGAAATGTTCTCTACCATTCAAATCGGCATCACCCTCGTAGGTATTTTAACTGGTTTGTATTCTGGTGCCACCTTCTCTAGTCCATTAGAAGAAATTTTAGTATCAAATATTCCAAGCATCGAACCATACGCAGCCTCTGTGAGCTCCTTCATTATCGTTGCCATCATCACCTATTTATCCCTCGTTATCGGCGAACTCGTGCCTAAACGCTTGGCCTTAAATAGCCCTGAAAGCATTGCCGTTGTAGTAGCAAAACCAATTTACTGGCTATCTGTGGCGTTAAAACCAATCGTTAGCTTCCTCGGCGTTTCCACAGAATTTCTCTTAAAAATTCTAGGCGTTACTGTAAAAGAAGAAGCCCCTGTTACAGAATCTGAAATTAATAAAATGCTTACCGAAGGCGTTGCTATGGGTGCTTACGAAGAGGAAGAACCTATCCTCGTAGAAAATATCTTCCATCTTGCAGATATGAACGCAGGTGATATAATGACGCCTCGTACACAGCTCAAATGGATTGATCTTAACGGCACGGAAAACGAAATCATGGAGGTCCTCAAGAATGCCAACCATTACCGCATTCCTGTAGGTACCGATTCCTTGGATGAATTAAAGGGTCTCGTTACCGTATCCGATGTATTAGTTCAAATTATGCAACGTCCTAGTGAAAGTTCCATTCACGATATCATCAAAACTTGTTTGAAAGAACCAGTTCTCGTTCCTGAATCCATTTCACTTATGAAATTATTGAACGTTCTACGTACAGAAGGCGTTCATGAAGCAATTATCCTCGACGAATATGGTGGTTTTACTGGCCTTGTCACCTTGCATGACATCATGGAGGAAATCGTAGGCCTTATGCCTTCCGGTGAGGAAGAAATCAAGGAAGAAGAAAACAAGATCATCGAACGCGATGGAGCATGGCTCGTAGATGGCCTTCTCAACGTAGATGAATTTAAAGAATTCTTTCACATCGATCAAGAATTGCCAGGCGAAGAAGACGACTTGTACAAAACTATGGGCGGTCTTTTAAACGTCCTCTTCGGTCGTATTCCAAAGGAACTCGACAAGGCAAAATGGAACGGCTATACCTTTGAAGTCATCGATATGGATCATACTCGTATCGATAAAATCCTTGTAACCTATGAAGAACCTATTGTAGAACAAGAAGAAGAAAAATAAAGTTCAAATTATATAGACAAAAGCTAAAGAAGTGAGTTCTCTTACTATGAACTGTACCCCCAAAATTGGACATATTTTGGGATACAGCTCAATCAATAGAGGACTCACTTTTTTACTACATTTTTGTATTCATAAAATGAGTAATACATATACTAGCAAATACTAGCAAAATATAGATTACTTTTAAAAATTATCATTAAAATATATCCTCAATTATATAAATTAAGTATATAATTCTTTAATTTTCTGCATAAAGGCTAGAACTTTCAATATAAATATAGTATTATTAAATTGTATAAAATATATAATTAGTTTTTTCTATAAAATATATAATTAGAAATTAGAGTTTTCTAATATACATATAGAGTCCTATGATTACTACCTATGTGTAGTTCTGTGTCATAGGGCTTATATGCGATAGTCAAAGGAGAGATTCTATGAATCAACGAATCATAGCAACCATAGGAGCCCTATTAATAGGGACCGCCATCATAAGTGGTTGTGGATCAGAAAAGCCCCCTGAAGATACAAGTCTCAAGGTGCGTACCATCACTATAGGTGAAGAGTCTGGAACTACTGATGCTGGCTATGCAGGCACCATTCATAATAAAACAGAAACAAACTTAGCCTTTCAAATTGGAGGGCGTGTCATCAACAAATTTGTAAATGTTGGTGATGTAGTGCAAGCAGGCCAAGTGATTGCTCAAGTCAATGGTTCAGATACATCAGCTCAGGTGCAAAATGCTGAAGGTGCTGTAAAAGCTGCTCAATCGGCCTACGAATTGGCAGAAACCAATGCTAAACGATACCGCGAGCTTTATGCACAACAAGCGATTAGTAAATTGCAATTAGACCAAGCTGAAAACCAATTGAATGCCACATCTGCTCAATTACAACAAGCACAAGCAAACCTTAATTTGAGTAGTAATCAAAATAGCTATACTAATTTAACGGCTCCTGATACAGGTATTATTACAGCTTTCAATATTGAAGCAGGACAAGTCGTAGCAGCCGGTCAAAGCGTTGGTACCTTAGCAGCTGGTCACAATCCAGAAGCAGTCATTGCCCTTCCTGAACAAGAGTTGAGTAAAATTCATGTAGGAAGCCCTGCTACTATTACCTTCTGGGCCTTACCAGATGTAACAGTACAAGGCGTTGTACGTGAAATTTCACCAGTTCCTGACCCTGTAGCGAGAACGTATACCGTAAAAATCACCTTGCAAAATGCGCCTAAAGAGGTACAACTAGGTATGACGGTCAATGCTAATCTATCTACCACAGATAGTACAAATATTTCTATTCCATTAACAGCTCTTGTGAAAGACTCTAACGGCAATAATGCAGTGTATATTATCCGAGATAAAAAGGCTCATCTCGTTCCTATTAAGACTGGTGAATTCGGTAAGAACTCCGTCATCGTTACATCTGGTTTAGCTAAGGGCGACATTGTCATCACTGCAGGTACCCAACAATTACAAGAAGGGACGGCGGTTAGTCAATGAAACAATTTAACTTAGCCGAATGGGCCCTCAAACATAAGTCCATTATCTACTACTTCATGGCTGTGCTCCTCACCTTTGGTATCTTCTCATTCACCCATATGGGACGTATGGAAGATCCTGATTTTACGATGCGTACCATGGTAGTCGGTGTTGCTTGGCCGGGGGCTTCTCCACAAGAAATGTCGGATCAGGTAACGGACAAACTCGAAGAAAAACTACGCGACCTTCCTGGTGTAGATTATACAAAATCTTTCACAGATGGCAGCAAATCCGTTATTTATATCAATTTAAGAGAGGATTTGCCATCCGATAAAATTCGTCCCGCTTGGGAAGAAGCGCGGAATATGATCAACGACGAATGGAAATCATTGCCTGCAGGCGTTCAAGGACCGACCATCAACGACAGGTTCGACGATGTATATGGCATTATCTATGCCATCAGTGGTGATGAGTATTCGTACGAAGAAAAACGACAACAAGCAGAAGACCTAAAACGTCAGCTTTTATCTGTTCCTAATGTAAAAAAAATCAGCCTCATTGGGGTGCAACAACAAACCCTCAATGTAACCATAAACAAGGATAAACTCGCATCCTATAAAGTCAGTACACAACAGCTGTTAACAGCGCTTAAACAGCAAAGTATGATGGTTCCAGCTGGTGTGATTACAACAGATACAAACAATGTATATCTCCGCGTCAACGGCCTATTCGATAGTCCTCAAGCGGTGCGAGATATGCCGATCCGCATCAATAATCAAACGTTGCGCCTCGGTGACATGGCTGATGTAACCATGACCTACCAAGACCCTAGCGATCCACAGTTCTATTACAAAGGTAAGCCAGCCATTGGCATCGCTATCTCCATGGATGCAGGGGGCAATAATATCGAATTCGGCGAAGCTATCGATAAAAAGCTAGCAGAATTGAAGAAAACCATCCCTGCAGGACTTGAACTCGATCAAGTATCTAATCAGCCACATATTGTTAAGGAATCTATTGGGGACTTCTCTCAATCCTTATTTGAAGCCATCGCCATCGTATTGCTCGTAAGCTTTGCATCCCTTGGCTTGCGAACCGGTGTTGTAGTAGCCCTCACTATTCCAGTCGTTGTGTCTACGACGTTCATCTTGATGTATGAAAGCGGCATCTATCTACATAAGGTTAGCTTAGGTGCCTTAATCCTAGCTTTAGGCCTCCTCGTAGACGATGCCATCATCGTTGTAGAAATGATGAGCGTTAAGCTCGAAGAAGGATGGGGTCACTTTAAATCGGCTACCTTTGCTTACCAATCTACAGCATTCCCAATGCTATCAGGTACGCTCATTACCTGTGCAGGCTTCTTGCCATTAGCATTGGCACAAGGTATGGTAGCAGAGTTTACAAAATCCCTATCCATCGTTGTATTTATGGCACTTATTCTATCTTGGTTTGCCTCTGTTCTCGTCAGCCCTGTATTGGGTTATAAAATCATCGAAAACAAGGCTCCAAAGCCGGAATCGGAATGGACTAAACGAGACCGTATCATGCACAAGCTCAATGTAACCTTCTATGATAAGTTTGAAAAACTATTACATTGGGCTCTAGGACATCACAAGGTAGTCCTACTAACCACCCTAGGTGCTTTCGTTTTATCCTTGCTTTCACTACCATTGATCAAACAGGAATTTTTCCCATCATCAACGCGTAATGAAATCATTATATCCATGCAATTTCCTCAAAGCTCGTCTATCGAGTATACTGCTAACCAAGCAAAACTCATCGATGAACATTTGAAAGACGACGAGCGCATTGCAACCTTCACCTCCTACATTGGACAAGGTTCTCCACGTTTCGTCCTCACCTTGGAACCGGAATTGCAACGGAATAACTTCTTGCAATATGTAATTGTTACAAAATCCTTAGAGGATCGCGATAAACTCTATGCTGAATTGACTCCGTATTTAAACGAGCAATTCCCATCGGCCCTTGTAAATACGCAATTCTTACAAATCGGTCCACCATCCAAATTTCCAGTCATGCTTCGCGTTGCTGGCCCTGATCAAAAGGTGGTAAAAGAAATTGCAAATCAAGTAAAAGCTAAAATGCAAGACGATAAAGACTTACAAAATATCGCCTTTGACTGGCCAGATACAGAACCTGTAGCCAATATTCACATCGATCCAAACAAGGCACGTTTACTCGGCATCGATAGCTATGCTGTATCCTTGCACTTGCAAAGTCTATTGTCTGGTACTAAATCTGGTGAATACTATGAAGGGAACCAAACCATTCCTGTTACCTTCCGTTTAGGTGACAATGAGCAACATAACTTAAGTGCTCTTTCATCCTTGCCAATTCAAACAGGAAATGGCTCCTATGTACCACTTAGCCAAATTGCAACCATTACCATGACACAAGAGGATGGTATTATCTGGCATCGCAATATGATGCCAACCATTAGTGTGCATGCCAATGTAAAAGCAGGTGTATTGGGTAATGCGAAAACGAAAGAGGTTTACAAATCCTTACAAGACATTCGCGATTCCTTGCCTACAGGCTATTCTATTGACCTAGACGGCGCCGCTGAAAAGAGCGAAACAGCCGTTCAAAAGCTATTAACACCAATGCCAATTATGCTCTTTGTAATCATGACAATCCTCATGTTCCAATTAAAGCGTATCGCCCTCATGATAATGGCTCTACTCACTGCTCCATTGGGACTAATCGGTGTTGTATTAGCACTCAATATTACGAGAACGCCATTAGGCTTTATGGCTATTCTAGGGATCATCGCCCTCTCAGGTATGATCATCCGTAACTCCATTATCTTGTTAGACCAAATCGAAATTCACAAGGCAGAAGGACAAGAACCTCGTGAAGCGATTATCAACTCCGCTACACTTCGTTTCCGCCCTATCATGCTTACCGCTATCGCAGCGATTTTAGGCATGATTCCTCTCATGGGATCTGTATTCTGGAGCCCATTGGCCATCGCCTTCAGCGGCGGCTTACTAGTGGCAACGGTTCTAACACTCATCGTATTACCAGTCATGTATGCAAGCTGGTATAAGGTAAAATAGGATACCATAAGGCAAGATAAGATAAAACACAATACAAAAACCCCCTATAAAAATTTCTAATACTTTTTATAGGGGGTTTTTTGTATTAAACTACTACAGCTGTACCATTGCATGTAATCATAAGCATGCCATTTTGTGCACCTACTGTGCTGTATTGGAAGGATACACCAATAATAGCATTAGCACCCAATTTAGAAGCTCGTTGAGACATTTCGTCGAGAGCTGCTTTGCGCGCATTCATCAAAGAATCTTCATAGCTGCCACTACGACCACCAACGATATCGCGAATGCCAGACATAAAATCTTTCACAAAGTTACGGCCTTCTACGACTTCACCAAATACAATACCTTTGTACTCTTGTACAGGTTTGTTTTCAATATGCATAGTTGTAGTAATAATCATAGTTCTCACCTCAAACTTAATTACATATATAATAAGCTATTACAATATAAATATATTAACATAAACAATAATAGCATCACAGAGTAATATTCTTAATATTTGTATCAACAAAATTTTCTATTTTATATTTTTCAATAACTAATAAATAATAGTATTTATTCTTTATAACTAATAGTTAACATATTGTCTTAGTTCCGTAGTAAATCCACTAAATGGATCAGAAATATGTGTATCATCCATTTCATAGAATTTAGGAATTTTGACTAATTCTTCAATTAATTTTTTAGAAGTATATTTTGTATCATCTATTGTTACTGTTTTAGATGATACTTTTTTGTATTGTACAGAATTTAATATGATATTATTACTATCTTTTACTTTTAAAGTATGTGTTTCTAAGTCAAATGATTCTAGGGTTTTAGCATCTATATAAAAATCATTATTTACATAATAGTACTTATCTAAATCTGGATTATATCGTTGAATTGTATATCTCATTTCTATAGCAGGTTTGTTTTGGTAAGTAGTCTCTTTTTGTAGAACAATAAGATAATAATGTTTATTATCTTGTTTAATTTCTTGTCCATCTTTAATTTTTACATATTCACCAGCTATATCCTCTGCTGTTTGTGTTCCACATCCAGTAAATAGTATTGAAATAGATACTATCGATATAGCCGCTAATATAAAAGTAATAAACTTTTTCATAGTTACCTCTCTTTTACTACTCTTTTTCTTTGATTTAATTATATCTATTCTATTTATCATTAATAATAGACATATTTTCTTAATTCAGTTGTGAATCCACTAAATTGATCAGAGATATGTGTATCATCCATTTCATAAAATTTTGGTATTTTTACTAAATCTTTTATTAAATTATCAGCTGTATAATTGGTATCATCCATTTTTACAGTATTAGATGATACTTTTTTATATATAACACCATGTAGTGTTATATTTTTATCATCATTTACAGTAAATGTATATTTCTCTGAATCAAATGATTTTAAAGTCTTAGGATCCATATAGAAATCACGATTTACATAGTAATACTTATCTAAGTCTGGATTATAACGTTGAATTGTAAATCTCATTTCTATAGCTGGTTTATTTTCATTAGTTACATCTTTTTTTAAAATCATAAGATAATAATGTTTATTATCTTGTTTTATCTCTTTTCCATCTTTGACTATAATATATTCACCTGTTAAATCATCTGCTGTTTGTTTTCCACATCCTGTAAATAATACTGATATAGATACTATTGATATAGCCACTAATATAAAAGTAATAATTTTTTTCATAGTATTCTCTCCTATACTAATTTTCTTTATTCCTATTATTTTAATTCTAAATTTTTTAGAAATCATTATATATATCATACAGTATAACTAATATAAATACAAAAAAATCCTACTTAACCATACTTTTACAAAAAAGATTAGATTAAGTAGGATTTTATTATAAATTATCTATCGAAGTCACGATCAAGGTTAACTTCTTTCAACGGCACAACTTTAGTT
>PVML01016823.1_pt1 | contig 18621 bp, 19 predicted proteins | sample 1853371 | NCBI WGS metagenome assembly PVML01 (sample SAMN08533508, study PRJNA380276) | Human gut metagenome, whole genome shotgun sequencing project. | isolation source: participant 1, chromium library | host: Homo sapiens | collected 2017 | reverse complement strand
TGTATAATTCCGTTAATCTCGATTAACAGATATACATAAAATATGCAATTCTCAATTTAAATGAGAAAATAATGACACATATAAGTAATCATTAGTTTTACAAGATCTTAAAGTCTTTAATTATACATAAATTTCTATAGTTTTGTGTATATATTTACAAATTATACAGACTGATATACAATTAAATCAGCAGCAGATTAAAGCATGCGAATCTGCTTTCACAGAACACGTGTTCATTGTATTGTTGAAAGGAATGTTCCTAATTAGAGGGGAGAGAATTCCTATGATAACACATGATGAATTAACAGATAAGATGGCCGCTCGGCTATCTAAGGGAGAGGATTTGGATTTGATCTATACGAATCCAAAGAACCACATTGTTTGTTTTATTCCTACTTATGAGCCTGGTGGTGGTGACAGTACGAAGTGCTATTTCGTAGATGGCCGTGAAGAACTGGTCTGTCTGCCGATGCGCACCATTACGCGGGAGCTGGCCTTACAGGAAGGTCTGAGGCCGAACTATATCATGACCAGTGACGGTCGGCGTAGTAGCTATACATCGCCTAAGACCTATGGTCCGCATCTGACCTTTGCCCATATCAAATGTCGGCGCCCTATCGGCAAAGACGTGGTGTACGGCCTCTTTAACGTGGCTATACCCTATGAATATATCGTTACGGAAGGTCCGGAACCCGATACGAGCTATATTCACGTGGGGAACTTCGCACCGATTCTGGTGTACCAATCCCCGCGTCACGTCAAACACAAACTGAACGAAGCCATGCTAGAACACTGCAACTACGTGCGCAAAATGCTAGCCCGCATCAAACTCAGCCAAAACCCACAAGTCGTGGCCGAACTATTTATCGCCTGGAGAGACCTAACGAGATAACACGTTAGGGGGTGAAAGTAGGGGGAAGAGAAAAGGAGGACATATAGGGAGAAAATATAATACGGAAGACATAAAATAAGGTGATCATAAATACACTTAAACGTTTTTTACTCTTAAAAAGGGGTTGTAATTAGAATGTGGTTAGACTACATTCTGTTACAACCCTTTTTGTATTGCTTATATGATTATTTGATAAATATTATATATTATAATATTAATTTCTAGGCCAAATTTTTAGTGCTATTTCAGCAAAGTCTTCTTGTCGTTTTACGATTGTAAAGGTTGTCCAATCATCAATGGAGACAAGGTCACGAGTCATTTTGATTTCAGATTTTTTATAGATTTCTTTCTTTTTATCAAAGCCTTTGTTCTTAGCTCTGTTGTTATATTCTTGGCCTAATAGAGTTAGGTTACCTAAACGCCATAGGTATGTTTCATGGTCTTCGTCATTAAAGTTTATCCAATCTTCATTAATCTTTTTAGGAAGAATATGCTCGACATGAACACGGTTTGAGTCATCTACAATTTTTGTTTCGCTAATATCGTAGTTATTGATTTTACGTAGTAAATATCTGATTACAGCATTTTTCTTTGAGTTAAAGACTTTGAAGTTGTTAATGAATTCTTCATCTGAAACCATAAGAGAATATAGTTTTTTTAGGATATCATCTTTTGTAGGGGGATTGTTATGAGGAGACCAAGATTTATCACTAATACTTTTAGCAATTTGTGCAAATTCTAGTTCATACTTATTTGCAACAAGCCCTGAAACAACAAAATTTCGAACCACTAGTGTCTCGATGGCTTTTAAAACCTCATTTATATCTTCTTCCGAGTAATTTTGTAATCTTAGAGCAAAGATTACAGGGATATATGATGATGCATCTAGTTTTTGCATTTCGATAAGACGCTCATTTAACTCAGTCAAATCAAAATCTTTATTATCTTCTGGATGCAATATTGCTGCACATACTTTAGATAAAAATCGTAGGTTTGCTAATAATGTATTAACATCCGATTGTGTTTTTATATCTTTACGTAATGCCTTAAACAGATCTTTTTCACGAGCGAAACGGTTTGTGCTATTCCAATAGTAACGAATAAATTTTGTTGGATCTATATTATCTAAATTATCGATAATAGTATTCCAAGTTTCAGTGGCGCTAGATAAGTCACTTTGTGCTACACGTAGAATATGATTCTTTAATAAATCTGCTGTTTCAAGAGCTTTGCCACGGGCATTGAGGGATTCAAAGATTATATATGCTTCATTAATATCATCAGTCTCTACAGTCATTAGAATGAACTGATTAATTAAGCATTGATATAATTTGTTTAGTTCTATATATTCATTTGGAGATTTTTTAGTTATGAATTTAGATACTTTATCTTCAAAGAATTTACTTGCATAGAAGATATTATAATTAGAAGGCCTTAATCTTTTTTTCTCAAATTTTCTGTCACTATAATCAATTGGTCCACGTGCTTGAATATAATTTATGAAAAACTCTTTATCGACACCACCCATAGATAAATATTGTTCTTTTTTACTTTCTGAAACACGGCCAATATATTTAGTATTAATATCTTCCGCGTCATCATTAGCATCATTATTATTTGTTGAGTCTGCAATTTCTTTAAATTTTGTTCGTAGAATATCTAACAAAATAATTGTTGTAGAGATACGTTGTTGTCCATCGATAATATAGCGTTTACCATCTTCTTTGTTCTTGTGAATAACAACTTGTCCAAGAAAGTGTTCATCACGAGTTTTTTCTTGGTAAATCTCGATTAAGTCTATCCAGAAATCATCTAGTTGAGTTTCCTCCCATGAGTATCCTCGTTGATATTCCGGAATAAATAGTTTTTCATTGCCTAAAAAAGAACCTAATTTAATTAGGTTAGAGTTAAGCATCCCCATATTACTACCTCCCATATACATAAAATACTTACCTTATAAATATTAGATCACACTTTGCGGTAGAGATCAAATTGCAAGTAAATATATTTGTTCTTTAATATTGAAATCGTATTTAGTTTGCTATATTTGAGCCATAGAATTAGTGTATTAGTCCAGTTTATTTAGAAGAGTGTTATATATGAATATTGAGGCTGTTAAAGTGTTTCGTAGCCTACAAGAAATATATTTTTCATTTTAATTTCATTTTATAAAAGGGTTTTATATTTATAATTATTTGTTTAACTGTATGTAGTATAGTATTGATAACTAATGTGTGGTATGTGCTGTATTTTTGTATACAATGGGGTAGTTAATATGAAATTAACATTGAGATTATTTATATTCATGTGTTTTAGTATTATGTGTTTATTTCCTGCTTTAACTGTTAAAGCAGCTCAAATGCCATTAGATTTAGTTATTCGTGCATCTCAAAAGGTAGCAGGCGATTGGTATGATGCTAGTGGTAACAAGGTATTGACTATTTCCAACGGATATATTAATGGCTGTCGTATTGTGGATGGTGCTGATTTTGTAGGTGGTTATCCTGGAGCCGGTGTTTTTATTATTCAAGAGGCTCAAGGTAGAAAAGCTATTCATCTAGAGTGGTTGGGGAATGGTGAGCATAGAACCTTGATCATGAATAAAAAGAACCAATTAACTAATCGCTTGCAAAAGGAGCATTATGAATCTGTTCGAGGAGTGCATTTAGGAATGACTCGACAACAGGTAATTGATCTACTTGGTGCTCCAAGTTCCAGTGATGTCCGTGGACGTGAGACATTAAAATATATGGATTTAGGTCTTAGTGTTGGCCTTGATCATAATATGGTTACAGTTATTACGCTTACTGGTAAAAATGCTCATTTTGACAAATCTGGATTGGGTATCGATTCATCTATGATTGACTACTATAACTTCTATCAATTTAATCGAATGCCATCTGAGCTTTCAAAGAATACATTCCAAGGTGTATTCTCTATTGGTCATGGTGAATACATATTCTTTGATAGCAATAAGGTTTCATTGACTGTTTATAGTAATTAAAGCAGCAATAGTTATGTATTATTTGGTTCATGCAATATAGGGTTTGTATGGATAGGGTTACAGCTGTAAATATAAGGGGAGTTACAATGAATAAGAAGTGTTTAGTATTAGCAGGTATTTTGTCTGTATTGTGTACAAATGGTTTAACGGTTCATGCAGATTCTACTGTTTCCACGAATAGTGAGAATTTGTTGGTGAATAGGAGTACGAATTCTGATGGTTCTACGAATTATGAGATTTCTATGACGAATTATCCTACGTATCAGGGGACATTTATAGGTTCTGGTGGAGATATTAACCATGGTATTCGCATTGAGTCTGACGGTATATCTATTAGTGATACGGTAGAAGAGAATGCTGGCCATCCTGATGATCGTCATTCGCGCATTGGTGCTGGTCACTTTGATATGTATAACGGCACTCATGAGCTCGTTTGGGAAGAGGATTATGGTTTGGCCATTCTCGACCGAAAAGAAAATAAATACGTGGCTCAGATGGAGCCTAAAACTTTCACCATGAGAAATGTACAAAGTGGTGATAAGTCTGAGCTCAGTACAGATGGCACGAAGATTCTGCACTTTGATAACGATGAGAGCATTGAATACAATACGAATTATGGTTATAAAGGGGTGACCATCACGACTACTGATGGGGACCATGATAATGAGAAAACTGTGTCTCTTACCGACAAAGGCCTTGATAATGGAAACAATAAAATCGTAAATGTGTCTAAGGGCAATGTGTCCAAAGCGTCTACGGATGCCATTAATGGCAGTCAGTTGCACGAGGTGAAAACGCAGGTCGATAATAATACGAACCGCATTTCTACGCTCGAAAATAATACGGTGAATATTGGGGACAAGGTCCTTAACAATGCCAAGTCCTATACAGATCGTCAGGTGTCCAAGGTGGGCGCTGCCTCTGCTGCCTTGGCGGGGCTTCATTATCTGGACTACAATCCAAACGATAAATGGTCCTTTGCGACCAGTGTAGGCCATTACAAGAACTCAAATGCAGGCGCTATCGGTGCGTCTTATCAGCCGAATGAAAACTCTATGGTTCATGCTGGTGTTACTCTTGGTGGTAAAAGCATGTTTAACATCGGTGCTTCTTTCAAAGTGGGCGAACAAGATCCGACACTTAAAACAAGCCGCTTTGAAATGGCAAAACAAATCAAAGACCTACAAGCTGACAACGCATCACTGCGCGCAGACAACGAAGAACTACGCGCTGAAGTAAACGAAATTAAAGCAGCGTTGAAAAAATTACAATAAGCATAAATAGGCACGTTCTTGAGGATATAGTATACTTATACTAATGCTAATGAGAGAACGTGCCTATTATTGTTTGAGAGGTGTTGTATGAAACTAAAAAGTACTTTGTTGAGCTTGGCTGTGGCAGTCGCTTTCACCATGCCTATTGATGCGGCGCAGTATACTGTTCCTGAAGGGCAACCACCTGTGCCAGGGGCTGATGCAAGTATTCCAGATAATGCGTATCAGAACTATCGTTATGATAAGACACGCAACATTCCTACTGCTGGGTATATTGCGCTTAAAGATAAGGTTCATAAAAAATTAGAGCAACAGATTAGTGAAAATAAGCGTAGTGTTGAAGATGCTCAAAAGTGGGAAAAATCATATGATAAGTATTTGGATTTAATTTCTTATGAATCTACTGTTGTTATGTTACATGAGGGTGATTATAAGGCTAAAATGACAGTGCCTATTTCGGTAGTAGATGGCTATTTAAAGAATATTGATAAAGAAATAATTGGATCTTATGTGGTCGAGAAAACTGTTGTTGCTGGACTCGTTGGAACTACTAAAAAAGTTGAGAATGAAGCGATTTATAAAACTGCTCAACGTAAAGGGGAATTTATATATCCCGGAATTAGTAAAGGTTACTGGGGAATAACAGATAAATATACTAATGAGAATTTACCTATTATGTTTGCCACTGTTACTTTTAATAAATATCCTACACAGCATTATATAGCAATCCTAAGTAATAGGGATCAGCCTGTTACAAAAAAGCTAGAGTCGACGATGGCTAATTTTGTCATTCCATCTATTCAACCCTTAGAGAACTTAGATAACACTAGTGATGCTATTACATGGGATAATTTTACCTATCGATTACCTAAGGGCATGATTTTAAAAGAAGATAGAAAACTTAATAAAGTGTTGAGACGAGTTTATACTAGTAATGATATGCGTTTAGTTGTTGTACAAGGACCTTTAGCTCATAAAAATAAACCAATATCTCAATATACTCATACGATTTTGAATAGTATCATACATAAAAATGGTGATGTATTATTGAAAGATGTACCTATTCAAGGTGCCGTAATATGGAATAATGGTATTCCTTCATATCTTCTAGATCAATATAATCCAGGTAAATTATCTCGAATTTACCATTTGATACAAGATGATAAGAATGAATATTTTATTATACTTTCTTATGTAGATGGTAAAGTTAAATATAATCATCTAGAGTTGCGTAATATGATGGAATATTTAGACTTTAAAAACGCTAACCAGTTAAGAAGCAAGATAGAAAAGAAGCTAAAGAAATAAGAAAAAGACCGTACCTTGGGGTGCGGTCTTTACTGTATAATAAATATAGTAAAATATGGGAATGTTATATGAAGTGGGGAAATATTAATGATTATTGAAATTACAAAGAAACATATTATTGCTGCTATAGTAGGTTTAACAGTAGGTGTGGGGCTTGGCATAGGAGTGGTCATGTTGGTTAATCATGATTCTCCAAGTAAAAATCAAACAGAGATAACAAGTTCACAAGCCAAGACTACGGAAACACCAAAGCAGGAGCTAGCAGTACAGGGAAATCAAGAGAATACTAATACCAGGGAATTATCTACATATAGAAATTCAAGATTTGGTTTTTCTATTCGGTATCCAAGTACGTGGGTAAAAGGAAAAGAATCTGTAAATGGTGATGGTTGTATTATTTCACCTCAAGATGGGACTATTGAAGTAACAGTTTCTGGTTCTAATAATACATTATATGAAACTTCTCAAAATGCTTACTATCGGACTCTTAATATGGCTAAGCAAAAAGGGATACCAGGATTCCATACATTGAGTGATGATTGGTATGTTGTAACGTATACAGATGGAACATTCATTTATTATGTGAAAGGCTTTGTTGGTTCTGGCTCCGAAAATACTTTGTATATTAAGTATTTACAAACGAAGAAGGAGCAATACCAAGACATAGTACAAGAATTGGAAAATGGCTTTAATCACGGGAATTTGGATACAGGTCACTAATTAATTATGACTACCATTTAATAATGGGGAATCTTTTGTATTCTAGCCATATGTGAATCTAATTATATGAATAATAAAACCCACTAGTTTGAGTACTAGTGGGGTTAATTGTACGCCGAATAGGCATGACTAAACCCCCAGTTAAACTGGGGGTCGGTAAAAAATTCTTAGAGAAAAGGAAAGAACCTCCTAGTGATAGAATGAAGTTGGTCTGGCAACCACAACATTTTAACATAGGAGGTTCAATGTCAATGAATGACGTAAAAAGCTTATCACATAGTAAATGGAGATGTAAATATCATATTGTTTTTGCTCCAAAGTAATGATGATTTATGAATGTTTTATGAAAAATTAACATTAAGATAATATAATATTGGTAAAATCAAATGTAATACAAGAGTTTATTTTAATTTCTAGAAATTAACTTTTGTGGATAGAGTAATGGAGGTGAAATTTTGGAAAATTTAGTGTTTGAAGAGATAAATGAATCTGAACTTTTTGCAGATTATACTGCTGACTGCTCGGGTAGTCGTTCTGATTGTTGCACACGAGTTTGTACAAGAAATCAAGCTGTTGCATCAGAAGAAGACTGGGGCAAGTTCCTTGAAATCGAAAGTGGAGTAATCCAGTATTAATCGAGAGAAAGCTGATATTACTTATGTAATATCAGCTTTTTAGGTAATATATGAAACTAAATATGATTGGCCTTAGTATAAAGGTTATTGGAGAAGTATCTATTGATATTGATACCCCATATCTGTATGGTGTTGAAGGGGCCCATACAGTTTTTCTTCAATTAATAGGCGATCTTAATATAGAAGTGTTAGCGGCTGTATTTTTAGATTCAACTAATAAAATAGTTAATTATGCAGTTATATCCATTGGAACTATAAATAATGTTAATGTGTATCTAAATCAGTTAACACGGTTAGCGTTAATGTGCAATTCTAGCAAAGTAATTATTGCTCATAATCATCCTAGTGGTATTCTGCAAATTACAGATAGTGATATTAATACTACGAAATATATTGGAAAGCTGTTAAAGATATTTGATATAGAGTTATTGGATTCGTTGGTAGTGACTATAGATGATGTAGCATCTGTTCGGGAGACAATAAAGAATGGATAATGATGTAATTTTAAAGATTAAAGATTCTGTAGATTTATTTCTGACTGAAGATTCTTTATTGACCGTTTATTATATGAATACAAGAATTAGGAAGTCATTTAAAGTTAACCCTTTGACAGTACAATTATTGGAATCTATAGATGGAATGTCGAATATTTCTGATTTAGCAAAGTCTATTAATTTAGATATTGTTGAAGTGAGATCTTTAATTCAAGCTCTTTTAGCCCATAAAATTATTACACCTATATATAGTGATACTAGTTTTGAGGATAGTTCCAGGTATACAAGACAAATAAACTACTTTTCAGAGTTCTATGAAACTGAAGAAATGGCTTATAGTGCGCAAAAGAAATTAGCAAATTATAATATTTTAGTTCTAGGCTGTGGTGCTATTGGCGGTGCTATTGCAGTTCAGCTTGCTATGGCAGGTGTCCAGCATTTTACAGTATTTGATGATGATATTGTTATGGAATCAGATATAAGTCGGCATATATACTTCCAAGAACGATATATAGGAAAGAAAAAAACAGAGGCATTAGCATCATTTTTAAAACAGATAGATAGTAGAATTATTGTAAATTGTATAAATGAATATTTAGAGCCTAAAACAAATATCGAAGAGATGGTTTCAAATGCAGATTTTATCATTAATACGTTAGATGAGCCTTATATTGGCTATACAGCAGCTAAGATATCTAGAATATGCGTAAAATATAAGAAACCACATTATATTGCTGGTGGGTTTGATGCACATTTGGCTAGTACGGGTGAATTAATTATTCCTGGAATAACCCCTTGTGTTGAATGTTATGCGACTTATTTTAAAGAGAAATTAAAGGGATGGAAGCCTAAAAAACATCCTGTCATCAGTAGATCTGAAGAATTAGGTGGCTTAAGTAGTTTATCTTTATTTTCAGCCTCCTATGCAAGTATGGAAATCGTTAAATGCTTACTGTCTTTGGTGGATATGGAAAAAGAATATAAGATAAGGGGCGAGTTTTTATTTGATTCAATGGAATTAACATATCTAGATGTGCCAAAAAATGACTTATGTCCAGTGTGTGGGGCGTTAAAAGATGAATAAACCAAAATTATCTTCTAGTGTATCTGTCGTGAAAATAAGTGATTCTATTTTAGAGTTCTTTTTGACTAACAGACGGAGCCAAGTAAGAATAAAAGTTGAAAATGATAATATTTTAAATATTATATTGCAATTAGATGGATCTAAAACGATAGAAGAGCTTAGTAAAGCAAATAATGTTGATAAAGATCAACTCATTAAGCTTTTAATGTTCCTTGAACAAAAGGGTATTTTAGATGTAGTTGAAGATATTAGCAAATTTGAAGAATACAACAAATTTAGACGTGTTATTAGATTCCTTTCTGATTCTTCTACATCTGAATCTAGTCTAATCGATATGTCGTCTAATATTAGAAAATCTCATGTTGTTATTATCGGTCTGGGAGCAGTAGGCACTTGGGTTACTATAAATTTAATTCAAAGTGGAGTTAAAAATATTACAATTATTGATCCTGATCGAGTTGAGGACTCAAACTTGCATAGACAGATGGGATATTTTGAGAATTCTATTGGCTTATATAAGGCTGATGCGCTTGAATCATTTATTAAAGGAATGACTTTAAATGTAAATATTAATAAGTATTATGAGGTTATGGATAAAAATAGTTCATTCTGGAATACTATTGATGATGTAGATTTAATCATTAATTGTGCAGATAAGCCTACTGTAGATCAAACTTCTTTGATTGTAGGTCAGTTTTGTATGGAACATAATATTCCACATATAATTGGTGGAGGATATAATTTACATTTATCTTTATTAGGACAAACTATTATTCCATTTAAAAGTGCATGTGTTAACTGCTTTAAGAAATCTCTTGAAGAAGAAAATAACATAGATACACATAATATAAAGAAATTGCAAGTTAAAAATCGAAAGATAGGTAGCTTTGGTCCGGCTTGTTCTATTATTGCGAGTTTTATTGGTATGGAAGCTATTAAAGTTTTATCCAAATCAATTGCTCCAGCAAATTTAAATCGACGAGGAGAATTTAATATTTATACAATGGATATTAAATATAAAACATACAATCAGCGAAGTGATTGTGAGTGGTGTGGAGAAAATGGACATTATAAAAATTAAAAATGCTTATGAAAATAATTTAAAGCATATTACATTAGACATTCCTATTAATCAGTGGACTTGTTTTATTGGTCCTTCTGGTAGTGGGAAATCATCATTAGTATACGATACTTTATTTGCTGAGTGTCAAAGAGAATTTCTTGAAAGTATGGTATCGAATCAGTATGGTTTCAAGATGTTAGAAAAGCCAAAAGTAGATGCAATTGTACATATGAAACCAGCATTGGATTTATCGCAAAAATATTATAATACTAATCCGAGGTCAACTGTTGGAACATTTACAGATTTAAGTTACTATTTTCGTTCTCTATTCTCGCTATATATTCTTATAAAGTATCAAGTTATGGTAGAGCCAGCACTCTTTTCTCCTAATAATGCAAAAAGTGTTTGTCCAAGATGTAAAGGTACTGGGATGAAGTACTGTATCGATTTTAATAAGCTAATTCCTGATAAGGATATGAGCCTTATTCGTGGAGGGATTACTTTTTTTGGAGGAAGTAAAGACTCTATTGCTGCTAAGAAACTAGAGGCACTATGTGAATTTTTTGGTATTGATATAACAAAATCTATTAATGAGCTATCTCAAAAAGAATTAAAACAATTACTTCATGGGAAAATTGATGCACCTATAGAGTTGATTTATAAGACTCCAAAAGGAAGACGCAAAAAGGAACGTCATATAGTTATGGGGGCGGTTGAAGAACTTAATATTTTACTAGAAGATGTGGAGACACCATCGACATTTTTATCTATAGAAAAATATTTGGGTGAAGAACCATGTGATTGTTGTAATGGATCAGGATTAAATAGCGATATCTTAAAATATACCATTAATGGCAATACTGTATATGATTATGAATCTATGCCGGTTAGTGTTTTAAAACATCATCTTATAGACTTGGCGACAGAATACTCCAGGAATGAATTAGCAGAGCAAGTTAATAGTTTCACTAAAAGTATAGTCGATAAAATAAATGCTCTTATTGATCTAAAGATAGGATATTTATCATTATCTAGGAAAATTCCTTCTTTATCTGGTGGTGAATGTCAGCGTGTTAGACTATCTAAGCAGCTAGGTTCTTCGTTGACTGGATTATTATATATTTTAGATGAACCTTGTAAAGGTTTGCACTATAAGGATATTGATTCGATTATTCAGGCAACTAAAACTCTAGTCGAGAAGGGGAATACAGTAGTAAGTATAGAACATAATGCACCATTTGTTTTGGCTGCAGACAGGATTATTGAAATGGGTCCTTGTGGTGGTCCTAAAGGTGGATATGTAATTAATGATAATGTTCCTAAAGTGTCTAATCAAGAAAAGTATTTGACTAAAGTAGGTAAGACAGATGAATGGAAATATTTTGAAGTTCATGACATTACCAAATATAATTTAGTAAATCTAGATGTAAAATTTCCAATTGGGAAAATTACTACGATTACCGGTCAATCGGGAGTAGGTAAGACTACTTTAGCTAGTGCCATTTATGATGCTGCTATTAATGATTCACAAAAAAAACATTTTAAACACACGTATGTAGTAAATCAAAAACCAATTGGCAAAAATCCACGTTCAACATTGGTTTCCTATCTAGGTATATATGAGAATATAAGAACCCTTTTAGCGAGCACAGATGCTGCTAAAAAAAATAAAATAAAATCAACTGATTTTAGTATGAATGCAGGAAACGGTAGATGTGAAAACTGCAATGGGTTGGGTAGGATAAAGATTGAGTTACCTTATATGGAAGATACCTTTTGTACTTGCCCAGTATGTGGTGGTCGACGATTTAAACCAGAAGTTCTTTCTGTAGAATATAATGGGAAAAATATTGCAGATATTTTAGATGAGTCTATAGGTGATATTAAACCAATTTTCAAAGATCAACCTACTATTAGTCATATGCTAGATTTCTTAATCGATATTGGTATTGGATATTTAAAACTTGGTCAATTATCAATGTCTTTATCAGGTGGTGAAGCACAAAGGGTAAAAATTGCAAAGTTTTTGGCTAATAAACAAAGTGGTTGTCTATTTATTTTAGATGAGCCTACAGCGGGATTACATTCCATAGACAAAGCACTAGTTGTTAATATGATTAATAGATTATGTGACCAAGGAAATACATGTCTATTAATTGAACATGATTTTAATGTCATCTGTAAATTATCAGATTATATGATTGATATGATAATTAATGATGAAGAAAATGTAAAATTAGTTCAAGGAGCAATAGATAAGGTTATCAACAATGAGCAGTCGTCTTGGTATGATTTATATTTATCATCTATAAAATAGTTCTTTAAAGCTTATATTTTACTAATTTTTAGTGATTGGAATGTTTTTAGAGAAAATGTTTTCATTTTATAGAATTGAAACAAGTACACCTATTAGAGGAGGAAATCCAGCTATTTATGAGACTATGTGTGAAAGAGGGTTAATACAGAACGGTAAATCTGAAGATTGAAATAGTAGCGAATATTGATGACATGATTTCGTGTATGGTGTTGTACTATAAAGGATGAGTGTACCTTGTTTTTATTTCATTATAAGCGCAAGTTGAAATAGTTATAAAGAGGCTATAATCAAATGTGTTAAAAACCGCATTTAATTATAGCCTCTATTTTTTATTTACGTTCTTTTGTATATGATGATTAGACGTATTTTTATGGGGGCAATTGGGTGAAGACCTGCTGCTACACTCTTTTTATTTATTATGTATTTATGGCAGTTTACTCATGAATATTGAAGAAGTTTATCAGATATTTGAATAGATGGAGAATGATAAAGAATTTATCGGAGCTATTAAAGACTATGAGCGATTATGAAATAACTAAATCATTGTATTTGATGTATGATAAATATAGTTTTTAATGATAGTTTATGAGGCTTTAGGAGAGATATATGTTACAGCGATTTTTCATGGTGATGGCACTGACGCTAACTTTCATCATGCCTATCCAAGCGATTTCGATACAGGAGCTCAAGTCATCACCGCAGTTTAAGGTGGTTAATGAGGTAACGCCTGATGTTCCTAATGCTAATGAGCATACTACATGGTATTTAGACACGAGCTCTATTGAGGTGCTAGAGTACGCGCCGCCTATATATAAGATTAAGGCTACCGTGTATAATGCGTATCAGTCGCCGCGGAAACATGTCATTTTTAGTGATGCCTGGACTGTGTCCTATGATACACGTTTGTCGCTGGCGAGTCAGGTATATCGCGCGAAACAAGGGGGTGCTTCGTTGATGACGGTTATTGATGCGGCACAGACGAAAACTGGTATGACGGGCACAGAGGAACCATTGGGTAAATTCTCCTTTGATGGACAGTCGCTGCCGATTCAGGTGAAAGCCTCAACTCGTGCTATTGTGCGCACGGCACCGAATACGACGCGTTACGATATAGCAGATACGTTATTCTATGAAGCATATCGTATGCATTTTGAAGATGTAGTAGTGAAATGAGGCCCATGATGAAAGTACTATATATAGCAATGGCATTGGCGCTGTCTTGTGTGGTGTCCGCACACAGCATGTCTATGCAGGAATTACAAAATACGAGCCGTTTTGAAATGCTTCATGGCTTTGGTGAAAGCGGAAACGGTGATGGCACCTTTATAGATAAGGATTCCATCAAGGCCTTTAACGGGCCGAATGGTACCAAGCAAATTGCCCTCACACAGTATGTACTCATGCCTGCTGGTGATGTGATTCAGGAAAAGGAGATTCTGTATACCTTTGATACAAAGCAGTCCCTTGCTAATTTAATTAAGAAATTGGATGCTCATCAATTAGGATCGTATAAAGAGCTGTGGCTGTTTAAACAAAAGCACTCAGGTATCACATCTAGTGTTGTTGATTTCAAAGAGTATCATATAGATGGGAATCGCTATGACACACAAAGTGAAGCAAGAGATAGACGAATGGCAACGGCCCCTGTAGACTTTGGATTCGCAGGATACCTCTTGGCAAACCGTCTGTATGAACGTGTATATGGCGCGCAATTCGATGATATTGTTGTAAAATAAGAAAACTCCTATTGGTTTGACCGATAGGAGTTTTGTATTTGCCTTTGGGGCATTAATAGCGTTTATTTGTCTTGGAAAAGACAAATAGCCCTTCATTTCCACTAATCTGGAGATTAGTATAAAACAAAAAGGCCATTTCTCAAGATTTCATTATTTTCGAGATGAGCCTGACGTTACGACTCGTCTGACTATCTATCTATATTATAGTAAGGTTATGATATATCGTCAAATTGTGATGAATGTGTATAATACGGCTTATAGGACAAAAAGTGTGGGTAAAAACATCAATTAACCCTTGTATTTACTAACTAAAATGATGTTATATCTTCCTATATATAAACAAATATGGAGGAAGAGTTTATGCGACAAATAAAATGTCCTGATTGTAATGAAAAATGTATTAAACATGGTGTTTTAAAATCTGGTTCTCAGCGTTGGTTTTGTAAACATTGTAAGGTGGCATTTACCGTTAAAATTAATAATCTCAGTAAAGAGTTAAACCTATTCTTGAATTGGTTATTCAGTACCGATATTCAAGCTGATATGCCTGGTAAAGGTCGTACATTCAGGCGTAAAACCGCTAAATTTTGGTCCATATGGCCATTGCCACCAAAAGTGGAAGAAGTACATGATGTGGTATATCTTGATGGAATTTACTTAGCTAGGAATTTATGTGTTTTGATTTGTTGCAATGATACTCATGTTCTAGGATGGTATGTCTGTCGTTATGAGCATGCTAGAGCTTGGCAGTGTTTAATGGAACGGATTGCCGAACCTAAAGTTGTTGTGTCTGATGGTGCTAATGGTTTGCCTAAAGCATTACGTAAAGTTTGGCCTCATAGCAGTCACCAAAGATGCCTGTTTCACATTTTTTGTCAGGTTAGACGATATACGACAAGTAGACCTAAAACGTTAGCAGGAAAGGATCTTTATACTCTTGCTAAAGATTTATTTAATGTGAAAACAATGGATCAAGCTTTTATATGGATTAATAAACTTTCGGCGTGGCGAATGACATATTCTGATTTTTTACGAGAAATGACGATTGATGAATTCGGAAACAAACGCTCTACACATGAGCGTTTGCTTAAAGCTGAATCATCATTATGGCGTCTGATTAGGCAACAAACTTTATTTACATTTTTGGAATGTATTGATATTACAATACCTATAACAAATAATCGTATTGAAGGTGGAGTAAATGCTCAACTAAGAAGTATGTTACGGGCTCATAGGGGTCTTTCACTTGAAAGAAGACTAAAAGCGGTCTATTGATGGTGCTATATGCACTCACCAAGACCGCTTTCTATTTCAGATATATTAAATTGTATGCCTACAGATGAATCGATTGCTGCTATCTACAAACGGTTATCTGATTATTGCCAAATAGATCGTTCCATCTCTCAATGGGGTGATGCTCCTGTTTGGAATGAGCTACATATGTCTACAGATTTTCCAACTTATTGGGATTAGTCACACACACTTTTTGTCCTATAACCCTATAATACGTAATGTGTTGAGGTCTTGTAAAATAAGGAAAACTCCTATTGGCTTAGCCGATAGGAGTTTTTTCTTTAGAGAACTCTTTTAGAATGTTCTCTTACATTATTTTTTAAGTTATTCTTTTAAATCATCAGGTATAGCCGGTGGAGCTGGTGGTTTACCCATAGATCTTTCAATGAACACTACAGCCACAAAGACGATGAGGCTGACAATGGAACCGAAGATGATGGACATGATGCCATATGGGTTGCCCACGAATTCCCAGTACACGCCTGCGATAGAGCCGAGGACGATGGACCAAATGCCAGCGCCTGCTGTTGCATTTTTCCATGTGAGTCCAAGTAGGAATGCGGCGAATGGGCCAGCGGATCTCATGGTGAAAGCAAATACGAGCATTGGAATGATGGCTTTGCTTACGAGAGAGATAACGATGGCGATAATGCCGAGGAATAGCACGCATAGACGGCTATATCTAGTGAGCTGAGCATCGGTGAGGCTTTTACCAAAATGATGTTCCACAATATCCTTGGTAAATACAGTAGCAGCGCCTAATAGGTCGCCTGCACCTGATGAAAGCGTAGCCGATACGACAGCGGCCATAACGAAGCCCGCCATTACTGGAGGCATGAGGTTAAGTGCAACCGTTGCCACCGCGTTGTTCGCTTCGATATTCGGGAACTCAGCCAATGCTACGAGGCCTAATACAGCAGGAACGAAGGCAAATAGAGCCATGATAATACCACAAATGATGGAACCAAGAACGGCTGTTTTTTCGTCCTTCGCGGCGAAGTACCGTTGTACGGACTCTTGGCCGGTGGAGAAGGTCATGAAGTACATGATAATAAGGCCGATGATGGTTTTCCAACCTACCTTAGTGAAGCCGAGCTGTTCAGGTGGTAATTTTGTCACTACCGATTCCCAACCGCCCACATTGTGCAATACGAACGGCACAGCGAGGGAGAAGCCCCCAACGAGAACGAAGAAATGGATAACGTCCGTCATCGTTACGCTCCACATGCCGCCGGACATGGTGTAAATTACGAGAACCGCACCGCAGATGAGGATGGCGATTTCTGTTGAAAGCCCGGTGAGAACGCTAATAATAGTTGCTGTTGCTGTAATCTGTACGCCGGCTAATGTAATCGTTGCTAGCATGGACAGAATAGACGTAATTAAATGGCTAGAGCCACCGAAGCGACGACCGATGATCTCTGGCACTGTTGTTGCCATAGCACGACGTAAAAGCGGTGCGATGAAAGCAACGAGAATAACCCCAATCCCTGCAGAGACTACGTACCAACCTGCAGATAAACCCCAAGAACCATACGCTTTCGCGGCTACACCAACGGTACTCCCGCCACCGATCTCCGTAGCTGCTAACGTGCCTGCCGTCATAAGAACCCCAATACGACGACCTGCAAGTAGATAGTCAGTACTATCTTTTACACGAATATGACAATACACGCCGACCAATAAATTCAGTAATAAATAGGCACAAACAATAACCCATATAATAGTTAAAGATTCCATATGCCACCTCCTAAACTACAAACTAGTTAGAGACACATACTAAATTACCCTTACTACTTGCGGGGCATATATCAAGTATAGTTTAATTATCCATAAAAACTGGGGAAAATACAAAGAGGAGTTTGTGTGAGCGATGGAGAAAGGTATAATATTAACACTTTTGGTTTGTTTAAAAGTATTAGAGATTTTTATTCATTGCTATTAATTTGTCCTTATAGTTTGGTTTTATTATAATGAGGAGGTTCTATGTTCCGTGTGTTACTATTAATTCTCGCTATAATTTTGGTTCCGTTAAATTTATCCGCTATATCATTTGTAGATTTGCAGAATAAAGATAATTATACTAAGGTTTATGGTAATCAGGATAAATCTGTATATGTTAACAAAAATTATGCAAATATTAAAAGTAATGAGTCGAGACAACAAGAGGTAGAATCTGAATTTTATGAAGTTAAAAAGAATGGGCAAATATTTAGTGTAAGAGCAATTTTTGCTTATGATAAAAATTATAATTTTTTATCTTATCAGCGTGAAATAAAGGCTTTATATCCTAATATTCTATCTGAAGATTGGTTGGCATTGATTCATGTTCGTAAACACCGTAATTCAGGAGTTAAGATTAATGTTCAAGGTGCAGGGGTTTTTGACTATAATGGTAAGTTAGTTACTAAAGGACCACTTTCAAAAGATGATAATCGTTTTGTGGATATAAAATTTACTTCAGATCGATACTATGTGGCGGAATATGTTTATTTTTATGCATATGGCTCTCATTTCGATGAAAGTGAAAAAAGATGGTAATTGTATTGCTAGTTATAGCAAGTTTGTATAAATAGGAATTATATTTTTAGGAACTAAAAAAGTCCGTTATTAACGGACTTTTTTCTATGCATTTATCTGTATATCTCTATTATTCGTTCCTTATTGTATCGTATATTAGTTCGCTATATAATAATTGTAGAATAGTTAGATGAGGTTGGGCCTCTCTTCGTTTTTGAAGGGAGGGGTGCTTATGAGTGGTTATAAAATCATTATGATTATCCTTGGGATTTTATCAGTCA
>PVML01020609.1_pt1 | contig 18875 bp, 16 predicted proteins | sample 1853371 | NCBI WGS metagenome assembly PVML01 (sample SAMN08533508, study PRJNA380276) | Human gut metagenome, whole genome shotgun sequencing project. | isolation source: participant 1, chromium library | host: Homo sapiens | collected 2017 | reverse complement strand
ACATGCTCCAGTTTTTTTACAAACCACTGATACTTGTCCAGCTTATCCTCCAGCATGGTAAAGGTATCAAATGCTTCACGGATTGCGGTAAGGCGGCGGATCTCCTGACTGGTATCTTCAATCTTTCTGCGCATCCGTCCGTACTGCATTACGCTTTCCTGCATATCCTCCATATGGATATCCTGCTCCGTACAGATATATTCCTTAACGAAGTCCTCCAGCTTGATATTCATCCGAAAGGGGATCGCCCGTTTAAAAAGCAGAGGAAACTTCTCGCTGTCAAGTCCTCCCAGATACGTCTCATACATGATCCGGCGAAACCTCTCATTATGGGAGGTGGAAAAATGCTCTTCCTTTCCATAATGGGTATCCAGCCAGTGTTCCACTTCACGGATGGACATGGTACGGGTTTCTGTGCGGTATTCATTTTCCCACAAAGGGCCTTTATGCCAGAAAAAGCGGCGGGATATCTCATTGGATGCCGTTTCTACATCAAACACAATACCGATACACTGGTATTCTTCCGTATCGGTGCGTTTTAATTCCAGTACAATAGTAGAACTGAAATTGCGGTTTCTCAAATAGGAAAATTCGTTATTGTCCCCTATATTGACCATGCCCCTTAAATATTCAATGAGGCTTCGGTCCGAATCGTCGGCAGCCGCCTTGTTAAAAAAACCTCTGCCGTCCGTATTGGCATACAGCACCAGCTGCAGGGCGTCAATTACCGTGGATTTTCCGCTTCCGGAATGACCGGTAAAAAAGTTGATCTCCTCATTTAAGGTAAGCGTCTTTCTGGAAATGTAATGCCAGTTGTTCAGACAGATCCGCGTAAAGGCCCAGAACGGCCCGGCTGCCGGCTTATATTCCGTTGTCACTTTCCCCTTCCTCCTCTCCTTCTTCAAAATCAGCTAAAAGCTCTCTCACATCATCCCCCAAAAGCACTACATTGATGCTGGGATAGATGATAAACGGGCTTTCATAAGACAGCTCATCCAAAAGATCCAGCGGCTCGATCAGCTGATATTTTTTCAGCAGCGTAACCGTGCGCCGGATCTCGCTGGGAGAAGGCTGGCGTTTAAAAAGCCGGTAATTCCCCAGTTTTTCATGAACCTCTCCCAGCGTAGTATATACGTTCACGCTGGCAGATACATTTTCCATCTGTTCGTCATAGATCAGTTTGAGGATAAGAAGATAAAGGGTTGCCAGTCTGGGAAGCTTTTCACCCACCAGATCTTCTCCCTGGATATAGATCATCCCCATATGGCTGTTTTCCAAAACCTCAATGCCGGCGACGGCAAAATACCGGCGGATAAATTCCAGGTGGAGACTGCAGCTGCGATACTCCTTTGTATACTGGAACCGGCCTGTTTTCTTATCATATTTGCGCTCCAGCAGAAACGTCTGGCGAAGCAGAAGGCGGATCAGATCCGTGATCTCCTGTTTTGTCTGGCCCATCTGTTCGTCATAGTAGGGAATCCCTGCTTTTGTCTTTATAATTTCCGTCACGTTCTGGTCCTCCTTACAAATACAAAACCCGGATAGGTGTAAGGCCCCTTCGTTACAGGCGCCGGATCCTCCGTCTCTGCCGTATAGGTACTTTTTCTCCGGATGGATTCATCATATGCAAGGATCAGCTTTTCAAAATCCCCGTCATTTTCCACCGTATCCTCCGTTACCTCCATCCGGCCGTCCTTCATCCGGCTGGTGATAAATTCCTCAATCTCTCTGTGGCTGTAGCGGTTCTTTACCCTGTTAATGTTAAGGATCTCCTCTGCCGAAAGCTCCGGCATTTCTTCCTCATCCTTTAGCTGCTCCGTAAAAGATGCCCTGGTATGCCTGCGCCTGTAAAGAGAAGCCTCCGAAACCACATTGGGCTGGGACAGGTTCATACGTTCCCCAATGGCCTTTAGCTCATCCTCTGTTCCTCCTGTTTTGGAAAGATGGTTTAACAGCTGGATCACCAGCCCCTTCATATCATCCTCCTGGTTTAAAAGATAGCCCATACGCGTCACAGTCGCCTTAACATACCGGGAATGTTCTTTGTCCATATTGGATATCCTGTGTTCAATATCGTCAAAGCCCTTCTCCAGCTGATCCAGCTTTTCAAGGATCTCACCCGTCCCCTCTCTGCCGGAAAGACGGGTAAGCCAGGGAATATCCTCCCGCATGGAAGCAATCCAGCTTTTAATATCCGTTTTATAAAGATAAAAATTATCGCTGGTCTTTAAAATGTGGTATTTTTTATTTACCACCTCTTCCACATACCCCTCCAGATGATCCTTTAAAAGAGAACCGTAATCCCTCTGCTCCAAAAGCTTTCCGAAAAACTTATCCATGTTGTGAAGCATATCCTGAAGGGACTTATTCAGTTTTTTCGTATTTACAAGAGCCGTATCCAGAAGGCTGATGCCGGATCTGGGGTCATGTTTTAATGAAAAAAGGATGGCATAGATATTCTGGATATAGATCTGAGCTTCATCCTCCTGCTCATTACAAAGCCTGGAAAAGCTTTCTATAAAAACAGCCGCATAATCCGGGATGATAATATTGACAGTCATGGTTGCATAGTCATCCACTTTTCTGAGCCATCCGGTCTTTAAAAGCCAGTTTAAAACCCGGGTGGCCGGAGGCTCAAACTGATCCTCTTCTTCCTCTAATTCATCCTGCCAGATCACACAGCGTTTTTCTGCAAAATATTCACTTAAAAGCTGAATACACATTTCCCTGCTTAAAAAATAATTGCTGTATTCGTATTCCTCGCTGATTTTTAACAGCGCTTCAATGTAAGCAGACCGGTTCACCGAGCGGAAAAGGCTCCAGAACCGGTCCGGTATCTCCTGTATCAGTTTCATTGGTTTCCTCCTGATTTGGATACCCCTATTATATCAGGAAAAACGCCTTATGGCAATGGAGCAGTCCCATCAATTACCGCTTTCACAAGTCCCGGAATATGATAAGACTCAGCAATGATATCCGCTGTTTTTCCGATCTCCTCTTTCATCGCCTCTGCAGTAACCGGGCCGATGGCCGCATACAAGGATCTTTCTGAATCCTCCGGCCTGCAAAATCCTCCGGCCTGTTTAAATGCACGGACGCCGGAAGGGCTTGCAAATATCAGCACACGGCATAACGACAGCTGCTCTTCCATTCGTTTCGAGGGAACGCCCTTTACCGCATAAAGAGGAATATCATCAAAAGGGATCCCTGCCTTTATAAGCATCTGAGCCAGTTTCACAGAGGCTCCCTCTGCTCTTGCCATAAGAACGCGGTCCTTTGAATGAAGCACTTTAAAAAGCGCCTGAGCCAGGCTGGCAGAGCAGTATTCCTCCGGCACAAGATCCGGCCGGATCCCCCGTTCCAAAAGCGCCCTGCAGGTTGCAGCCCCGATCGCAGCCACCTTCATATGCCCTAAAGCCCGGATATCCAGGCCGGATTCAAAAAGCCCTTTAAAAAACAGCCGGACACCGTTTACACTGGTAAGAACCAGCCAGGTATATGTTCCTAGTCTGGGATATACGGAAGCCATGGCATTTTTCCCTTTTTCTTCCAGGCATTCCATCCGAAGGAGCGTTTCTGTTTTAGCCCCCTCTTTTCGCAGTGCGATTTCCATCTGATCTGTAAAATGCTCCGTTCCGATCAATCCGACGGTCATTCCATCAAGAGGCCCTCTGGGATTTACCGTTTCCGGCTGCAGGTTAAAGGCAGCCGCCTCCCCCACTACGATAATGGCAGGCGTGTGAAAGCCCTGCTCCTTCGCTTTTGCGGCAAGCGTCTCTAGATCAGCCCGCAAAACCCTCTGGTTTAAAAGAGAACCGTTCTCGATCAGGGCAGCCGGTGTCTGTGGAGACTTTCCTCCCCGGATCAGTCCCTCTGTAATAGCCGACAAGCTGTGAAAGCCCATGAGAAAAACAAGGGTTCCCTCCATTGCAGCATATGCTTTCAGCTCGTTCTGCTCACGGCCGCCCGCCAAGGTATGACCGGTAATCACATGAAAGCTGCGGCTTATGCCCCGATGGGTGACGGGAATCCCCGCAAGCTCCGGTACGGCTACCGCAGAGGTGATCCCAGGAACGGTTTCCCATGAAATCCCGGCCTCTTTTAATGCCAGGATCTCCTCCGATCCCCTGCCGAACACAAAAGGATCGCCGCCCTTTAAGCGGACTACATTTAACCCCTCTTTTGCCAGCCCGATCAAAAGGCGGTTGATCTCCTCCTGAGGCATGGAGTGGCTCCCTGCTTCCTTTCCGGCATAAATGATCCTGCAGTCCTTTCGGACAAACCCTAAAAGCTCCTGGGAAGCCAGATGGTCATAGACCACGGCATCACAGGCCTTTAACCGCTCCATCCCCCGGATGGTCAAAAGTTCTCCCGCTCCCGGTCCGGCTCCTACCAGACACACGGTACCCCATTTTTTTTCATTCCTTGATACAGGTGTAATGGTATATTTCATGGCCAAAGTAATCCTTTCCCCGCTTGATCTGCTAATGTTGTCACTGATATTTCTGAAAGTGTTCCGCACAGGTCAACCCGGCGTATCTTATTTTTAAGCTCCGCGTCCGTAAGCTGTGAAGCATGTTCCGGTCCATTGATCCCGCGAAGGCGCAGTTTCGTTTCTCCATCTTCTTCAAAGAGGTTCGCATATACGGCCACCGGCGCATGACAGCCTGCCTGAAGCGTTTCAAGCACTGACCTTTCTGCTGTAAGGCACAGACGGGATGATCTGCAGTCGATCTGGCTGCAGAGCCTGTGAGCCTCTGTATCCGCTTTCGTCTCCACTGCAAGGATTCCCTGTCCCCCGGCAGGCAGAAACTGTTCCGGGCTCAGGCGGATGAATCGCCATTCTTCCCCCTCTTCAATTCCCAGACGTTTTAACCCTGCTGCTGCTAAAAGGATCCCGTCACAGGCGCCTTCTTTCAGTTTTTTTAATCGGGTCTGGACATTTCCCCGAAGCGTCACACACACAGGCCGGCTTTCCTTATCCAGCCATTTTGTACTGCCGCAGATACTATGCCACTGCTCCCGGATCTGCAGCTGGCGTCTGGGACTGGAGGTTCCGATGACAAGTTCCTTTTTGTCTGTCTTTAAGGCAGTCTTTGGCAGTATCAGTACATCCCCCGGATCTTCGCGCTCAGACAGCGCTGAAATCACCAGCCCCTCTGGAAGAGAAACCGGCATATCCTTGGCACTATGGACTGCAAGGTCAATGGAGCCTTCTAAAAGAGCCTGTTCAAATTCGGAAACAAATGCTCCCTTCCCCCCAAATGCCTGGAGAGGAGAATGAAGGAGCTGGTCTCCTAGCGTATCCCTTGTAAGAATCTCTGTCTGAAGACCCGGAAACTTATTTTTCAGCTGTTCAGCGATCATTTCTGCCTGGCGCAGAGCCAGAACACTTTTCCGGCTTCCGATACGAAGTATATGGTTCATGTGTTTTCTTCCTCTTTTTTTATATACATGGTCTGAGAACATTCAGCCAGCAATGCCTGTATTTCCTCTGATGAAGGGAGCTTATCCATATTAAAAACTGCCTCTGCAAGCCGGACGGAAAGCTCACGCCGCAGCCCGCCTGAATCTGGAAAACGATCCTTCATCTCTCTGCGCAGCGCTCCTAAAAGCCCGGCCCGTTCTCCCATATGGTCCGGTATGGAATGGGAAATGCGCTCCTTTAAAAGATGGGCCAGCACAGGGCTTTCACCCCCTGTACATACGGCAGCTGTCACCGGGCCGTCCGTAAACAGCGACGGGAAAAGAAAGCTGCTGTCTTCTGGCCCCTGGACCGAATTAACCGGAATTTTCCTTTGTTTGCACCACCGGGAAATGGTCCGGTTCAGCTCAATATCATTAGTGGCAGCAATGACCAGATCTGCTTTCTTTAAATCCTCCAGGCAAAAGGGGCGCATGCTCCGCCTGAAACGCACTTCCTCCTGTTCAAGGCGGTCAAACTCAGGGATAAACTCCTTTGCCACCGCATGGACCAAAACTCCAAAGGGGAGAAGGCCGCAGACCTTACGGTATGCGACCTTCCCCCCTCCGACTGTCACACAGAGCCACCCCTCAATATCTGTAAAAAAAGGGAAATAACTCATAACAGATCCTCCGGTTCATCATTGGCTGTCCGTTTTCCCAAAGCAGCCTTTCTCTCATTTAACAGACGTTCAAACTCATCCTGGCTGCAGCCCATTTCCTCCAGACGCTTTCTGCGCCTTTCCTTCATCCGTGCCAGACGTTCCTTCTCTTTTCTTTGCTGAACCGCAGCGTAAATCCCGCAAACCGCAATCAGAAGCAGGACAGCTGCGCCCGCTCCGGCGATGAGCCGCCCGTCGGGTAAAGAAATCCCTTTCTTTTCAGACGGCTCTTTGGATGAAGACGGATCTGTCTGTTCAGGTGCCTCCTGTGAAGGCTCTGCCGCACTGCTTAAAGCCTTTGTGGTATACAGCCATGCCACTCCGATCTGTCTGTCATTATAGGAATAGATGATCCGGCCGACAGCCCCCTCTGGATGGTTCTCTGGAATCTCAGTCTGCAGATACTGATCTGCGTCTCCAAATTCTGCATCATTGGGAAGAGTGATCACCGCTGTATCATCCAGATACAGCTCGGATGGCAGATAGGATACGCCGTTTATTTCTACCGGCTCTTCACCGGTGATGTAATGGGTTTCATTTTCTGCCACATTTACATTTTTGAACCGTTTAAAACCAAAATCCAGAATGGTCTTTGTATCTGAATAATGGGTCTTTTGGGTACTCTTTAAAGTCACCGCTACCTGGCGCCGGTCATCCTTTACCGCGTAAGTTACAAGGGTCTGTCCTGCAAGAGAGGTATAGCCTGTCTTTCCTGCCACTGCTTCCGGATAATAGTATTCGCTGGTTCCGTCCTCTGTAACCACCAGTTTATGCTCAAGGGAATAGGTACGCCCTTCTGTATTGTTTTTGGTGGGAGGAAGCGTGGCTTTTTTTGCCGAACAGATTTCAAGGATCTCCGGATCTGAAAATGCTGCCGCGCCGATCAGGGCCATATCGTAGGCAGAGGTCAGCTGGGCCTCATCATTTAAGCCGGACGGGTTTTCAAAATTGCTTTCCCGGCAGCCTAATGCCTCTGCCTTTTCATTCATCATGTCCGCAAAAGCCTCTCGGCTCCCTGCCACATGTTCTGCCAGGGCGTTGGCTGCCTGATTGGAGGACTGCAAAAGCATAACAGACAGACTGTCCTTCACAGACAGAACATCCCCCTCTTCCAGGCCCAGCTTATTTCCGCTTCCCGATTCTACATTATAAACGGCATCATGAGAAAACGTAACCTGCTCGTCCATGGAAGCATGTTCAGCCACTACAAGAGCTGTGAGCAGTTTTGTAATACTGGCTGGCGGAAGCTGGACATGGATATTCTGGGCAAACAGCACTGCTCCTGAATCCATATCCATCACAATCCCAGCCTCGGACTGGACACCGGTATCCGCAGGCCAGTCCGGTTTTGCGAACACGGGAAAAGCTGTCAGGGAACAGCTGAGCGCAAGTGTCAAAAAGAAACCGCACAGGCGTTTCATCCGTCGGATCATCGTATATACCCCCAATATTATGATTCAAGCCTTGCCTTTAAAAGCTCCAGACCAGCCAGAATCAGCCCGCCCAAAATAAAGAACGGGATACTGAAGGTAGAAAGGCTTACAGGAGCTTTTGGCACATCCAGCGTAGTGGGCCCCATAAGAATGGCATATAGGGAGCCGATCATCAGGCCCAGAATGGCGTAGATCGTCTGGGAACGGTGGCGTTCCAGACATATTTTTACAAATTTTATAATCGCAATAATTCCTGTGACAACACCCAGGCCGAAGATGACCACCACGGGCAGATAACTGAAATTAAAATGGAGCAGCTCCTTGATCGCCCCGATAACGGGAACATAGAGTCCAAAGATCAAAAGAAGGGTAGAGCCGGAAATTCCCGGAAGTACCATGGCTGTAATTGCGATCATAGCAGCAAAGAAAATATAAATGCCCAATCCGAATGAAAGCTGATCCGCTGATACACGGATGCCCTCTCCGCCGGATGGATTAAACCAGGAAATGGCAAATACCAGAGCTGCGCCCAAAAGGGTAAAGACCAGATTTCCAGCCTGTCCTTTTATCACCGCCGCTTCTTCCTTTATAACCATCGGTATAGCAAACAAGGTAAGGCCAAAGAACACAGAGCTGATCTGATAAATGTGAGCTTCAAACAGACTAGCAAGAATTAAAACGGACAGACCAAAACCAATGATCCAGCCAATCCCCAGCTTTACCAGAAAAAGAAACGCCTTTTTGCGTTTTTTGCTGTCACGCCCCATTAAATCATTTAAAGAATTGATAAATTCATCATAAAACCCAAGCAAAAACGCAATGGTCCCGCCGGAAACTCCGGGTACGCTGTCTGCCAGAGCCATGCAAAATCCTCTCACTGCATTTAAAAACACCTGCATCTTCCTCCTGTTTCGTTCGAAAATTTCAAATCGGACCGCTCTGGCTATACTACCACGGCAATCCGCACATTGAATTATTATACATGAAATAGGAGGAAATTCAAGTAAATCTTATGAGGTCTGATGATGAAGCGCCGCTTTCCACCGCTCCTTTTCTTCTGTCAGACGTTCGTTGATCCAGTCAACACCGCGGGCGATCCCGTCCGCATCAAAGGAGGTTTTTAAATGCTCCTTTTCCTCTTCCGGTGTAAAATCATAGCTGTAGGGTTCCGGCCACACACTTACGAAAAGAAAGGTTTCCTCATTCTCCTCCAGTTTTTCCATCCGAAACCGCAGTCCTTTATGACTACCGGTAAATTTTTCCTTTTTTAGGAAATTTATCGGCATAAAATCCTTTAACTCCAGCATAGCCTTCTCCTACCGCTGAGAGATCAGCTCTAATAACATAGTAACCATTGATGAAATATCCGCATCCGATACGTTCGATGCCGTATAGAGCGTATATGACGTATCCTTCCATTTCCAGGAAGCAAAGCGGCCTCCACTCTGAGTAGTACGGATCTGGGCAGAAACCGTTTCTCCCCCTTCCAAATTCTTAAATTCAACGGTCAGGATCTGATCCGTAAAGCGTTCAAAAATCCCGGCAAAATCCTCTGCCGTGTTGGAAGCACGGTAGGAATAGGGAATTTCATGATATGAAAACTGAATTTCAGCTACCTCTCCATTCAGGATAAAGCAGAGAGGATCTTCTGCCTCCTCCGGAAGAGCCATATAAACCCCAAGAGACTGAAAGGCAGTTTCATCTGTTACCGCAGTCATGGGATTAGGTCTCTGCACGGCAGACGAGGTTTCCGTACCGGATGCAGACGTCTCCTCTTCTGTCTGCATCGTACTTCCCTCCTGCTGTTTTTGTCCGCATCCGGAGGTCATAATAACGGCAGCCGCTATAACCGCCGCCGCTTTATATAGTTTATACGTTTTTTTCATCATACTCACTCCTTTTTAAGCCGTACCTATCCTATCCGTTGGATCTGCGGTTGATAAATTCTGTCCTTGTTTTGGAATAAACAAACTTCTGGCTGGCATACAGGCCATAATAGCCCGACAGGGCAAATGCTACCGCAATAATAATAGAGAAATACTCCATCCCTTCATAACCAAAAAGCTCCAGAGCAATCACTAAGGATGTGATAGGACAGTTAGTCACTCCGGCAAAAAGAGCCGCCATGCCGCAGGCCGCACAGAGAGAGGGAGCAAACCCCGTAATCTCCCCAAACGCACAGCCTAACGCTGCTCCCACGCAGAGGGTAGGCACAATCTCTCCTCCCTTAAATCCTGCTCCTAAAGCAACTGCTGTAAAGAGCATCTTCATAAGAAAAGCCTCATAGCGAACACTTCCCTCTATGCTGCTTTCGATCAGTCCCATACTGCTGCCGCAGTAATCTCTGGTTCCTGATAAAAGGGTAAGGGCGATAAAAAGGAAGCTGCCAGCCAGGATCCGCACTCTGGCGTCTGGAAAATACTTCCGGTAAGCATGTTCTGCCGTATGAAGCAGAACACAGAACAAGATGCTTACCGCAGCACAGAGTATACCTAAAAGTACCAGAAGCCCCATTGCTTTCAAATCCAGCGCCGGTATCATTTCCACCGGGAAATGTTCTCCTTCAAGTCCGGCCGCCCTTGCGATCCCCACCGCCAGAAAGGAGGAAAATACGCAGGGAACCAGGGCTGCATAGTAGAGGACACCAATGCTGACTACCTCCAGGGAAAAAATCGCCGCTGCCACCGGCGTTCCAAAAAGAGCGGAGAATACTGCGCTCATGCCGCACATGATCGCAATCTTTTTATCCCGCTCATCCAGTTTAAACCACTCCCCAAAGGAATTTCCGATGCTGCCTCCCAGCTGAAGAGCCGCCCCCTCACGACCGGAAGAGCCACCCCCCAGATGAGTTAAGATAGTAGAAAAAAAGATTAAAGGTCCTGTGGCAGGCGTCACCCGTTCATTGGAGGAAATTGCATCAATAACCATATTGGTTCCCCTGTTTCCTTCCTCATGGAAGGAGTGGTACATCCAGACGATCAAAAGACCGGACACCGGAAGAAAAAACAGCATGGACGGATGGGACAGCCGAAAACCGGTGGCCCAGGAAACTCCCATGGAAAAAATCGTGCCTGCCGCTCCAGCCACAGAACCGATGACCAGAGCAAGGGCACTCCATTTGATAAAGTAACGGATATTGGCCTTCATTCCGGCTTTGGTATCCCCACGTTTCATTTAATACACCCCCACATGCCCTACATCTCGCTGTAGGTACCCTTTACCTTCACAAGCTTGGGGCGGTATCCTGCATCTGTCAAAGCCGTTACGATCTGATTTTTATGCTCTGTCCCAAATGCCTCCATGGTAATCCGAAGTTCCACAGCCGCATTGCGGTTGATGCTGATAAACTGGTTGTGCTCCAGCTTGATAATATTGCCATGCTGCTCTGCCAAAAGAGAAGATACCCTTGCAAGCTCTCCCGGCTTATCCGGGAGCAGCACGGATACGGTAAAGACTCTGTCTCTCTGGATCAGGCCATGCTGTACGATAGAGGATAAGGTAATCACATCCATATTTCCACCACTTAAGATAGAAACAACCTTCTTCTTTTCCGCCTTGATGTGCTTTAGGGCAGCTACGGTTAAAAGGCCGGAATTTTCTACGATCATCTTGTGGTTTTCCACCATATCCAAAAAGGCTACGATCAGCTCATTATCATCAATGGTGATGATCTCATCTACATTTTCCTGGATATAGGGGAACAGCTTTTCACCCGGACGCTTAACAGCCGTACCATCTGCAATGGTATTGACCTGAGGAAGGGTTACAACTTTTCCCTGGCGCAGCGATTCCTTCATACAGCTGGCTCCGGCCGGCTCAACGCCGATTACTTTGATCTTTGGATTTAACATCTTGGCAAGGGTAGATACTCCTGTGCACAGGCCGCCGCCTCCGATAGGAACCAGGATATAATCAACTGTAGGAAGCTCTTTGATAATCTCCATGGCAATAGAACCCTGTCCTGCTGCAACGTCCAGATCATCAAAAGGATGTACAAAGGTGTATCCGTGCTCCTCTGCCAGTTTGTATGCGTGAGCGCAGGCTTCGTCAAATACATCTCCTTCCAGAACCACATCGGCTCCGTAGCCTTTGGTACGGTTAACCTTGATCAAAGGCGTTGTGGTAGGCATTACTACGGTTGCCTTTACCCCGGCCAGACGCGCGGCATAGGCCACGCCCTGAGCATGGTTTCCGGCAGAGGCAGTGATCAGTCCTCTGGACTTTTCTTCTTCGGACAGGGTACTGATCTTATAGTACGCGCCCCTTACCTTGTAGGCTCCTGTATACTGCATATTTTCCGGCTTAAAATACACCCTGTTTCCTGTCTGTGCAGAAAAATATTCACTGTACACCAGCTTTGTCTCCAGTGTTACCTGTTTTACGATCTCAGAAGCTTCCTCAAATTTCTCTAATGTAAGTTCATCCATACTCGTTCTCTCCTTGGCATTTATTGGTTACAACTATATCACTTTATTGTGATAAATTCAACAGAAAACCGAAAGAGGATCCTACTGTTTCTGTACATGGAACAGGGCGTTTACAAAGTCATCCGCATTAAACTTCTGCAGATCGTCAATCTTTTCACCGATTCCGATGTATTTTACAGGAATTCCCAGTTCCGCCTGGATCGCTACGGCAATTCCTCCCTTGGCCGTTCCATCCAGCTTTGTAAGGATGATGCCCGTGATATCGGCCACCTCCATAAACTGTCTGGCCTGAGCCAGGGCGTTCTGTCCGGTGGTTCCGTCTAAGACCACCAGCGTCTCCCTGTATGCATCAGGATACTCCCGGTCAATGATCCGGTTGATCTTTTTAAGCTCTTCCATCAGGTTCTTTTTATTGTGAAGCCGTCCTGCAGTATCACAGATCAGCACATCTGCCTTTCTGGATTTGGCTGCAGCCACCGCATCATAAATGACTGCCGCGGGATCGGAGCCCTCCTGCTGGGCGATAATATCCACTCCGGCCCGCTCCGACCACTCGGTAAGCTGCTCAATGGCTGCGGCGCGGAAGGTATCGGCCGCAGCAAGGATTACCTTATGACCACTGTCCTTTAACTGGCCGGCCAGCTTTCCTACAGAGGTGGTTTTTCCCACGCCGTTTACGCCGATCACCAGCACAACCGAGGTTCTGTGCTCAAATTCGTAGGCATTTTCGCCCAGATTCATCTGCTTTTTGATGCTTTCGATCAGAATCCCCTTGCACTGCTCCGGATCCTTTATATGTTGTTCCTTTACCTTATTTCTCAGGTCCTCTACAATGGACATGGTGGTCTGGATCCCCAGATCTCCCATGATCAAAGTCTCCTCGATCTCCTCATAAAAATCATCATCAATGGCAGAAAAACCGCTGAAAATAGAATCAATTCCTGATACAATGTTGTTCCGTGTTTTGGCAAGTCCTTCTACCAGACGCCCGAAAAATCCCTTTTTTCCTTCAGCCATAAGGCTTATCCTCCTTTTTATATACGGACAGAAAAACTACTCTGTCAGACTGTCCTCGATCAAATTTACACTCACCAGGGCAGATACGCCCTTTTCCTGCATGGTAATGCCGTAAAGGCGGTCGGCAGACATCATGGTACCCCTTCGGTGGGTAATGACAATAAACTGTGTATTTTCTGTAAGCTTATGGAGATACCCGGCAAACCGGTCCACATTGGAATCATCCAGAGCCGCCTCGATCTCATCTAACAGGCAGAAGGGGGACGGCTTTAAATTCTGGATGGCAAACAGCAGGGAAATGGCAGTCAGCGCTTTTTCCCCTCCGGAAAGCTGCATCATATTCTGCAGCTTTTTGCCCGGCGGCTGGGCGATAATCTGAATACCTGCCTCTAAAATATCCTCATCCTCCAAAAGCTCCAGAGTCCCCCGTCCTCCGCCGAAGAGTTCCTTAAACACCCGGTCAAACTCAGAGCGGATCTCTGAAAATTTTTCCTTAAACTGGCGGCGCATTCCCGTATCCAGCTCCAGGATGATCTTTTCTAACTCCGCCTGGGCAGCGGTCAGATCCTCATGCTGGGTTTTCATAAAGAGGAAACGCTCGGATACCTCCCTGTAATCCTCAATGGCATTGACATTGATCGGGCCAAGTGCCTTGATCCGGGTTTTTAATCCGCCTATGATCCGGCTTACTTCTCCCAGAGAAGGAAAATCCTCCTTTTTCATCGCCTCTGCCTGAACAGCCGTCATCTCATATTCCGACCACAGATATGCGGCCCCTGATTCCAGCTTTTCCTGCAGCTTCTCCTCCTGGGACTGAATGCGGAACATATCCTTATCCAGTTCCGAAGCGCGGGATGAAATTTCTTCCCGGACTGTAAAAAGCTTCTTTTGCTGTGCGAGAAACGCTTCCTTCTGCTCTGTTTTTTTTGCGATCAACGCTTCGCTGTCTGCCGTCTGAAGCAGGGAATCCTCAATCTCTCTGCGGATTTTTAAAATCTCCTCCTGCTTTTTTGCAATGGCTTCTCCTGATTCTGTGCTTCCTTTAGAGAGCTGGGACAGTTCCTTTTTAAGCAGCTCCCCTTCTCCCCAAAGACGTTTTTCATTCTCACGGATAAAATCCAGCCTCTGGGCCAGTCCTGCCTGCTTAATGCTTAACTGCGCCAGCTGCTCGCTGTCTGCCTCTTTTTCCTTCTTTGCCTGTTCCAAAAGAAAGCTGTGTACATTTACAGTCTCAGCAGCAGCCTCACTCTCGCTGTCCAGAGCCTCTTTCTGTGTTTGCAGGCTTCTGCGGCTTTCGCTAATCTCCTTTGCCTGAGTCTCCAGCTGATGATGCTCCCTTACCAGATCAGAGGAAGAATCGGCAATCTCTCCCTTTTTCTCCTCCAGTCTGGAAATAGTAACCCGAAGCGTATTCTCTTCCAGCGCCAGCTTCTGTCCGGCTCTTTTTAAGACAGCCGCCTCATCCTTTTTTTCCTGAACAATTGCCTCTTTAAGACTTAACTCTGTCTGAATGGTCTCCGCCTGCTTCAAGTAACGTTCGCAGGTCTGTTCCAGCTCCTCGATCTCCCTGCGGCGCCCTAAAAGATTACTGCTGTTTTTAAACGCGCCTCCCGTCATGGAACCGCCTGGGCTTAAAAGCTCACCCTCCAAAGTGACAATTCTCAGGCTGTAGCGGTATTTTTTAGCTAAGGCAATCGCTGCATCAATGTTAACAGCCACTACCACCCGGCCCAAAAGATACCGTACCAGTCCCCGATAGCATTCTTCTGTTTCTACCAGTTCGCTTGCAAGGCCGATCACGCCTGCTTCCTTTAACGCCTCAGGCCTTGAAAAGGCCGATCCGCTTCCCATACTGGTAAGAGGCAGAAATGTAGCCCGGCCATATTTATTTTTCTTTAAATATTCGATCAGCTGCTTGGCCGTAATCTCTGAGTCTGTGACAATGTTCTGGATACTGCCCCCAAGGGCTGTTTCTATGGCTGTTTCGTACCTTTTGCCAGTAGTGATCAAATCTGCCACCACGCCGTGGATCCCATGGATCCGGTCCCGGACCTCCATCACCCGGCGGATGCTGTTTCCGTAGCCGTCATAGCGCTCCGCCAGATTCTGCAGCGATTCCAGCCTGGTATGGGCCATGTGGTATTCCTGCTGGGTATCATTTAACCGACGGTTTAACCGGCGGACCTCGCTGTCTGCCTGCTCCATACCATCCTCGGCTTCCTGGGCTGCAACCTGCTTTTCCACCAGCTCCGCCTGTACCTGTGCAAGATGCTCCTTTTCCTCTGCGATCCTCTCCTCCTGAAGAGATTCGTCACTTTTAAACCGGAGAAGCTTCTGGGAAACCTCGCTGCGGCGCAGATTTACCTGCTCCGACATAGCCTCATAGCGCTGCTGTCTGGCCGTCAGCTCGGCCTTTTCATTCAGGAAGCGGAGCATCTGAGCGTTTGCCTCCTCGATCACCGCTTCCAGATGGCTGATATGATTTTCTTTTTCAGAAATCTCCTGTCTGGCACGGTTCAGCCGGTTTAATTCCTCTGTATTCTGCTCCCCAATTCGGTTTTGTTCCGCTTCAAAGTCCGCAAGCTGTTCCTCTTTTCCCTTCAGTTCCTCAGTGATGGCTTCCTTTCGGCTTTTAATATGCTCCTCATTCCGTTCTTCTGCGTGGATCTGTTCTCTTAAAACATTGATCCGGCCTTCCAGCGTGTTTTTTTCCATGGACGCCTCATTGAAACGGCTCCGTTCTTTTAAAACAGCTTCCTCCAGACTGCGGATTTCTGCTTCCAGGCGGTCATATTCCTTTCGGATGTCCTCACCTTTTTTTCTGGTCTCCTCCAGATCTCCTTCCAAAACCTGCTTTTTCCTGGAAATTTCGTTTAACTGGCTCTGGATGTGCTCTGCTTCCAACAGAAACTGGTTGGCATCACAGACCTTCAGCTCTTCCTTTAACTGCAGATACTCCCTGGCTGCCTTTGACTGACGCTCTAAGGGTTCCACCTGCTTTTCCAGCTCATTTAAAATATCCGATACACGTACCAGACTGGCCTGTTCGTCCTCCAGCTTTTTCTGTGCAATGGCCTTGCGCCGTTTGTATTTCACAATACCTGCAGCTTCGTCAAAAAGCTCCCGCCGTTCCTCCGGCTTTCCGCTTAAGATCTTATCGATCTGTCCCTGTCCGATAATGGAATAGCCCTCTTTTCCGATTCCCGTATCATAAAAGAGTTCATTGATATCCTTCAGACGGCAGGCGCTCCCATTTATCATATATTCACTTTCACCGGAGCGGTAAAGGCGTCTGGATACCGTCACCTGCTCATAATCGATGGACAGCTGGTGATCGCTGTTATCCAGGGTGATCGCCACATATGCAAAACCCTGAGGCTTTCTTAGCTCGGTTCCGGAAAAGATCACATCCTGCATACTGGCTCCGCGCAGCTGGCGGATCCTCTGTTCGCCTAACACCCAGCGCACTGCATCTGCTACATTGCTCTTTCCGCTTCCGTTGGGTCCTACAATACCCGTAATGCCGTTATGAAATTCAAAGACCAGTTTATTGGCGAAGGATTTAAAGCCCTGGATCTCGATACTTTTCAGATACATGATTCGCCCGCCTTAAGCTTTAAAATACCGTTGTAGGCGGCTACCTGTTCCGCCGCCTTTTTTGTGCGTCCCACGCCCCGGCCGATTTCTTCCTCTCCCATGAGCGCCCGGACCTCAAAGGATTTATTGTGATCCGGCCCCTCCTCCTTTATGATTTCATAGGACAGAACACCGGTCTGCCGGCTCTGGATCATCTCCTGTAAGATAGTCTTGCTATCGTAAAAGAGCTGCTTGTGTTCGATATCATTTAAAATAAATCTGTGTATAAACTCTTTTGCATTAGTAAAACCACCGTCCAGATAAATCGCTCCGATCAGGGCTTCCATCGCATCCGATACCACAGAATTGCGGTTTCGCCCTCCAGTTGCCTCTTCTCCCTTTCCAAGGAGCAGGTACTCGCCCAGCCTGATATCTCCTGCACAGTATGCCAAAGTGGGTTCGCAGACAATACTTGCACGTATTTTTGTCAAGTCTCCCTCCGGAAGCGCATCGTATTTATGGTATAAAAAGTCACTGGTAACAATTTCAAGCACTGCATCGCCTAAAAACTCCAGGCGTTCATTGCAGCGGCTGTGATCCAGCCGGTGTTCGTTCGCATAGGAGCTGTGGGTCAGCGCCTGGCTGAAGAGATTTTTATCGTGAAATTCATACTGAAGCTTTTTTTCCAGCTCTTTTAAATGGATATTCATATGTATATTCCTTCCTTTTTAAACGCACAAAAGGGCTGTAAAAACAGCCCCGCGCGTTTTATTCATTCAATGCGTTTTTGATCTGCTCTGCAGCGTCTCCGACCGTAACGATCTGTTCTGCAGCATCATTGGGGATTTCGATATCGAACGCCTCCTCAATTCCCATAATGATCTGGAAAATATCCAGCGAATCGGCTCCAAGATCGTCTACAAAGGTAGCTCCCATGGTGATGTCATCCGGCTCCAGATTTAAAACCTCTGCAATAATTTCCTGCAATTTTTCAAATTCCATATTCTATCCCCTCTCCTGAATCTGTTTCTTTATAACATAGGCCCCTGAGCCTTTTCCTATGCCAGCGACTGGCGGATCTTTTCGTTGATCTGCTGCTCCTTAAAGGTCACGCACTGGATAATGGAATTGCACACCTCAGTTCGGCTGGAATTTCCATGTGTCTTTACTACCAGTCCCTTTAATCCCAAAAGAGGCGCGCCGCCGTACTGACTGGCATCAAAAGATTTTAAGGTGGTCTTTAAAGCCGGTTTTACAAGAAGTGCCCCGATCTTGCTCCGGAGCGTTGCCATCATCCCCTGCTTTACCATATGGATCAAAGTAGCTCCTACACCCTCATACAGCTTTAAAATCACATTTCCTGTAAAGGCCTCACAGACAATTACGTCTGCGCCGCCGTGGGGGATTTCTCTGGCCTCAATACTTCCGATGAAATTGATATCCTTACATTCCTTTAACAGCGGAAACGTCTCCTTCACCAGTGCGTTTCCCTTTTCCTCTTCCGCACCGATATTTACAATGGCAACTCTTGGATTTGGAATTCCTACTACGTGTTCCATATAGATCGAACCCATTCTGGCAAACTGTACCAGATGAGACGCCCTGGCGTCTACATTCGCCCCGCAGTCGATCAGAAGGGATACGCCTTTTTCTGTAGGAATAAGCGGTGCAAGAGGCGGGCGCTCCACGCCCTTGATCCGTCCCACGATGACCTGTCCGCCTACTAAGATCGCTCCTGAGCTTCCGGCCGATACAAAAGCGTCTGCCTGTCCGTTCTTTACCAGGTTCATGCCTACTACGATGGATGAGTCTTTCTTTTTCCGGATCGCATTTACCGGCGGCTCTTCTGTAGCAATCACCTCTGAGGCATTTACCACCTGGATTTTCTCTTTGTCATAGGTATATTTGGAAAGTTCTTCCTGTACGGTCTTTTCCTGTCCTACCAAAAGAACCTGGATCTCCGGTTTCTTCTTTACCGCCTCAACGGCTCCTGCAACCATCTCCACAGGCGCATTGTCTCCGCCCATAGCATCTACCGCTACTCTGATCATAAAAAAGACTCTCCTTTCGTCTTTGCGATACAATTTATAATATACTAGATATCCGTCTATAAATCAATACGTTTTTATAGCTGCACCAGGGTAAAAAACGCCGAAAAAAGGACCGTCCCCATTCAGGGACAGCCCTTTAAAAACAGATAAAACTATACCAGATCGTCAAGAACCGAAGCTCCGATGGTGCCCTCCGGCATGGAAACACCAAAATTATCAACTGCTGTAGCGCCGACCACTGCAAAT
>PVML01017150.1_pt1 | contig 18883 bp, 18 predicted proteins | sample 1853371 | NCBI WGS metagenome assembly PVML01 (sample SAMN08533508, study PRJNA380276) | Human gut metagenome, whole genome shotgun sequencing project. | isolation source: participant 1, chromium library | host: Homo sapiens | collected 2017 | reverse complement strand
GCACGGCCTTTGTCATGATCTCCATGTCGGCCGCTTCCGCCAAGCGTATCGTGGAAGTGCTGGATGAGACCACCGACCTGCCCCCGGCCAAGCAGCCGGTGCAGCAGGTGAAGGACGGCAGCATCGAGTTCGACCATGTTTCCTTTCAATATAAGCATGGTTCGGGCCGTCCGGTGTTGAACGATATCACCTTTTCCATCAAGCCCGGCGAGACGCTGGGCATCATCGGCGGAACCGGCAGTGCAAAGTCCAGCCTGGTGCAGCTGATCCCCCGCCTGTACGATGCCGAAAGCGGTACCGTGCGGGTAGGCGGCGTGGATGTGCGGGATTACAACCTGGACGTCCTGCGCCACGAAGTGTCCATGGTGCTGCAGAAGAACGTGCTGTTCAGCGGCACCATCCTCGACAACCTGCGCTGGGGCGACGCGAACGCCAGCGAGGAAGAGTGCATCCGCATGGCAAAGCTGGCCTGTGCGGATGAATTCATCGAGCGCTTCCCGGATAAGTACAATACCTGGATCGAGCAGGGCGGCTCCAACGTGTCCGGCGGCCAGAAGCAGCGCCTGACCATTGCCCGCGCGCTGCTGCGCAAGCCCAAGGTGCTGATCCTGGACGACAGCACCAGCGCCGTGGATACTGCCACCGATGCCAAGATCCGCAAGGCCTTCCGGGAGGAGATCCCCGGTACCACCAAGATCATCATTGCACAGCGCATCTCCTCCGTGCAGGATGCGGACCGCATCCTGGTGCTGGACAACGGCCAGATCAACGGCCTGGGCACCCACGAGGAGCTGCTCAGGACCAACGCCATTTATCAGGAAGTTTACAACAGCCAGACCCAGGGCGGCGGCGACTTCGACAAGCAGGGAGGTGAGCAGTAATGGCACAGGTAAAAGAGGTAAAAGGCCCCGGCGGTCCCCGCGGCATGGGCCCGAAACCCAAGGTGGAAAACCCGGGCAAGCTACTCAAGCGCATCATGGATGAAGTGTTCCGCAACTACCTGCCCCACTGCATCCTTGTGCTTATCTGCATCGTGGTCAGTGCGCTGGCCAATGTGCAGGCCAGCCTGTTTTTGCAGACTTTGATGGACGATTATATCGTGCCCATGACCCACCAGCAGAACCCCAGCTTTGCACCGCTGGCCGGCGCACTGCTGCGTGTGGGCTGCATCTACCTTGTGGGTATTCTGGCAGCATGGATCAATGCCCGCGTTATGGTCAACGTAACGCAGGGCACGCTGCGCAACCTGCGCACCGAGCTGTTCACCCACATGGAAAGCCTGCCCATCTCCTATTTTGACACCCATCCCCACGGCGATATCATGTCCGTGTACACCAACGATGTAGATACCCTGCGCCAGATGATCAGCCAGAGCATCCCGCAGCTGGTGTCCAGCGTCATCACCATCGTGTCGGTGTTCTTCAGCATGTGTATGCTCAGCTGGCAGCTGACCATCGTTACCATGCTCATGGTGGCGCTGATGCTGTTCTGCTCCAAGCAGATCGCAAAGAACTCTTCTAAGTACTTCATCCAGCAGCAGCGGGATCTGGGCAAGGTGAACGGCTACATCGAAGAGATGATGGAGGGCCAGAAGGTGGTCAAGGTGTTCACCCACGAGCAGCAGACCCTTGACGGCTTCCGCCAGCTGAACGACCAGCTGAAGGAAAGCTCCAAGCAGGCCAACGCCTTCTCCAACATCATGATGCCTGTCAACGCCCAGCTGGGCAACATCAGCTACGCCGTGTGCGCGCTGGTGGGTGCCGCCATGGCTGTGGGCGGTGTCAGCGGCATGACCCTTGGCACGGTGGTGGCCTTCCTCAGTCTGAACAAGGGCTTCAATATGCCCATCAGTCAGGTGTCCATGCAGGCCAACAGCGTCATCATGGCGCTGGCCGGTGCAGAGCGCATCTTTAAGATGATGGACGAGCCCAGCGAGACCGATGAGGGCTATGTGACCCTGGTGAACGCCAAGTACGACCGCGAGGACAACCTCGTGGAGACCGAGGAGCGCACCGGCATCTGGGCCTGGAAGCACCCCCACCACGACGGCACCACCACCTACCACAAGCTGGAAGGCGACATCACCTTCACGGATGTGGATTTCGGATATGTGCCGGAAAAGACGGTGCTGCACGACATCAACCTGTATGGCCGTCCGGGCCAGAAGATCGCCTTTGTCGGCTCCACCGGTGCCGGCAAGACCACCATCACCAACCTGATCAACCGCTTCTACGATATTCAGGATGGCAAGATCCGCTACGATGGCATCAACATCCACAAGATCAAAAAGTCCGATCTGCGCCGTTCGCTGGGCATCGTGCTGCAGGACACGCACCTGTTTACCGGTACGGTCATGGAGAACATCCGCTATGGCCGTCTGGATGCCAGCGATGAAGAGTGCATGGCCGCCGCCAAGCTGGCCAACGCGGATGGCTTCATCCAGCGTCTGCCGGATGGCTACAACACCATGCTGACCGGCGACGGTGCGAACCTGTCCCAGGGCCAGCGCCAGCTGCTGGCCATCGCCCGCGCCGCCGTGGCCGACCCGCCGGTGCTGATCCTCGATGAGGCAACTTCCTCCATCGACACCCGTACCGAGGCACTGGTGCAGCGCGGCATGGACGGCCTGATGTACGGCCGCACCAGCTTCGTCATCGCCCACCGCCTGTCCACCGTCCGCAATGCAGACTGCATCGTGGTGCTGGAGCAGGGCCGCATCATCGAGCGCGGCAGTCACGACGAGCTGATCGCCAAGAAGGGCAAGTATTACCAGCTCTACACCGGCAACCTCGCCGAAAACTGATCAAGACATCTCTCCTCAATAACACAGTGCCCCCGCCGGGATCTCTCCCGGCGGGGGCGCTGTGTTTTATATCATAAATGGTTTTAGTGGATCAGGTTCACGAATACGGGGCAGAGCACCGCGGTGAGCACACCGGCCACTGCAATGGACAGGCCGCTCATGGCACCCTCTACCTCACCCATCTGCAGGGCCTTGCTGGTACCCACGGCATGGGCCGAGGTGCCGATGCCCACACCCTTGGCGATGGGGTCGGTGATGTGGAACACCTTGCACACCGTTTCGGCCAGCAGGCTGCCCGCAATGCCGGTGAGGATGACGATGGCACCGGTCAGGGCGGCAATGCCGCCCAGCTCAGCGGCCACATCCATGCTGATGGCGGTGGTCACCGACTTGGGCAGCAGGGTGGCGTACTGCTCTTGGGTCAGGTCCAGCGCCAGGGCAAGAGCAAGGGCACTGCCCAGGCTGACCAGTGTGCCAACCGAGATGCCGGCGATGATGGCGGCGGCGTTCTCCCGGAGCAGGTCCCACTTTTCATACAGCGGGATGGCCAGAGCCACGGTGGCCGGCAGCAGCAGGTAGTTCACCGGGGCGGCGCTGGCCTTGTAGTCGGCGTAGGGAATCTTGCACACCGACAGGAAGATGATGACAAAGATGCTGCCCAGCAGCAGGGGATTGAAGATGGCTTTGCCGGTGATCCGGTTGATCAGGGCACCCAGTGCAAAGGCTGCCAGCGTGAGCAGCACGCCCCACGCCGCCGACCCGGACAGGAAATCATTCAGCATGGTCTGCCTCCTTCTTTTTGCGGCCGGTCATGGCCTGGGTGGTGCGGCCTGCGGAGACCATGACCAGCACGGTCACCGGGATGATGGCAATGATGATGGGCAGCAGCATGTTGCCCATCTCGGCCCACAGCTCCATCACGCCGGCTGCGGCAGGCACGAACAGCAGCGGGAAGATGCCGGTGAGGTAGATGCCCACCTCTTTCACGTCATCCAGCTTCACAAAGCCGAAGTTCAGGGCAGCCAGCAGCAGCACCAGCCCGTAGACACTGGCAGGCACCGGCAGCGGCAGCACGGCGTGCAGCACCTCGCCCAGAAAACAGAAGGCCAGAATGCGCGCAAACTGAAAAATATATTTCGTAACGGATCGCTCCTTTCACGGTCACCAAAAAATGTGGGATACAAGTGGTAGTATACCGCATCGTCGGACGTCCATCAACCGTGATACTTGCCAAGAATTCCCGCACATTTCGCGAGGAACTGTGCAAAAAAGGCGCACCGCAAAACGCGGTGCGCCGAATCAATTATTCCTGATAAGTAAAATGACAGCGTGGATAATTTGAGCAACCCCAGAAGGTTTGCCCTGCCCAGCTTCCCCGTTGAGCTACCCGTCTGACGAGCTGTCCACCACAATGTGGACAAGCCCAAGTTCCATCCGGTTGGATGATGGGATATTGTTTTGACTGAACTTCTTTTATGTGGGCTTCCCTTTGCCAACTGCTTGCCTCTGTGAAATTCACAAGCGTTGCATAAAGCGAATCCATCTTTTCATCAGATAGCTGGATGCCGGTACACTGAGCATGATACTCAATATCTTTTCGGAGATATAGGGCATAAGTCACATGATGCCTTCCGCTTGTGAGCTGAATGTTCTTTAGCTCACAGTTGTTTCCGAATACCACATAGGAATAGTATGGAATAGTATCATCCTTCAGCAGTTCCATCAATGCGCAAATGTGAGTTTCATTTTGCAGGAGAGGATTATAAAAGGAATGCTTTTGTGTTGTATGAAATTTTCCCCTCAGACACTGTGTCCAATGGTCTTGCTCTTCATTGCCGAAAATCCAACCACTGTAATTTTTAGATTCGATTACATAAAGGCCAGACTCGTGCAGAAAGACCATATCAATCTCGGTCGATCCTTTTTGGCCTACCGGTATATAACAATTTGGCAAAAGAGCTTTACGACCGCGGACCTTATTCAGAGCGCTGTAAATAATGTTTTCTCCGGCGTCTCCCCGTTCCTCCGGACTGCGAAAATCCCATCGAAATTGCTCGAACACGATAATGTCCTCAGATCACATAGTCGTTGCCGGCCTGATCGGGCAGGGCAAGATCGGCAAGGGTGATGTGGCTGAAATAGTTGGAGATGAGGTCGTTCAGGCCCTTCCACATCTCATAGGTGCGGCAGTTGGCCAGGCGGGCGCAGGGGGATGCACCCGGCGTCAGGCAGGTGACGGGGGCCAGGCTGCCCTCGGTGAGCATGAGGATCTCCTCCACGGTGTACTGGTCGGGGCTGCGGGTCAGGCGGTAACCGCCGCCCTTGCCGCGCAGACCCTCCAGAAAGCCGTTCTGCACCAGCACCTTGAGGATGTTCTCCAAATATTTTTCCGAGATCTCCTGCCGTGCGGCGACTTCCTTGAGGGGAACGTATTTTTCCGCCTGATGTTCGGCGAGGTCGATCATCACGCGCAGCGCATAGCGCCCTTTGGTGGAAACGATCATATTCGTGTACTTCCTTTGATGTCCATAGAATGTTAAACCTATTATACAACAGGGTAAATAATATTTCAATCCCACTTTTTTGCAAAAAAGCATTGACAAGCAGGGCAAAGGGGACTATAATACCATCAAACCCACAAACAATGTTGGTTTAAAGGTTTGTGGTTCCGGGCCGCACCTCGGGTGCCGGGGCCCGTTCGAGAAGTTGTATCTGTATCAGGAGGGAATTTATTATGAGCAAGATCTATACTGCCGCTGACCAGCTGATCGGCCACACCCCGCTGCTGGAGCTCACCCACATTGAAAAGGAGCAGCAGCTGTCTGCTCACATTCTGGCCAAGCTGGAGTACTTCAACCCGGCCGGTTCCGTGAAGGACCGCATTGCCAAGAAGATGATCGACGACGCCGAGGCCAAGGGTCTGCTGAAGGAAGGCTCCGTGATCATCGAGCCCACCTCCGGCAATACCGGCATCGGCCTGGCTGCCGTGGCAGCTGCCAAGGGCTACCGCATCATCATCGTCATGCCCGAGACCATGAGCGTGGAGCGCCGCCAGCTGATGAAGGCTTACGGTGCCGAGCTGGTGCTCAGCGAGGGTGCCAAGGGCATGAAGGGCGCCATTGCCAAGGCCGATGAGCTGGCAAAGGAGATCCCTAATTCCTTCATCCCCGGCCAGTTTGTGAACCCGGCCAACCCCCAGGCACACATCGAGACCACCGGCCCCGAGATCTGGGACGATACCGACGGTAAGGTGGACATCTTTGTGGCAGGCGTTGGCACCGGCGGCACCGTGACCGGCGTGGGCAAGTACCTGAAGAGCAAGAACCCTGACGTGAAGATCGTGGCCGTGGAGCCTGCCTCCTCCCCGGTGCTGAGCAAGGGCACTGCCGGTGCGCACAAGATCCAGGGCATCGGCGCAGGCTTTGTGCCGGACGTGCTGGACACCAAGGTTTATGATGAGATCATTGCCGTGGAGAACGACGACGCCTTTGCCACCGGTCGGCTGATCGGTCACAAGGAGGGCGTGCTGGTGGGCATTTCTTCCGGTGCTGCCGTCTGGGCTGCCCTGCAGCTGGCAAAGCGCCCGGAGAACGCTGGCAAGAACATCGTGGTGCTGCTGCCCGATACCGGCGACCGCTACCTGTCCACTCCGCTGTTCGCAGACTGATCACTCTGTTTGTAGAACTGTTGCATCCCGCCCGGATTTCCGGGCGGGATTTTTTTGCACTCCGGCCGCCGGATGAATCTATTGACGAACACCCTAAAAAAAGGTATACTGTACAGGTACAATTGAATATTGTCGGGGTGTTGCGCAGTTGGTAGCGCGCCTGCTTTGGGAGCAGGAGGCCGCGAGTTCGAGTCTCGCCACTCCGACCACAAGAAAAGCCGCCCGGAAGCGTCTGAGAACGTTTCCGGGCGGCTTTCTGTTTGTTTTAAAGGACGGGGTTACTTGGGCTGACGGCCGATGTAAGCCAGGATGCCGCCGTCGGCGTACAGGATCTGGCCGTTGACGAAGTCAGAAGCATGGCTGGCCAGGAACACGCAGGGGCCCACCATGTCCTCGGGGTCGCCCCAGCGGCCGGCCGGGGTCTTGGCGCAGATAAAGGTGTCGAAGGGGTGGCGGCTGCCGTCCGGCTGGGTCTCGCGCAGGGGAGCGGTCTGGGCGGTGGCGATGTAGCCGGGGCCCATGCCGTTGCACTGGATGTTGTACTCGCCGTACTCGGAAGCGATGTTCTTGGTGAGCATCTTCAGTGCACCCTTGGCGGCAGCGTAGGCGGAGACGGTCTCGCGGCCCAGCTCGCTCATCATGGAGCAGATGTTGATGATCTTGCCCTCGCGCTTGGCGATCATGTCGGGCAGAACGGCCTTGGAGCAGTTGAAGGCACCGCCCACATGCACGTCGATGACCCGCATGAAATCAGTGTGGCTCATCTCGATCATGGGGATGCGCTTCATCAGGCCGGCGTTGTTCACCAGGATGTCCACGGGGCCGACGTCGGCCTTGATCTGGGCGATCATGGCATTCACAGCAGCCTCATCGGTCACGTCGGCCACATAGCCGTGGGCGTCGATGCCGGCAGCCTTGTAGGCGGCCAGGCCCTTTTCCAGGCTGCCCTCGTTGGAGCAGTTGAAGCAGACGGTGGCACCGCATTTTGCCATGCCCTCGGCAATGGAGAAGCCGATGCCGTGGGCACCGCCGGTGATCAGGGCAACTTTGCCCTTCAGGTCAAATGCAGAAAGATCCATTGTAGTTCTCCTTTTTTGAAAAAGCCCCGCACCGGGAGTGCCGATGCGGGGCAGTAAGGTTTGCTCAGCGCAGGTCTGTGGTGGCGATGTTGTCCATGTCGTCAAACTCCATGTTCTCGCCGCCCATGGCCCAGATGAAGGTATAGTTCGAGGTGCCCACACCGCTGTGGATGCTCCAGGAGGGGCTGATGACAGCGTCCTCGTTGTGCATCACGATGTGGCGGGTCTGGGTAGGCTCGCCGCACATATGGAACACGACCTGTCCCTCCGGCACTTCAAAGTAGGTGTAGATCTCCATGCGCCGTTCATGGGTGTGGCTGGGCATGGTGTTCCAGTTGGAACCCGGTGCCAGTTCCGTCATACCCATGCTCAGCTGACAGGTCTTCAGCACATCCGGATGGATGAACTGGTTGATCGTGCGCTTGTTGCAGGTCTCCACGCTGCCCAGAGGCCGATGGTTGGCATCGGCCATCTTGATCAGACGGGTCTCGTAGGCGCAGTGTGCCGGAGCCGACACCATGTAGAACTTGGCGGGGTGCTCCGGGTCGGCGGAAGCAAAGGTCACTTCCTTGGTGCCCTGGGTGATGTACAGGCAGTCCTTATAGCCCAGCTCGTACTTCACGCCGTCGGCCACCACGATGCCGGTGGAGTCCTTACCGATGTTGAACATGCCGATCTCGCGGCGCTCCAGGAAGTAGTGGGTGCCAAAGTTGGCCCACACGTCGATGCCCTTGTCGATGGACACGGTCTCGTGCACCGGCATGCAGCCCAGGGTGACCATACGGTCCACATGGCTGTACACGGCCACGACCTCATCTGCCTTGTACAGGCCGGTGATGAGCATCTCATCGCGCATCTCCTCGGTGGTGTAGCGCTTGAAATCCTTCTGGTTGCAGGAGTAGCGGATATCCATGCGGGATCTCCCTTCTGCTTAGCGCTGGATGCGGCCGGAGCCGTCGCCGCCAGCCAGCTTCTCCACCTCGGAGACGGTCATCATGTTGTAGTCGCCCTCGATGGAGTGCTTCAGAGCAGAAGCAGCAACAGCGAACTCAACAGCTTCCTGAGTGGTCTTGCCGGTCAGCAGGCTGTAGATCAGGCCGCCGCCGAAGGAGTCGCCGCCGCCCACACGGTCGATGATGTGCAGGTCGTACTTCTTGGAGAAGCAGTACTCGTTGGAAGCAACGTCGTACAGCATTGCGCTCCAGCCGTTGTCGAAAGCGCTGTAGGCTGTAGATCAGGCCGCCGCCGAAGGAGTCGCCGCCGCCCACACGGTCGATGATGTGCAGGTCGTACTTCTTGGAGAAGCAGTACTCGTTGGAAGCAACGTCGTACAGCATTGCGCTCCAGCCGTTGTCGAAAGCGCTGTGGCTCTCACGCAGGGTGATAGCAACCTTCTCGAAGTGGAACTTGTCAGCCAGCTGCTTAGCAACGCTCTTGTAGCCCTCAGCGTTCAGCTTGCCGCCGTAGATGTCGGTAGCCTCAGCCTCGATGCCGAACACGTCCTTGGCGTCCTCCTCGTTGGAGATGCAGACGTCAACGTACTCGCACAGCTTGGTCATAGCCTCACGAGCCTCGGCACGGGTCCACAGCTTGCCGCGGTAGTTCAGGTCGCAGCTGATCTTCACGCCGTGAGCCTTAGCAGCCTTGCAGGCCTCCAGGCAGATCTCAACAACGTTTGCACCCAGAGCCGGGGTGATGCCGGTGAAGTGGAACCAGTCCACGCCCTCGAAGATCTTATCCCAATCAAAGTCGGAGGGCTGAGCCAGCTGGATGGCACTGTTGGCACGGTCGTAGATGCAGACGGAACCACGCTGAGAAGCACCCTTCTCGTTGTAGTAGATGCCAACGCGATCGCCGCCGCGGGTGATCATGCTGGTGTCAACGCCGTAACGGCGCAGGCTGTTGACAGCGGCCTGACCGATTGCGTGTGCGGGGAGCTTAGTGACGAAAGCTGCGTCCAGACCGTAGTTGGCCAGAGAAACAGCAACGTTTGCCTCGCCGCCGCCGAAGCTGAACTCCAGGCTGTTAGCCTGAACGAAACGCTCGTAGTTGAACGGCTGCAGACGAACCATCAGTTCGCCAAAAGTAACGACTTTCATTGGTTATTCTCCTTTTATTTACAGGTGTTTATGACCTTCTGCTGCGGGGCATCCCCGGCGCAGCAGGGCTTTCACGGATAGGGGAGCCGGAGCTCAGGCCTGAACCAGGTGGAATGCGAAGCCGCCGATCTCGTCTGCAAAGTAGCAGGCGATGGTCTTGCCGTTCTTCACGACCTTGCTGTCCAGATCGAACTTGACACCGCGCTGAGACAGGTGATAGATGGCACGATCCACGTTGTTGCAGCCGATGGCGATGTGGCCATTGGTGCCGCGGCCGACCTTCTTCATGATCTCGAACTCCTTGTTGCCGACAAAGATGCTGGAGTTGCCGGGAGCGACCTTCATGTTCAGCAGGCTGCCGATGAGGTTTGCCAACTTCATGGCCTCTTCCTCGTTCTCGGTGTTGATGCCAACGTGCATCAGCTTCAGGCCCAGCATGGTGTCAACAGCTTCCTTGCTCTGAGCGGTGATCTTTGCCCAGTCGCCAGCCTTGATCACGTCGCTCTTGCACATCCAGGTGCCGCCCACAGCGAAGATCTGGTCATAGCCCAGATAATCGTTGACGTTCTTTGCGTTGACACCGCCGGTGCACATCCAGCGTGCGCTCTTCAGGGCAGCGCCGATGTTCTTCAGCATGCCGACACCGCCGTTTGCCTCAGCGGGGAAGAACTTCAGGGCCTCGCAGCCCATGTTCATAGCCTGCTGCATCTCGCCTGCAGAGCAGGTGCCGGGCATCATGATGCCGCCCTTGTCGATAACGTGCTTGCAGACTTCGGGGTCGAAGCCGGGAGCAACGATGAAGGAAGCACCAGCTGCCATTGCACGGTCAGCCTGCTCGCAGGTCAGGACAGTGCCTGCACCCAGCAGCATCTCGGGCATCTCTTCGTGGATCTTGCGGATGCACTCCTCAGCACATGCAGTGCGGAAGGTGACCTCAGCTGCGGGCAGGCCGCCCTCAGCCAGAGCCTTGCACAGGGGCAGGGCCTCATCAACGCTGTTGAAAGCGATAACAGGGATAATGCCGATCTGATAGACCTTTTCTACGATGGGATTCATAACGCATTTCTCCTTTTACAATAAACTCTCCTGTGCGCGTGGGGCAGCCCTTTGGGCATGGCACACCCACTATGCGCTTGTAATACTAGTATAAACGAACCGGGGGAGTTTGGTAATGCTCAACAAGCACAATGTTTTGCATAAGACCTTGTATACATTGCACAAAAATGACGAACGGCCTCAAAACAGGCTCACAGGCCCAGGGTTCCAAACACTTCGGCCACGCCGTCGTGGTCGCAGTCGGCCGTGGTCACAAGGTCCGCAAGGGCCTTGATCTGGGGCATGCCGTTGGCCATTACGGCGGCCACACCGGCCTTTTCCAGCATGGCACGGTCGTTTTCGCTGTCACCCACGGCTAGGGTCTGTGCGCGGGGGATGCCCAGCCGGTCGGCCAGGGTCAGCAGAGCCTCGCCCTTGTCCACACCGGCGGCAGTCACCTCGATGTTCTCCGGGGAGCCCTGCACCACTTCCACGCCCGGCATGGCACGGAAGCGGGCCAGCGCCTGCGGCACCTGGTCCTGCTCGGCAAAGAACAGGCACTGCTTTTCCACCTCGTGGGCGTGGCGGCTCATCCACTCGCCCAGGTCACGCACCACAAGGAAGCGTCCGTCGTTGGGCTGGCGGGCTTCGGTGGAGTGCAGGCGCGCCCAGCGGGCGGCGGCAAAGTCCACACTGGCCTGGTCCTTGACCGAATAGCCGTTCCAGAACACGCCCATGCCGCCGGGGTATTCCATAAACAGGTCAAAGGCGGCCCGGGCAGTCTCCACCGGCATCAGGCGGCGCAGCAGACAGGTGGGCTCACTGGTCTGGCGTTCGGCCGCATTGGCGTACCGGCTGTAGACAGCACCCAGCGGGTCGCTGCCCAGGTCCCACACGGCGGCACCGTTGGAGGTGATGGCATACCGCACGCCGGGCAGCTGCGCCACCACCGGGGGCAGGTTGCCCAGCGGGCGGCCGGTGGTGGGCACGATGACCACGCCCCGGTCGGAGGCGGCCTGCAGGGCGGCCCGGGTACGGGGCGTGACCTGCCCTTCGTGGTTCAGCAGGGTGCCGTCCAGGTCCAGGGCGGCAAGGCGTACAGGGGGAAACGTTTGCGACATAAAAACTCCTTTTATCAACAGGGCACCCCGGCGTTTTGGGCCGGGGTGCAGAAGAACCGGATACTGTCTTTATTTTATAACACCGGCAGGGTTTGCGCAAGTGGACGGAATGTGCTATAATAATGCGTCATTTCATTATAAAATATAGGAGACTTGCTATGAATCTGTCCCAATTGCGCAGCCGCTGCAAACCGCACCTGTGGTTCCAGCTGTACTGGGTGGTCTACCTCGTCTGGTTCTTCTGGCTGGACCTTACGATCAAAGACCCGAAATACATCATCTACAGCCCGCTGGATGACAGCATCCCTTTCAACGAGTGGTTCGTGTTCCCCTATTGCAGCTGGTTTTTGCTGCTGGCGGGGGTCACGGCGCTGCTGTGGTGGTACGACACCGCCAGCTACGACAAGCTCTGCCTGAGCATGTTTGCGGGCATGACCTTCTGTCTGATCGTCTACATGGTGCTGCCCAACGGCCTGGACATCCGCCCCACAGCAGAAGCAGTCGGGCGCAGCAACATTGCCATGCGCATCATGCAGCTGCTGTGGAGCGCGGACGCCTCGGTCAACGTCTGCCCATCCATCCACTGCCAGAGCTCGGCCTGCATGGCGCTGGCGTTCAGCAGCAGCACCCTCACCGAGAAGCGCCCGGGCCTGAAGGTGCTGGCCTGGGTGTGGGCCGCGCTCATCTGTGCGTCCACGGTGTTCACCAAGCAGCACTCCATCGTGGATGTGGTGTGCGGCCTTGCCGTGGCCTTTGTCTGGGTGCCGGTGCTGTACCGTCCGCATAGGAAAAACAGTTGAGGAAAGAACCGGCCAAAACGTCCGGTTTCCCTTGACAGCGGCCCGGCGGTTGGGTAATATGGGAAAAGAGGAACACTGATATATCACTCGCGGCGTTCCGGAAGGGGGAAAGCGCAATGTCCGCACGCAACGCGCGGGATCTGGCGTATCACACGGTGCGCAGCCGCATCATCACCATGGAGCTCAAGCCCGGCGACCCGCTGAACGACCGGGAGCTGGCCGAGGAGCTGGGCATCAGCCGCACCCCCATGCGGGAAGCGCTGATCCTGCTGAACAATGCGCATATGGTGGCCATCAAGCCCCAGAGCGGCACCCATGTGGCACCCATCGACCTGCATCTGATGGAGCTGGAACAGTTTTCACGCTACACGCTGGAAAAGGAGATCCTGACCCGGATGTGCGGCCGCCTGACCCCGGAGCAGGAGGCGGGCTACCGCCAACTCATTGAGGCCTACCGGGTGCTGGAGGCCTCCCCGGAGGAGCCTGACCGCGAGATGCGGCTGCTGGAGCTGGACAATGCATTCCACCGCCGCGCCTTTGAGCTGTGCGGCATGGAGCACCATTTTGACCACATGCTGGCCAGCCTGCAGCATGTGGAGCGCATCCGCAAGTTCAGCCTCCAGACCAACGAGAACAAGGCCGTATGCGCGGCCCATACCCGCATCCTGGATGCCATGGTGCAGAACGATACCCAGGAGCTGAGCCGTGCGCTGGAAAGCCACCTGAGCCGCTACAAGCAGACGGTGGAGGAGGTCCAGCGCCTGCATCCGGATTACTTTACCGACGGCCTGGAGCCGTGAATCAAAAGGACTTTGAACGTGCAGCAGAGCCTGCACGTTTTTTTTGTGCACGCGGCGGTTGAATCCCGTTATTGACCCACTGCGGGTTTTGCGGTAAAATCAGGGTACAAAACAGGCCGCAGCGGCCTTTTCCCCACAGGCAGCGTGCCGGGTGCACGGCTGCAGAAAAGGAGGTTCAAGACCCTATGAAACTGAAACGAGGCATTGCCCTTTTGCTGGCAGCCGTGTTCCTGTTCGGCACGCTGGCCGTTCCGGCCAGTGCCGCCGCAGCACAGCCGGAACCGGCAGCGCAGGCACAGACCGTGGATGCAGAAGAAAATGATATCATCTCGGTGCGCATCAAGGCATCCGGTGAGCTGACCTACGGTGCGGACCACAAGCTGGAGATCCAGACTACCCCGGCCGATGCCCAGTACATCGGCGTGGTCATGGGCACCAGCGGGCAGGCTACTGGCTATGTGACGCTGGTGCTGTCGGAAAAGATCCGCACCCTGCTTAAACTGATCCCACTGCCCAAAAAGATGTCCGCTACCCCGGACCAGACCGAAGAGTTCAACGTGTACAGCTACCTCAAGCAGCTCATTGACGGCAATGACGTCAGCGTACTGCTGCGGGTGGGTGACGAAGCTGTGTCGGTGCTGAACATCATCAACTTCTATCTACCCTCAGCCTACGTCAAGACCATCCAAAATGTTTCCAACGGCCTGAAGCTGGCACTGAACCTCATCCGCAAGTATCTGCCGGAGAGTGCTTTCACCCGCATTTACCTGGATGAACAGCCGGTGGATGCCGGCGGCTATGTGGCCGGTGCGGTGGCGCTGGAAAGCGGCGACATCAACTCGGCCGGTGTGGCCATGTTCAAGATCAAGCCCCAGACCAGCAATGTGCGGCTGTATTGGGCCGGGGATCTGCCCGGCTCCCTGACGGCCGAAGAGCTGCGGAACGCCAACCGCAACGCGGTGCTGGAAGCCGACGGGCAGGCACGCAGCGGCGAGGGCGTGAACATCAGCTACACCTATAAAAAGAAGGGCTTCCTGTGGGATAAGACCTGTGACGGCCTGCCCACGAAACCCGGCACCTATACGCAGGTGGCCAAGGTCAGCGGCAACTACTCCTGCAGCGAGATCAGCCGCACCTTTACGATCTATCAGTAAGCACAGAATCAGAAGCGCCCCGGCGGGAATTTCCCGCCGGGGCGCTTTTCTGCTGCAAATGGGCAGCAAAAAGCCGACTGCCGCTTCCGGAAAGAGGGGGGAGCGCGGCAGCCGGCCGGGAGGTGTTATGCGGTTTTTGCCGTCAGGCGGTCAGCGGGATCAGAAATCCACTTCGGTGTCGTAGTAGCAGCACTTGAGCAGCTTTTCCATCTCTTCCTGGCTGGGCTGACGGGGGTTGGAGCCGGTGCAGGCATCGGCAATGGCGTTCTTGGCGATCTCCGGCAGACGCTCCAGGAACACGTTCTCCGGCACAAAGCCCTGCTCGGCGGGGTAAGAGTCCGGGCCGTAGTGCTGGATGCAGTGGGGGATGTTCAGGGCGTCGTTCATGCCGCGCAGATGCTCGATGAGCAGCTTGACCTTTTCGTCATCGGTGGTGCCGCCCAGCTTCATCTCGTCGGCGATGACGCCGTAGCGCTTCTTGGCCTCGGGGTCCTTGGCGTTGAAGGCGATGACCTTGGGCAGGTACATGGCGTTGGCTGCGCCGTGGATGATGTGGGCACCGTAGTCCGCAAAGGCGGCGCCGGTCTTATGGGCCATGGAGTGCACGATGCCCAGCAGTGCGTTGGAGAAGGCCATACCGGCCAGGCACTGGGCGTTGTGCATGGAATCACGCTTGGCCATGTCGCCGTTGTAGCTGTCCACCAGATCGCCCTGGATCATGCGGATGGCAAAGATGGCCAGCGGGTCGGTGTAGTCACAGTGGGCGGTGGACACATAGGCCTCAATGGCGTGGGTCATGGCGTCCATACCGGTGTGGGCCACCAGCTTCTTGGGCATGGTCTCGGCCAGGTCGGGGTCCACGATGGCCACGTCCGGGGTGATCTCGAAGTCGGCGATGGGGTACTTGATGCCCTTCTGGTAATCGGTGATGATGGAGAAGGCGGTCACCTCGGTGGCAGTGCCGGAGGTGGAGGAGATGGCGCAGAAGTGTGCCTTGCGGCGCAGCGGCGGGATGCCGAACACCTTGCACATCTCCTCAAAGGTGATGTCGGGGTACTCGTACTTGATCCACATGGCCTTGGCGGCGTCGATGGGGGAGCCGCCGCCCATGGCGATGATCCAGTCGGGCTCAAACTTCAGCATGGCTTCGGCACCGCGCATGACCGTCTCCACAGAGGGATCGGGCTCGATGCCCTCAAACAGTTCCACTTCCATGCCGGCTTCTTTCAGGTAAGCCACGGCACGGTCCAGGAAGCCGAACCGCTTCATGGAGCCGCCGCCCACACAGATCATGGCTTTCTTGCCGGTGAAGGATTTCAGCGCTTCCAGAGCGCCCTTGCCGTGGTACAGATCACGGGGAAGAGTAAAACGAGCCATAGTTGTTACCTCCAAAGTTCTCATACTCTCTCAGAAACAGGGGACACACACCCCTGCTGATTCTACTATGTTAATTGTATAACAAAGAGAAGAGAACATCAATTGACGGACCGGAAGAAAGTTTCCGCAAAAATTGGACAGAGTGAACAACCAGAAGGATGCAACAGACCGCTGCACCTGTAGAGAAAACAAAAAAACACCCCGAAGTCCTAAGACTTCGAGGTGCTTGCCTTTGGAGCTGCTATCCAGATTCGAACTGGAGACCTCATCCTTACCAAGGATGCGCTCTACCAACTGAGCTATAGCAGCAAATGGCGACCCGGATCGGGCTCGAACCGACGACCCCCAGCGTGACAGGCTGGTGCTCTAACCAACTGAGCTACCGGGCCATGATCGCTCAAGTTTCGCGCGGCGCTTACCGCCGGAACGTGCTTTATTATATCGAAAAACCCCGCACTTGTCAAGCATATATTTCAGAAATCTGAAAAAATGTGAGGAAACTCCCTCAGTCACGGCTTGCGCCGTGCCAGCTCCCTCGGAGAGGGAGCCTTCGCGCTGCAGTTGACGAAAGGAGTTCGGCAGCTCCAGCCGTGACAGGTGCCGAAATGCTGCTTCCCGGAACGATCTCGCCCGTAACAGGTACTGTAAATAAAAAGTATTGCTCCCCGGAACGACCCCTTCCGTGAAAAGGCACTTCCGGAAAATCCGCAGATTTTCCGGAAGTGCAAATAAAAATAATTTTTCCACTGATATTGGCAGAGCGAAGCGGAGCCAATTCTAAAACGCAAAAACATCGCAAAACAAAACGCACAGGCTCCGAAGAACCTGTGCGTTTGTGGCAGGGGTAGTAAGTCTCGAACTCACGGCACGCGGTTTTGGAGACCGCTGCTCTACCAACTGAGCTATACCCCTATGTACATTCGCTGAATGCCTGCTTATTATAGCCGATGCAGACGCGAATGTCAAGCATTATTTTTCATTTTTCGTGCCGCAGCTGCAGCAGCCTTCGCTTTTTCCGGCGGCCACGGCGGGCAGCTGGCTGGCCAGCTGCTCCAGGGTGACGCTGTCGATGTACTGGTTGATCACCTCGTCCAGCCCGGCCCAGAAGGGCAGGGTGAAGCACTGCTCCGACATGGGGCATTCGTTGGTCTGGCTGCCCAGGCAGGGGATGGGGGCCACGCTGCCCTCAATGGCCCGCAGGATCTCACCGGCGGTGTAGTCGGCGGGAGCCTTGGTCAGGCGGTAGCCGCCCTGACTGCCGCGCTCGCTCTTGACCAGCCCCACCCGTGCCAGCGGGGTGACGATCTGTTCCAGATATTTCAGGCTGAGGTTCTGCCGCTCACTGATCTCCTTGAGTGAGACGGTGGTGCCCGGTGCGTAGCGGGCAAGTTCGGCCATCAGGCGCAGGGCATAGCGGCTCTTGGTGGAAAATTTCATGCTGCTTCTCTCCTTATTGCTGCTTATAGTATAGCACGTTGCTCGGATTTTGCAAAGATAAACCTCTTGTGCAAACAAAAAAGGTCTGTTATCATAGGATGGATGAGACGAGATAGAAGGAGTGAGCGTATGACTGAGAAGATCAACCCTGCCGACGCCATCCGTCTGCTGGATGCCCACGAGGCCGTGGCAGTGGATGTGCGGGAGCCGGACGAGTATGCCGTGGGACACATCCCGGGCGCAAAGCTGCTGCCGCTGGGTCAGGTGCTGACCCGCGCAGCGGAAGTGCTGCCGGACAAGAACGCCGTGTGGCTGGTGTACTGCCGCACCGGCCGCCGCAGTGCCGACGCGGTGCAGAAGCTGGAGAGCCTGGGCTATACCAATCTGCGGGACCTGGGCGGCATCCTGAGCTGGCCCTATGAGATCGAGGGCGACTTTGAGGGGCATTTCTAATAAAGGAAAGGAAAACACCATGTCGTTTGACCCAAAAGATTTCGCCGGCAGCCACTGCGGCTGCCGCTACCAGCAGGACTACCGCCCTACCCTGGGGCGGGATGGCAAAAAGGAATCCGGTACGCTGGAGGTCATCAAGTTCTACTACGACGGGGCCATCCGCTTTGAGCAGCACTGCTACGGCGAGGCAGCGACCTTTGTGTTCGGAGTGTGGGCCGACCATATGGACCCGGACGGCACCCTGCACTGGGTGCTGCCGGACCGGCGCAAGAGCTACTACGACGAGGACTACCTGCCCAAAAAGCTGGACCGGGTGGACGAAGCCGGGAACCTCTATTTTGACGGCGGGGTCTTTCCATGGAAGCTGGCCGACGATTTTGCTGAGGATAAGCGGTGGGGCTACCCCAAATGGAAGGTGCTGCTGGGCAGGCTGACCGGCAAGGGCCGCAAATCGTAACGGAAGTATGAATTTCCAGTATTCCTATTGACACACTAGGGAATGATATGGTATAACTTATCCGTTGAAAGGATTCCGCGCGTGCGTGCGGCTGTGTGCAGCCGCCGGTCTGCGCATTCATAAGAAAGGATCATTCCTATGGAAAACATGGAAAAAGTGGTTTATCTGGACAATGCCGCTACTACGGCCTGCGCTCCGGAAGCGCTGGAAATGATGGTCAAGGCCCTGAGCGGTGCCTGCGGCAACCCCAGCAGCCATTACAGTGTGGGTTATGAGGCCAAGGAGCTCGTGGACACCGGCCGTGCCCAGGTGGCAAAGGCCATCAACGCGACTCCGGCCGAGATCTTCTTCACCAGCTGCGGCTCGGAGGCCGACAACTGGGCTGTGAAGGGCACCGCCTTTACCAAGGCCCGCCAGAACAAGAAGCACCTGATCACCAGTGCCTTTGAGCACCACGCCATCATGCACAGCATGGCTGCGCTGGAGCGCATGGGCTTTGAGGTCACCTATATCAAGCCCACCACCGAGGGCTACATCCGCCCCGAGGACGTGGAGGCTGCCATCCGCCCCGACACGGCCCTCATCAGCATCATGATGGCCA
>PVML01014616.1_pt1 | contig 18957 bp, 19 predicted proteins | sample 1853371 | NCBI WGS metagenome assembly PVML01 (sample SAMN08533508, study PRJNA380276) | Human gut metagenome, whole genome shotgun sequencing project. | isolation source: participant 1, chromium library | host: Homo sapiens | collected 2017 | reverse complement strand
CCGCACCTCCTGTAGCATCAGCTTCTCGTAGCGGTAGCGTTCCTCCAAAAGCTCCATCACCGCCTCCTCCCCGCCGCTCTGGTACAGAGGCGATTGTTCCTTCTTCTCACGCGGTTCGTAGTGGCGGTAGAGAACATCCCCCTCCTCCCCGGTCACCGCCTTCACCGCCGTGCGCATGGCCCCGATCATCACCGAAGTGCTCACAATGGGCAAGCCCAGGCAGAATTGCCGGAAGGGCACCATCAAGGACAGGCTCTGGCCGTTCTCCTGAAGAATCCGTTCGCAGTACGGTTCGTCCGGCTTTACCGCAAGGTATGGCCCGGCTACAAAGGCGTGGAAGGCGGCGGCCTCCGCAGACGGTTCTCCCCTCTCCCCCTCATAAAGAAACATCTGAAAATTCAGCCCTGCGAAATCCGTCATGTGGTAAATCACCGACGGCTCCAGGGACTCCAGCATTTCCCGGCTGAGGAAGAACGGAAAGCTGTTCTTCATAAAATCCGGCAAAAAACGCTTAAACCCCGCCTCCAGCTCGCCGGCCCCGGCCCGGCAGCACAGCACCGGAACCTGGAGAAGCGCTTCGATAAATTGTCCAGCCAGCCCGGCCCGCTCATGTTCCTCCAGCATTTTCTATTTTCCTCCTATTTCCGCGGCAAAATAGACAAAAATCCATTTCATTTTCTGTCAAAACCGCCGAATCCAAATGACAATATATTGCTAATTTGTATTATATATTTCTAACACCAAAAAAACAAGTGTGTTAAAATGTTGTTACGAACAAAAAGCCGGCGAACAAAGAAAAATGTGATAGGAGAATCTACAATGGGAAACAGTAAAGGTGCAGCAAACCAATATAACAATGCCAGGCTGTGGCAGATCGGCTTTTTCTCGCTGAACAACTGTGCCACAAACATCGCCATGTTCCTGATGATGCAGTATTCATATTTCACCCAGAACGTGCTGGGGCTGGCGGCGGCCATCATCGGCCTGATCGCAACGGGCACCCGCATTTTCGACGCAATCACCGACCCCCTGGTGGGCGTGCTGGTGGACCGCACCAACGGCCGCTTCGGCAAATTCCGTCCCTACATGCTGATCGGCAACGTGATCATCTGGGCCAGCCTGATCGTGATTTTTAACACGCCGGCCCACTGGTCCATCCACCAGAAATACCTGTTCACCACCCTGTTTTATGTGATCTACATCATCGGCTACACCTGTCAGACCGTGGTGACCAAGGCCGGCCAGGCCGTGCTGACTAACAATCCAAGGCAGCGCCCCATTTTCTCCGGCTTTGACAGCGTCCTGACCCAGATGGCCAGCGCTCTGGTGCCCATGCTGATCACCACGATCCTGGCTGAGAAATACTCCGTTGGCGAGTTCGTTGGCGAGAACGGCAAGGGCCTGGGCATGATCAACCCCGCCATGTGGAAGGAGGCCGTGCTGGTGCTGGCCGTTATCTCCTTCATTTTCACCATCCTGGCCATCATCGGAATCAGCGAGAAGGACCGCCCGGAATTTTTCGGCCAGTCCGGCGCGCAGCCCAAACTCAAATTCCGGGATTATAAGGACATTGTGGTTCACAACCGCCCCATCCAGATGCTGATCATCTCCGCTGCCACCGATAAGCTGGGCCAGCTGCTGATGAGCGGCACCATGACCTACCTCTTCGCCAACATGCTGCTGGACTCCAAGCTGCAGGGCGTATTTTCCAGTATGCTGATCGCTCCCCTGGTGGCGATCTCCATCGGCGGCGTGTTCGTTTCCCGGAAATTCGGCTTGAAGCGCACCTTCCTGGTGGGCACCTGGGGTTCCATGATCATGCTGGCCGTCATGTTCGTCATCCGCCCCAATCCGGAGGTTCCCGCCGTGTTCCTGGCCCTGTTCCTGGTGCAGAAATGCCTGGCCAGCATGGGCAACGCCGGAATCATCCCTATGATCGCGGACTGCACGGATTACGAGACCTACCGCAGCGGCCGGTTCGTGCCCGGCATGATGGGAACCATGTTCTCCTTTATTGACAAGATCATTTCCTCCTTCTCCGCTATGATCCAGGGCTTCGCGCTGACCCTGGCGAGCGTGGGAAATGTGGTGATAAAACCCAACGAACCGGTGAACGCCACCTTCAACATGGCAATCATGGTCTGCTTCTGCATTGTGCCGATCCTGGGCCACATCGCCACCATCATTGCCATGCGCTGGTACGACCTGGACAAGGACAAAATGGCGGAAATCCAGGCGGAGCTGGACAGACGCAGAAACAGCGGGGCCGCGGCTTAAACGCGGGCTGAAATTCCCAGCCCGGCGCACCCTGTATGGAATGATACTCCGCTAACAGCCTCACAATCAATCATAAAGAAATGGAGCTAGCTATGAATAAAGCCACTGAACGAATCCGCTACTATCAGAACGAGAACGGCCCTGTGATCGGCGTCACCGTGAAGCCGGTAATCAAGCGGGACGGCCGCATTTTCAAGGACCATACCGGCGACGGCCTGCTGACCGCCTGGAAGGACTGGCGCAATCCGCCCGCCGCCCGGGCCGCCTCCCTGGCCGCAGAGCTGAGCCCGGAGGAAAAGATCGGCCTGCTCTTTGTGAACACCCGGAAAATGGGCCTCTTACAGGAGGACAAGACCAAGGTGGACGAGACCGGGCTGCTGGACGAGGAGATCGTGGAGCAGGACGAGTCCATTTTCAATGTGGAAAAGACCTACGGCACCACCTATACCATCCAGAAAATAGGAATCCGTCATCTGATCTTCCGCCAGAATCCCCAGGCCGCGGACATGGCCGACTGGATCAACCAGTTAAACCAGACAGCTGAGGAGACCGCCCACGGCATCCCCATGGTGATCACCTCCAATTCCCGCAACGAGAACGGCGAGGTGGTGTTCGGCATGAACGACGCGGCGGGGGTATTTCCGGCCTGGCCGGGCACCATGGGAATCGCCGCGGCCGTGAAGGGAAATGGACCCGGCCTGGTGGATACCTTCGCCGAGTGCATCCGCCGGGAATGGGACGCGGTGGGTCTGAAGAAGGGCTACATGTACATGGCGGACGCCATGACGGACCCCCGCTGGCAGCGCACCTACGGCACCTTTGGCGAGGACCCGGCCCTGATCACGGAAATGATCTCCCGCCTGGTGCCCGGAATCCAGGGCAGCGAATCCGGTGTCACACCGGAGGGCGTGGCCGTCACCATCAAGCATTTCCCGGGCGGCGGGGCCAGGGAAAACGGCTTTGACCCCCATTACGAGCAGGGACAGTGGAACGTGTACCAGACTGAGGGCAGCCTGGGCGACTACCACCTGCCCGCCTTCAAGGCCGCGGTGGAGAAAAAGGCTTCCTCCATCATGCCCTACTACGCCAAACCGGCGGCGGAGAAAAGCCTCCCTCAATACGATCTGGACGGCAGGCCGGTTCCCATGACGCCGGTGGGATTTGCCTTTAACCGTTTCTTCATCCAGGACCTGCTCCGGGAGCAGATGGGCTTTACAGGCTACGTCAACAGCGATTCCGGGATCACCAACAAGATGGCCTGGGGCGTGGAGGAGCTGGACGGCCCGTCCCGGGTGGCGCTGGCTGTGAACACCGGGGTGGATCTCATCAGCGGCTCCCTGGACGTGGACGCGGCCAGGGAGGCCTATGAGCGCTGGAAACACGGCTATTACACCGGACAGGGACATCCGGTCCCCGAGGGCTACCGCCCGGAACAGCTGACCCTGTCCGAGGAGGCCCTGACCCGGGCCGCAGCCAGGACGCTGGAAGAGGAATTTGCCCTGGGCCTCTTTGAGAACCCCTACCGAGACCCGGCAGAGGCTGCGAAGGTTATAGCCGACCGCGATCACTGGGACGCGGCTTACGACGTGCACCGCAAATCCGTGGTGCTGCTAAAGGACAAGGGCGTGCTGCCCCTGGCCGGGGAACGGCTGGAAGGAAAACGAATCTATGTGGAGTGCTTCCGCAAGGACGGAAAGGCCGCGGCCGCCGAGACGGAAAAGCTGCGGAAATCCCTGGCCAAGGACCGTGGCCTGGCTCTGGCTGAAAATGCCGGGGATGCGGACCTCGCCCTGCTCTTCATCTCCCCCAGCTCCGGCGAATACTTCCACGCCACCAGCGGTTACCTGGAGCTGGATATCTGCGAGGATAAGGAAGTGACGGATGTGGACAGCCTGGGGCGCCCCGCGGATACCTTCCACCGGGAGACCACCCTGGCCGGGGCGCCCCGAATCCGGGAGATCGCCGGGGCGGTGCGGCAAAAAGGCGGTAAGGTGATCTCCTGCGTGAATTTCACCCTGGCCTGGATGGTGGGAAATGTAGAGCCGTACTCGGACGCCCTGCTGGCGGGCTTTGACACCTGCACGGACGCTCTGCTGGACGTGATTCTGGGAATTTGCCGCCCCACCGGACGGCTGCCCATCACCCTTCCGAAAAACGACGCGGTTCTGGCGGTGGACAAGGACGGCGTGTGCGTTTCCCACAACGACGTGCCCGGATTTGTGAAAGACCGCTATATGCCGGATTCCATGAAGGACGAGAACGGAAAGGCGTATGCCTACCGGGACGAGATGGGGAATTATTATGAGATGGATTTTGGATTGAGCTGTTAAAGAGGCGGGACCCGGCGGACCGCATGGCGCGCAGCGCAAACGAACGGATCGACGAACAACAAGCCCGCGTAAAAGGACGATTTATTACCTTTTACGCGGGCTTGTTATTATTGAATGCAATGGGCCGCTGGCGCAGCCTGCGGGCGATTGCTGAATGAAATTTTCGTTTAAGCGGCCAACGCCGTTATCCCAAAGTACGCCAGCACAATCACGCCCAGAATAATCCGGTAATAGCCGAAGAACTTGAAATCGTTCTTGCGCACGTAGTTCATCAGGAACTTGATGGAGTACACGGACACCAGAAAGGCGATGAGCATGCCGAACACGGTGTAAAAAATCTGCGGGCCGGTGAAGGAATTGCCGTCCAGGAAGTATTTCACCAGCTTTAAGAAGCTGGCCCCGAACATCACGGGGATTCCTAAGAAGAAGGAAAACTCCGCAGCGGCCCCCCTGGAGCAGCCCAGGATCATGGCTCCCAGGATCGTGGCCCCGGAACGGGAGGTGCCCGGAACCAGGCTCAGCACCTGAAACATGCCGATGTAAAAGGCGGTCTGAATCGGAATCTGACCCACCTTTTGCAGATCAGGGTTGGCATATCTGCGGCTGTTCTCCACCAGAATAAACAGCACGCCGTAAATGATCAGCATGGCTGCCACCACGTAGGCGTTAAACAGGTGGGCCTCCATCCAGTCGTCCAGAAGCAGCCCCAGCACCGCCGCCGGCACGCAAGCTACCACGATCTTGATCCACAGCGCCCAGGTGGCGTCCCGCTGCCGGGACGTTTTCTGCCGGCTGAAGGGATTTAAACGGTTGAAATACATGATCACCACCGCCAGAATCGCCCCCAGCTGGATCACCACCCGGAACACCTCCTTAAATGCCTCCGGCTGGTTCAGGCGAATGATCTCATCCACCAAAATCATGTGCCCGGTACTGCTGATGGGCAGCCACTCGGTGAAACCCTCCACGATTCCCAACACGATTATTTTTAATGTCTCAACTAAACTCATCGCATGTTCTCCTTACCGCCCAAATATTACATTGTACCTTGCCGGCAGCCAACGGCTGCCGATCAGAGATACGTTTCCTTAATTATACCTTGTCGGCAGCCACCGGCTGTCGATCAGAGATACGTTTCCTTAATTATATGTGATATTTTTCCATCCTATACCCGGCGCTTCTCTCAGATATTTTCAATCTGCCAGTCGATGGGTTCAAGTCCGTGCCCGGTCAAAAACTGGTTGGTCTTGCTGAAAGGCCGGCTGCCGAAAAAGCCTCTGAACGCGGACAACGGGCTGGGATGAGCCGCTTCCAGGATCAGGTGTTTGGGATTGTTCAGCATCATCTTCTTGCTCTGAGCGGGGCGCCCCCAAAGTATAAACACCATGGGGCGGTCCTGCTGGTTGAGGATGCGGATGGCCGCGTTGGTGAACTCCTCCCAGCCGATGTCCTGGTGGGAATTGGCGCGGTGGGCCCGCACGGTGAGCACCGTGTTCAGCAGCATCACGCCCTGGTCCGCCCATTTTTTCAGATAACCGTTGTTGGGAATGTAGCAGCCCAGATCGTCATGAAGCTCCTGGTAAATGTTGACCAGGGACGGGGGCACCTCCACCCCGGGCTTCACGGAGAAGCTCAGGCCGTGAGCCTGGCCGTCGTTGTGGTAGGGGTCCTGCCCCAGAATCACCACCTTCACCTTAGACAGTGGCGTGAAGGCAAAAGCATTGAAAATATCGTCCGGGGCCGGAAATACCTTCCGCGTCTCGTACTCGTGTTTCACCGTGGTGTACAGTTTTCTGTAATAAGGCTTTTTGAATTCGCCGCTCAGCGGTTCCAGCCAGTCGTTATCGATTGCCGCCATATGGTTTTGTCTCTCCTTTGTCGTTGGTTAAAGCCGGACACTGATTCCCCGGTCCGCCAGGTACTGCTTCAGATCGCGTATTTCCAGCTCCTTGTAATGGAACAGGGAGGCCGCCAGGGCCGCGTCCGCCCTTCCCACTGTCAGGGCGTCGTAAAAATGCGCCTTGGTCCCGGCCCCGCCGGAGGCGATCACCGGCACGGACACCGCGTCCGCCACCGCGGCGGTCAGCTCGTTGTCGTAGCCCGCCTTAGTGCCGTCGCAGTCCATGCTGGTCAGGAGAATCTCTCCCGCGCCCAGCCGGTCCACGGTTCTGGCCCACTCCAGGGCGTCGATTCCCATGTCCACCCGGCCGCCGTTTTTATAAATGTTCCAGCCGCTGCCGTCCGGCCGCCGCTTGGCGTCGATGGCCACCACCACGCACTGCCTGCCGAATTTGTCCGCGGCCTCCGAGATCAGGCGCGGATTGGCGATTGCCGCGGAATTGACGGAAATCTTGTCCGCCCCCTCCCGCAGCAGCATGCGGAAATCCTCCACCGTGCGGATGCCTCCGCCCACGGTAAAGGGGATGAACACCGTCTCCGCCACCCGGCGCACCATATCCACCACGGTCTTACGGTTGTCCGAGGAGGCCGTGATGTCCAGAAATACCAGCTCGTCGGCCCCAGCCTTGTCGTAGGCCGCCGCGATCTCCACCGGATCGCCCGCGTCCCGCAGGTTCACAAAATTCACACCTTTTACAACGCGCCCGTCGTTCACATCCAGGCACGGGATAATTCTCTTGGTAAACATCGGTCCACTCCTTCTTGTCGGCTAAAGGTTGATGAAGTTCTTTAAAATCGCCAGGCCCACCTCTCCGCTCTTTTCCGGATGGAACTGGCAGGCGAACACATTCCCCCGCTCCACGGAGGCATGGATGTCCGTGCTGTACCAGGTGGAGGCGGCCACGATGGACGGGTCCGCGGCTTTTAAATAATAGGAATGGACAAAATAGACGTAGGCCCCATTATCGATGCCGGAAAAGAGTCTGGCACCCGGGCGGATTTCCAGGGAATTCCAGCCCATATGAGGCACCTTCAGGCCGGGGCTGTCCGGTATTTTGAGAATCCGGCCGGGCAGAAGGCCCAGGCCTTCCACGCCGGGGGTCTCGTCGCTGCTCTCAAACAGGAGCTGAAGCCCCAGGCAGATTCCCAGAAAGGGCGTTCCCTGCTCCGCCACCCGGCGGATCACCTCCACCAAATCATATTGGCAGAGCTTTTCCATGGCATCCCCGAAGGAACCCACTCCCGGCAGAATCACTTTGTCCGCGGCCAGAATCTCCTCCGGTCTGCGGGTGATCACCGGCGTTTCTCCCAACGCCGCCAGCGCCTTTTCCACGCTGCGCAGGTTGCCTGCATCGTAATCGATAATTGCTATCATGGGCATTTACCTCTCTGTCCGGTTTTTTCGTATTTTAGCACATTAACGCAGCGCTGTCCATGAAAACCGGTAAAATCCGTGGGCAGCCGGGGCGGACAAGGGCGGATTCACCGGCCCGCTGCTTCCGCCGCCAGACCGGAAACCCAATCCACGGAGTCCATGGCCACGCGGCCCGCCCGCTCTCCCACCTCGCCGGGAAGCTGGCTCAAAGTTTTGTGGACCCGCAGCAGGTAGGATTTCTGATTCACATAGACGATTTTCTCAAAGGGCCAGCGGATCACGGTAGGGTTGTCAAAACCCACGCCCAACTCCAGCATCAGCAGTCTGCGGTTCAGGGTTCCCGCCTGCCAGGTCTTGTAGGCCGCCCAGCGGGGCAGGTAGCCCTCCTCGATGTAGGTTTCCGCCTGAATGGTGTTGCCGGTCAACGGCGCGCCGCAGTGGGGGCAGATATCCTCCGGGACCTCCCCCTCCTCCCAGATATCCTTGGTGCACGCGCCGGAGCACTGCCGCCAATGGATGTTGCCGCAGGGGGCCACGATCCGCTTCCCGTCAAAGGGCGTGTCATACACGGCTCCGTCGGTGACCGTGGTGACCAGATAGTAATCCTTATCCTTCACCAGTTCATACAACGCCTCGTAGGCCGCACGCAGGCGATTCTGGGCCGGGTCGTCCAAAAGGCGGCGTTCCCGCACCGGGCGGCCGTCGTCCGCCAGCTTCCACTCCCCGCCCAGGCCGATCACCACCTTCTCCGCCTCCTGCAGGCGGGTCAGAAGTTCCGGATAGCGTTCATTTGTCTCTATTTTCATGTTCTCATCTCCTGTTATGCCTGGTATCAGCGCTCGTCCCGGCCGGAGCGGTCGCCGAAGCGTTCCCGGCGCAGGCGCTCAAATTCTTCCTCGGACACGCCGCTCTCTCTCAGCCTCTGGCGGCGGCGTTCCCGGCGGCGGGCCAGTTCCTCTTTCTCCCGTTTCTTCTCACGCCAGACATAGAATCCCAGTCCCACCGCGGCCACAACTGCCAGAACTGCGGCAATGGTCAGCAAAATGGTGGGAAGGCTCATGTGAAAGCCTTTCTCCGAATCCTGCGGCTGGACTGAGGCCGGGGTCTCGGAAGGGCTCTCCTGCCGGGCGGCATTGGACCGCGCTATCTGCTCCTGGCGTTCGATCTCCGCCAGCTCCGACCTGGAAAACAGCCAGGCGCTTCCCACCTTCCGTTCGTTGTACCGGTACTCCACCAGCGCAACCGCGCCCTTGGGGTGGTCCTTAGGCAGCTCCGCCACCAGGTCGCGGTCCGCATCCGAAAATGCGGCGCCCTTCGGCACCGTGATCACGGCGGCGCTGTCCAGATAGAGATCGGACGGTTCGTATGATTTGGCTCCCACCTGCACCGGCCCTTCGCCGGTGGTGTAGGCGGTCTCATGTTCCGCGATATTGATGTTGTCGAAATTGGCAAAGCCGAATTCCAGCAGGCTCTTGGAGTCCAGATAATACTGGGGCTGGGTGCCTTTTAGCACAACGGCGATCAACCGCCTCCCGTCCCGCTCCGTTAGGGTCACCAGGGTGTTTCCGGCGATAGAGGTGTAGCCGGTTTTTCCGGCCATGGTGCCCTCGCAGTAATACTGGCTGGAGGTGTCCTCGGCCATGATCAGCCGGTGTTCCATGTTAAAGCTGGCTCCGTTTGGATTGTTGGCGGTGGCTCCGATGGAATAGCTCTTGGATGAGTCGATCTTCAGCAGCGTTTCGTTGTTGAACGCCTCCCTGGCGATCAGCGCCATGTCGTAGGCGCTCACATACTGATTGTCGTCGTTTAAGCCCGAGGGATTGGCAAAATGACTCTCCGTGCAGCCGATCTCCTTGATCCGGTCGTTCATCATCCCTACGAACGCCTCCCTGGAACCGGCAACGTGCTCCGCCAGGGCGTTGGCCGCCTGGTTGCTGGAGAGCAGAAGCAGCATGTACAGGCAGTCCTCCACACTCAGCTCATCCCCTGTCTCCATGTGCAGCTTGTTGCCGCTGCCCGACTCCACGTCGTAAACCGCGGACTGGGAGAACGTGACCATGTCGTCCAGCTTGCTGTTCTCAATCACCACCAGGGCGGTGAGAAGTTTTGTGATGCTGGCCGGAGCAAAGGGCAGATGGATGTTCTGACCGAATAGAACGGCTCCGGAATCCTGGTCCATAACTATGCCCGCTTCCGCCATAATTCCCGTATCTGAAGGCCACTCAGGGCGCGCGAAGGCGCTGAAGCTGGCAGCCGCACTCATTGCCGCCGCCAGAATTAAACAGGTGATTCTCTTTATTTTTCGGTTCATTCTTTTTCCCCTAACACGCGATTGCTGCCGCAAATGGGCATACTACCAAAACAGTTTACCATTTTCGGCATTAATCGTCAATCAATCGCGTTACATTTCGGGAAGATTTAGCAGGGAATCTTTGGGGGAGCGTGACCCAGGAAAGGAAAGCTGGGGACGGCGGGGGCAGCGGTTGGGGAAATAGAAAAAAGGCCCCGGTATTCCGGGAGCCTGAGGATGTGGGGTGGGTAGGGGATGTAGGTTTAGATTACGCGGATTCAGGATACGCTGCGGCGGTTTAAATGTCCGCCCTAGAGATTTCCCCGCAGCTTGTCCACCACGAGAGTCATAAATTCCCGCACCATATAGTGGGGTAGCAGAACGCCGGAGTAGGGGGCGGCGATTCCGCAGACCGGGTAATTCCCCTGTTTCCTGGCAATGGCGACGGCCCGGAAGATATGGAAATTGTTGCTCAGTACACCCACTCTGGCCGTCTGACCGGGCATCAGCTCATAGCTGAAACGGATGTTCTCGGCCGTGCTTTGGGAACGGTTCTCCTGCACGATACGTTCCGGCGGTATGCCCAGGCGCAGCAGCTCCCGCTCCATGCACTCCGCTTCCGTGATCTCCTCCCCCGTTCCCCGGCCCCCTGAGACAATGGCCACAGTCCGCGGATTCGCCTCCAGATACCGGGCGGCGGCCTGGATGCGAAGGCGCAGGGCCTCCCCCGGCTCCGTGCCCTTTACCGCGGCTCCCAGGACCACCAGATAGTCCAGGTCCGGCTCCCCTTTGGCGGAAAGCCCGGATATCACCGCCGCCTCCACCAGGAGAAAAACGCAGAGGAACAGAACGGCAAGCACCCGGACAGCGGCCCGCGCCGCCGCCGGAGCCGCCGTCCAGACTCCGTGGTACAAACCCAGTCCCGCCGCCACAAATCCCAGGCCGGTCAACAGCCAGATCCACAGCGCCGATATTTTAAAGTTTCCGTAAATTCCGCACACCCCATAGTAGGCCAGGCACAACACGCCCGCTGCCAGAAATACCTTTTCCTTCATACCACAGCTCCCGTCGTCTGATATTCTTTAATACTATATCAGATGCAGGGCGGGGCTTCAATCGTTTCTGTGGGTTTTGACGATTTCTGCCGGTTTTGCGCGGTTCGCCGCTCCGGGCGCCTCGGTTTCCGGCGTTTCACACGGCCCGGTCCCCCACCGGGCCGTGGTGTCCGTCACCCCGGCCGCCACTTCCCGCGCCGCTTCTCCTCCGTCACCCTTCCATCCTCCTCATCACAGCCCCCGCCAATATCTCCGCCCCATACTCCATTGCCTTATGGTTGAAGCACATGTCCTGGTGGTGGAGTCCCGGCGCGGCGTCCGATCCAAGGCCCAGAAACGCTGTTTTGCAGTGCGGCAGCCTCTGGATATAGAAGTGGAAGTCCTCGCCGCCGGGGCTGACAATAGGCGGCATGACGTTTTCATTTCCCAGCACCTCCCCGATCACCAGGCGCAGGTCCTCCACCATCCCACCGTCGAATTCAGCGGCCGGGACGCCCTCGCTGATATGGATTTCCGCCTCGGCCCCGTTGGCACCGGCGGCCAGAGCGGCGCAGCTTCTGAGCTTCTCCTTCAGCTCCGCCATCACCTGGTTGGACTGGGCGCGCATGTCAAAGCTGATCTCCGCCTTGTCCGGGATAATGTTGACCGCCTTTCCACCCCCGAAAAACCGTGTGACCTTCACAGAATGGCTGACTCTCGGGTCCACACGGATCATATTGACCGCGTTCACAATGGCCACCGCCGCCTCCACGGCGTTGATCCCCTGCTGGGGTCTGGCCCCGTGGGCGGCCCGGCCTCTGACAATGATGTCCGCCCGGCTGCTGGCTCCGTGGTACACCGCCGGTGAAGCCTGGCCGAAGTCCAGCTCCTCCTTCGGGCGGATATGCAGTCCCATCATCTCGTCCACGTCGTCCGCAAGCCCGCTGTCGATGATGCTTTGAGAACCGGCCAGCGTCTCCTCCGCGGGCTGGAAAATGATCTTGAGCCTGCCGCAGGAAATCCCCCTCTCCGCCAGCATCCTGGCCGCAGTCATGACCATAGCGCTGTGGGAATCGTGACCGCAGGTGTGCCTTGCCACATTTACCCCGTCGATCACGTAGGGCAGAGCGTCCATGTCCGCCCGGAGCGCTACGGTCTTTCCCAGCCGTCCGCTATCCAGAATCCCGATCACCCCCGTTTTCCCACCCACGCCGCGGATCACCTGAAAACCACAGTTTTCCAGCTCCGCCGCAAGAAAGGCCGACGTATTGTGCTCCTCCATCCCCAGTTCCGGGTGGCTGTGGAGAAATTCAAACAGTTGATACACATAGTCGATATATGTTTGTTCCATACCCTATCCCCCTTTTCCTTACAATCGCGCGGCGCTCCCGGCCCGCGCGCTCCTCAGCTGAAAAGCCCTTCCATCCGGTCGTACCGGTACACCAGATATCCGCTCTCCCCGTCCACAATTTTCCGGCACTTGTGCCGCACGCCCCGCCTGTCCTCATAGGACAGCGGGACCGCATAGACCGGCTTGTAGATGAGCTCCATGAACTCATGCTCAATTACGGGAATCACCCGTTTCCTCCGCACCATATGCTGCTCCAGCTTGCGGACAATGACCTCCCGGGCCTCTCTCTCGTCAAACCTCGGAACAAGAACGGAGTCCCCGGGAATCTCCTGCTCACTGGCGGACGGAGCGCCCAGGGCGACCCCCGCCTCCCCGGTAATGCCCTCCATCGCCATGATCTGCCGCCCTCCCATTTTCCCCCGAAGTCCGCCGGGAATGGCAAAACAAATCTGCATGATGTAATACGGCACGTAACGGACCAGGATCGCCTCCCGGTCCACAGATACAACTTTGTAGGAGGGGGACCAGAATGCAAGGCCCTTTTTCTCCAGCGACGCGGCAGCGATTTCCACCGCCCGGTCCGCGCTTATGTTGGACGCGGATGCCAATATGGTCATGTTCTCTCCCCCTTCCAATTCCATTTTCTTCCTATTCCAGATAGAAAATCTCCCTGGTTTTTTCATCGATGGGCTTTGTGAATGCGCTCACCGCCAGAATCACAATCAAAGAAACGATGCTGCCGAATATGCCCGGCCAGATGCCGAAGGGCCAGTTGGAAAAGCTGTTGTACATGATATAGCCCGCCGCGTACCAGGCCAGAGCCGCAGCAGCGCCCGCCGCCATTGCGCAGAACCCTGCCGACTTGGTGGTCCCAGGGGACCACAGGGCGAAGAGAACCGGAACGGTAAATGCGCCCGCCCAGGTGTTGAAGGAGAAAGCCACCAGCCACTGAATGGCCGTAAAGGGCTTGAACGCCATTGCCATGGCAACAGCCGCCACCACCACCGTGATGGCCCGTCCCACGCGCAGCTGCTGCTTTGCGGAGGCCTTGGGGTTAATATATCCGATATAAAGTCCCTCCGCAGCCGCAGAGCAGAGAAGCAGGGTGGAATCGACGGAGGACATGATGGCCGCGATAACGGCGGAGATCAGGATGCCGCCGAGGATCGGGGTCATGTAAGTGCCGATCAGCGTGGGAACCAGTCGGTCCGTAGACTCCAGGCCCGGAAGCAGGGTGATTCCGCAGAGACCGATCAGGCCGCAGGCAGAGAGCACGAAAATGTTAAAGAACACCGAGTATCCCAGCGCGCCCCGCAGCGCCTTTAAATCCTTGGGGATCAGGAAACGCACCACCGAAGTGATGCTGCCGCCCACCATCAGGATGGACCAGGTGATGATACAGCAGATGACCCAGGTTTTGCTGGCCTTTCCCGTCAGCCTCAGAAGATCCGGGTCCGTGGCTGCGATGCCCTCGTGCATGGCGGTAAAGCCGCCCGCCCTTGTGAGCAGAATAGCCGCCAGGATGCCGAAGCCCGCGATCATAATGATGCCCTGGATATAATCGGTCAGCGCCACGGAGTTCATGCCGCCGGACATGGTGTAGATGGTCAACACCACCGCGATCATGGGGATCGCCACATTGTAGGGAATCCCGGTCAGACTCTGCACCGAACTGCCCGCGGCTGCGAATTGGGATATGATGGTGGGGATCGCAAACACGATGATGAGCAGCTCATAGAGAATCTTGGACGCGTTCCCGAATCTGGCGCAGAAAATATCGCCGTAATCGATGGCGTCCACACGCTCGCTGATTTTACGCACCCGCTCGCCGGTGAGTAAGAAGGTAAACCAGGGAGCCGCGGCTGCGGCCATAGGGGTTCCCATGTAGCTGTAACCCTGGGTGTAGACGGTGGCCGGCATACCGATGGTGGAGCCGGAGCTAAGCTGGGTGGACGAGTAACTGAAGCCCGTGACCGCTGCGCTTACGTTCCGGTCGCTGGTATAGTAGCTCTTGGAGTTGGTCACTTTTTTGGAGCTGATAAAGCCGATGACCAGCATGCCCGCCAGGTAAACCAGGAGTATCACGATATAGATCATTTCATCTCCCATCACTCATCCTCCTTCTTTCTCTCTTTTATAATGTAAATGGTTGTGGCCACCGCCACGAATATGTACGGGCACCACATCACCAGAAACGACTCCAGCGGCACGCCGAACACATAGATATCAAACTGAAACTGGACAAATATCCCGCAGAACACCAGAAGTCCGGCCTGCAGCGCGATGGTCGTCCAGGGAACCTTGATCCACTTCTTTTCGTTCTTTTCCATACGCTTCCCTCCGTTTGTACTCAGACTACATCATCAGACTGCCGCCGTTGATGTCCAGACAGTGCCCCGTCACATAACCGGCCTCCTCCGAGGCCATGAACAGGATTCCCGCCGCGATCTCCTCGCTGGTGCCCCTGCGGCCCGCCGGAATCTTCTTCAGTGTGGCCGCCTTCTGCTCCGGCGTATTGGTGTTCCAGTTGTCCTCGATGTACTGCGTGGACTTAATCAGGCCTGGGGCCACGCCGTTGATCTGGATGTTAAAAGGCGCGCATTCCAGGGCCAGCTGGCGCATGAGTCCAAGCTGGGCCGCCTTGCTGGGCGCGTAGGGGATTCGGCCGAACTCGGAACGGCTGGTGGTTCTGCCCGCGCCAGAGGACACGATAATAATTTTTCCGGCCCGTTTCTCCTTCATCATGGGGATCACCTTCCGGCAGAGGTAAAACGCGCCGTAGAGATTGCGCTTCACAACGCCGTCGAATTCCTCGTCCGTGTACTCCTCGATGTTTCCCGAGTGCACCGCGCCGTGGGTTCCGCCCGCGTTATCCACCATTACGTCCACGGTCCCGAAATCGGCCGTCACCTCATCGATCATGGAATCCACGGACTCCCGGCTGCTGACATCACAGTAATAAGCCTTCGCCTTCCCGCCCGCGTCCGTAATCTCATTCACCGTTTTCTCCGCCAGCTCCATGTTCACGTCGGTCACAGCCACCACCGCGCCCTGATCGCTGAACATCTTTGCCGCGGCCGCGCCGATCCCGGCCGCGGCCCCTGTGATCACGACCACCTTACCGTCAAATCGAAACATACCTGCCACCATCCTTTCCTCTTCCTGTTGTGTTTACATTGATTGTCTATTCCTGACCGGACAGCCCTCACAAAAGCTCCAGAATCTGTCCGCAGTATTCCATCACCCGGTTGTACCCCTTTTGAAGCTGGGTCAGATACAGATAATACCGGCTGGAGCCCTCCATGCTGGCGGCCAGCCGTTCGCCGCACTCCAGATTCGGCAGGGGGTAGAGAGGGCCGCAAAGGTCAAAATCGTACACATCGGTCTCGTGGTAGACCAGGCGGACAATGTTCCGGCAGAGCTTCATCTGCCGGTTCATCAGCGCTTCCGCCTCTTCGCCCGGCTCCGCCGTGGACCGGCACAGCGCGTCAAAGTCAGCCGCCTTCCCGGCGATCTCGTCCAGGCGCTTCTGCAGGGGCGAAAAATCGAAGGTTCCCGCAAGCTTGTCCTGAAGCCGGTCCACGGTCTGCTTCATTTCCTCCACCGCCCTTCCGATCACAAAGGGCAGGACCGGAGCGGTCAGAAGCCGCCAGAGCACGGCCGCATACAGCCTGCAGTCCCGCACCAGAAGATCAGGGTTGATCTTGTCGATGGTGTCGTGCTCCGTGTGCCACCACCAGCCCAGCCCCCCGGCCCTGCTTCCCTCGCCGTAGCGGAAGGACAGGGAGTCCCCAACGGTTGAAATATCCTGCTCGGAGAATGTCCCGAAAATGGAGGTAATGCCCACGCCGAAGAAGGACTGGTCCGCGTTTCTCGCCATGCGTTTGCCGGAAAATGCCATGCCGGTCTGTCCTTCGATCACGTCCTTTGCCAGGTCCCAGGCCTGGGCCATGACCGGCGGCTCCTCCACCACCACAGCGTTCTCCCCGCCCACGGAATCGATGTTGAGATGGGCCGCGCAGCGATCCCTCAATTCCTCAAAATGGTGGTCCGCATACCAGGCCGAGCCTGCGTACTTGCCCTGGGAGTGGCCGGACCAGAACGCGATCCGAAGCCCCCTTGCCAGCTTGTCCTTTCTCTGGGCCATCAGCCTGGCGCACTCGATCATGGTGGCGTTGGCGCTGCCGTTGTCCATAGCGCCGTAATCCCAGGAATCGATGTGCCCGGAGAAGAGAATAAACTTGTCGCTCCTCGGGCATTCCAGGTCCGCGATCAGAAGCGGGCATTTTCTCCATTCATTTACCACCGTGGACTCCACTCTCACCTTCACGTGGCCCTCTTTTAAGAGGCGGCGTATTTCCGCCCCGTCGGGTTTGGTGATGGAGACCACCGGGACCGCGGGGAGGGTATCCAGACGGCTCTGCGTGGGGTTGCCCCAAATGTCGGAGGCCGGGCCGTTGTGGATGTTCCGGTCGTGGAGAAACAGCACCGCCACCGCACCCTTTTTTTTCGGCTTCTTTAATCTTCACCGCGTTTGCCAGTCCGTCCATCAGCACCACCTTACCCCGGTAATCGGCCTCGGTGCAGTCGGCGGCCTCAGCCACGATCCCGCCGATGGGAGTGGATGGGGTGAAGCAAGCGCTGATCCCCTTAAAGGCCCTCTCCACCGGGCTTTCAATGGTCACGAAGGCCTTCACCGGATAGCTGATGTATCCCATATACTCAGGCATCTCCGTATGATAGCCGAAGGAGTCCAGCAGCCCTTGCAGGTATTTCAGGCTGTCCACCTCCTCCTGAAGGCTGGAAATGCGGACCCAGCGCGAGACGCCCCTGGTATATTCCATCAAAGCGTCCCGGCTCACATCATGGAGTATCTGAGTTTCTTCCTCGTTCATTTGCCGCAGATACATACTGCACCTCCTCAATTTTTTAATATTTTTTGTAAAAAAGTCCCAATGGAGAAAAATTTTTACCTTTCTTTCCGTTGAGACTTATTTTTTAATACAAAATTGATTTTATATTGAAATTTTTCGTTTTATTGATTATACTACAGAAGATATCAGGAAGTAAAATTATAATTCTTGGGATGGTTATAGATATTTTCTATATTTATATGGAGGGGGAGCAAAATGGCAGTCAATTTTGAATACTACAAGGTCTTTTACTATGTCGCAAAGTATCAGAGTCTTTCCCTGGCTGCGCAGATGCTCCATCTCACCCAGCCCACGGTCAGCCATTATATCCAGGCGCTGGAGTCGGAGCTGAGCGTCAAGCTGTTCGTACGCTCCAAGAAGGGCGTAACCCTCACGCCGGAAGCCACCGTTATGCTGCACAACGTGGCGCAGGCGGTGGAGCACATTTCCAAAGCCGAGGACAACCTGGAGAATTTCAAGTCCATGGACACGGGCAGCATCCATATCACCGCCAGCGAGGTGGGATTTCTCACCGGCATCGTCCCCGTGATCAAGGCATTCCACCGCGACTATCCCGGCATCTCCTTTAAAATCTCCACAGACTACACCCCCACCGCCATCGAGCGGCTGAAAGCGGGCCTGGCGGATTTTATCGTGGTCACGGATCCGGTGGACAAGCTGGATCACTCTATTGCGCTCTACCGGCTCTTTCCCATACAGGATATCGTGGTCTGCGGGCCGGAATTCGCGTATCTGACCAAGCGGGCCAGAACCCTGGAGGAGTTGGCGGATTTTCTCTGCATCCACAACGAGATTCCCTCGGTCAATCCCCAGTACGCCAAAAAGCTGGAGCCCTATTTCATCAACAACAGCCTGTCTGTCACCGGAAGTCTGGCCATCGAATACTATACGTTCCAGAAGGCCCTGCTCCTTCAGAATCTGGGCCTGGGCGTGCTGCCGGACGTAATGGTCAAAAAAGAGCTGGCGGAGGGTTCCCTTCTGAGGGTTCCTCTCGCCAGCCCAATTCCGCTGCGCTATGTAAATCTCTTGTTCCGTCCGGATCTGAATCTGCCTGCCGCCAGCAGAATCTTTGTTACCTATTTAAAAGAGCATTTTGGGTCATTGCAGGGATCTTAAGAGCTTGATATTCTCCTCCCGGATCCGTTTGTTCTCCTCCGGGGAAAGGTTGGGATCGTCCAGATCGTAGCGCCTGCAGGGCAGCTCCCCGCATTTGCCGCAGTGGGCCATCTTTTTCTGGATGACGCAGCACTCGTACTTCTCACAGACGGTTCTGCCGACGTACTCCGCCCAGAAAACCTTTCCCTCGACCGCCTGGCAGCCGGGACACTGGCCGGGGTAGTATTCGCATTCGGAGCAGATGACTCCGCAGCAGCTCATGTTTTTTTCCATAGATCTTCTCCTTTGTGGTTCGGCTCCTTCTCTGCCTTTTTCGGTTTGGAAGCTTTGGGCTTTTTCGGTTTGGGGGCA
>PVML01020068.1_pt1 | contig 19567 bp, 17 predicted proteins | sample 1853371 | NCBI WGS metagenome assembly PVML01 (sample SAMN08533508, study PRJNA380276) | Human gut metagenome, whole genome shotgun sequencing project. | isolation source: participant 1, chromium library | host: Homo sapiens | collected 2017 | reverse complement strand
AGAAGGGCGGCGGCTCCACGGAGCGCGTGATCCCGACCACCATCCGCATCGACGCTGATGACGGCCGTCTGTCCCACCTGCACCTTGCCGATGGAATACTCGCTGATCTTGATCTCCATCTCCAGCTGATCCAGATTTTCGATGCTGAAAATGGGCTTGTCGTCCTCCACCTTATCCGCGAACTGTCCCACCTTGGAATTCACGCGCACCACGGTTCCGTCGATGGTACTCTTGATCTCCGCGTTCTCCAGCTCTTCCTTCTTCTTTTCCAGGTCGATGGCCGCGTTCTGAACCTGCAGCTCATAGGACGCGTCCGCCGCGCCCCGGCCGTTCACCACGTTGTAACCCTCCACCTGGCGTTTGGCGTCGTTTAATGCATTGGCCGCCTGCTCCATCTCCACCTGGGAAATGTCCCCGGCGGCATACAGAGCGCTGTTGCGGTTGTAATCCGCCTGGGCCTTTCTCAGATCCTGGGTGGCCTTCTCGTAACCAAGGGCCTCGCTCTTATCCTTCTCCTGCTTATTCACCACCGCCAGATCGTAGGCGTTCTGGGCCACCTGAAGATCCCGCTCCAGATCCGTCTTATCCAGTACGGCCAGAATCTGATCCTTAGTGACCTTGTCGCCCTCCTTCACATTCATGGTAATGATCTCCGCGTGGATATTGGACACCACGTCCACGCTGTCCGTACCGGAAACAGGGCCGCTGACCGACAGCTTCTCCTTGATGGGCTGGCGCGTCAGGGACATGACGTTCACAGGTACGGCCACCGGCCCCTTCTCCCCCCCGCCACAGCGGGACAGCAGGAATGCAGCGGCTGCCAGAACCACAACCACGGTGATAATCTTGCGCTTTCTGCTGTATCCCTTCCACCGCTCTTTTAAGGAAGGTTTCTCGCCGGAACGGGCCTTTTTCCTGCGTTTCTTCTTCCGCTTGCCGCCCTCTGCGGATTCCTCATCCGTCATGATTTCCTCCACCTGCCGGTCGATCAACTCCGACTCCGTCAGGGCCTTCTTGCCATTCTCGCTATCCATACAAACCTCCTGCTCCCTAAACTGTACTAATCTCATTAGTACAGTTATATCATAAGTATCCTACAAATACAAGCTTGGTAGACAAACTCATCTCATATGTTCACTATTATAAGCGAGATTGTTAAATCTTTCATCTATAAAATCTCTAACATTTTATAAATTAAAGTTAAAGAATTCTTAAAGAATCTGGTGGAATTTGGATATGGACAGACAAAACAATATACGCTGGCGCGGTTATTGGCCAGATGATCCCCCACTCTGCACAAAAAATACACACATAATTCTAAAAAATACTCCTGTTCCCAACGCTGAAAATATGTTATTCTATATGAAGAATGAGTAGGATGATATGGATTGTGAAGAAAAACCAAAACGATGTCGTTAAGGTATGTATACATCTTAACACTTTATAGACGGGAGGCAGGCTGATGTTGGAAGAAAAAGACTTACAGGCATTCGCCAAATTGCTGGAGCCAATTAAAGACGATATCACAAAAATCAAAGGTGATTTCACTGAAGTAAAACAAGGTCTCACTGAGGTAAAACAAGATCTCACTGAGGTAAAAAGGGATGTCATCGAGGTAAAAAAGGATGTCGTCGAGGTCCAGTTGACGCTTGAAAATGAAACGAACAAAAAAATCAATATTGTAGCCGAAGGCCACCTGGATCTCACAAGGAAACTGGATGATGCCCTGAAGGTGGAGAACGAAAAGGAAATGCTGCTTTTGAGAGTAACCTCCCTTGAGAACGAGCTTCGACGAATCAAGAAAAGGATCGAGGAAATTGCATAAAAATCATAATGAAAGCAAACTTAAAGGCCAGGTGTATACATGGGAAGTCCACACTTCTCACGAGTACTCCCGGCCTTTCTGTTGAGTTGCATAGGACTATCAGCGCTCTTCCATTCATCCTCCTAAAAAACCGAGAACAGCCGGACCAACCACAGGAATCAAATTGCCAACCGTTGCGCTGGCGATTGCTCCTTTTGCTACCCCATCAAGCGCTTTTATCAATGAGCCTTTAATTTCTCGCTGTATTTCGTCATTATAATCTTGAAGTTTATCATTCTTCTTCCGGATATCAGGATTCCTGTTCAAACTATCAGTAAACAAATATCGCTTTCTCTCCGGCATATTTTTCAGCATTGCCAAAAGCAGTTTAGAAATATTGTAATGATTTAAAGCAGAGTGTCTTATGTATTCTTTTACAATTCCACCGCCCCAATCACCATCTTAAGCCTCCGCGCCATCTCGTCCACATCTTCCTTCTCAATCACTAACGGCGGCACAAACCGGATCACATTGGCGCCGGCCGAGATCAGGATCAGTTTCTGCTCCAACAGTGCCTCCTGCACCACCGGCCCCACTGGCACGGTGAACTCCAGGCCCTGGATCAGGCCCACACCGCGGTGGTCCTTCACCAGCGGGCACTCCGCCGCCAGCTTTTCCAGCGTATCCCACAGGTACCCGCCGATCTCCCTCACATGCTCCACGATCTTCCGCTCGGCAAACAGGTCCAGCACCTTGGCCGCGGCCGCGGTCACCAGCGGGTTGCCGCCGTAGGTGGTCCCGTGATCCCCGGGCACCATGGCCGTTGCGGCCGGACCGCAGGCCAGAAACGCGCCCACGGGCATGCCGTTGCCCAGGGCCTTGGCCACGGTCATCACGTCCGGCTTGACCCCGTAGCCCTGCCAGGCGAACATATGGCCGGTCCGGCCCATGCCGCACTGAATCTCATCCAGGATCATCAGCAGGCCATACTGGTCGCACAGGGCGCGCACGCCCTTCAGAAATTCCTCCGTGGCCGGATAAATGCCGCCCTCGCCCTGGACGGTCTCCAGGATCACCGCACAGGTTCTCCGGTTGATCAGCGCCTTTACGCTCTCCAGATTGTTAAACTCCGCGAATTTGATTCCCGGAATCAGCGGCTTAAACGGCTCCTGGTAATGGGCATTCCCGGTTACGGATAAGGCCCCAAGGCTGCGGCCGTGGAAGGAGTGGTTCATGGCGATGATCTCTCCGGCCATATCCGGCTCCGAATCCTCGCAGCCGTTGGCCCCGTCCCCCATGGCCTCGTGGAGCTTATTATAATGGTAACGCTTTGCAATTTTCAGCGCGCCCTCGATGGCCTCGGTGCCGCTGTTGGTGAAAAAAACCTTATCCATTTGCGATACTGCCAGCAGCTTTTCCCCTGCGTCGGCCGACGGCTTGTTGTAAAACAGGTTGGATATGTGGGTAAGCTGATCCACCTGCGCTTTCACCGCCTGATTAAACGCCTCGTCCCCATAGCCCAGGCCCATCACCGCGATGCCCGCGCCGAAATCCAGGTAGGCGTTGCCCACGCTGTCGTATAAGGTCACGCCCTTGCCGTGGTCAAACACCACGGGATAGCGGTTGTATGTCTTGTAGAGCACCCGCTCCGCCTGATCGATTATTTTCTGGTCAGCCATGATAATACCTCTCTTCCTCCGCGGAGTTAAAAATCGCGGTGCCGATTCCTTTATCCGTGAATATTTCCAGCAGCAGGCAATGTGGGATGCGCCCGTCCAGGATATGGACCCGTGAGACGCCGCTTCGGATGGCGTCGATGCAGTTTTGCAGCTTGGGCAGCATCCCGCCTCCCAGGGTTCCGCTGTCCACAAAGGCCTGGGCCTCGTCCACGGTCATCTCCGAGAGCAGGGATTCCTTGTCGTTAAAATCCCGGTAAACGCCCTCCACGTCCGTCAGAAAAGCCAGCTTTTCCGCCTTCATGGCGGTGGCCACGGCGCAGGCCGCGTCGTCGGCGTTGATGTTGTAGGTTTTAAACTCCTCGTCAAAGCCCGTGGGGCAGATGATGGGCAGGAAATCCTTCTCCAGCAGGTCATAAATGATCTGTGGGTCCACCTCCGTCACCTCGCCCACATATCCGATGTCCTCGCCGCCGGAGTATTTCTTCCTGCAGCGCAGCATCATGCCGTCCTTGCCGCTAATGCCAACGGCCTTGACGCCCAGTTCATTTACCAGCTGCACCAGGCTCTTGTTCACCTTATTGAGCACCATCTCCGCGATCTCCATGGTGGGCTCGTCGGTCACCCGCAGGCCGCCCACAAAATGCGGTTCCATGCCGACCTTACCCACCCAGCGGCTGATCTCCTTACCGCCGCCGTGGACGATGATGGGCTTGAAGCCCACCAGTTTTAACAGCACCACGTCCTGGATGACCTGCTTTTTTAAGTTCTCATCCACCATGGCGCTGCCGCCGTATTTGACCACCACGATCTTCCGGTTGAAACGCTGTATGTATGGCAGGGCTTCGATGAGCACCGCCGCTTTGTGCATAATACCCGGTTCCAGTTCCATTTTTCATCCTCCTCGTTATGAGCGGTAATCCGCGTTGATTTTCACATAGTCAAAGGTCAGGTCGCAGCCCCAGGCCGTGGCCGTGGCCGTTCCCATTTTCACATCCGCCACCGCCGTCACCTCGGGCTGGGACAGGACGACCGTGGCCTGCTCCTCGCTGTAGTCCACAGCCACGCCGTCCTTTATGATCTGCATGCTGCCCGCGGCGCTCTCAAAGTACAAGTCCACCCGCTCCGGGTCGAACTGAGCGCCGGAGTAACCCATGGCGCAGAGGATGCGCCCCCAGTTGGCGTCGTGGCCGAAGATGGCCGCCTTGGTCAGACTGGAGGTGATCACGGATTTTGCCAGCACCTTCGCCTGCTCTTTGGTGTCCGCTCCCACGATTTTCACCTCAAACAGCGCCGTGCAGCCCTCGCCGTCCCCGGCCATCTTTTTTGCCAGAGTCTCGTTGATGTAGTTCAGTGCCTGACAGAACGCGGCGTAGTCCTCGTTTTTCCCGGTGATCACCGGATTCCCGGCCATACCGTTGGCCAGCAGCAGCACCGTGTCGTTGGTGGAGGTGTCGCCGTCCACGGAGATCATATTGTAGGTGTCCTGGACGTCCGCGCTCAGCGCCTCCTGAAGCAGCTCCTTGGAAATGGCGGCGTCCGTGGTCACGAAGCTGAGCATGGTGCACATATTGGGGTGGATCATACCCGAGCCCTTGCACATGCCCCCCATTTTCACCGTGACACCGCCCAGCTCGAACTCCACGGCCACCTCCTTGTGTCTGGTATCCGTGGTCATGATGGCCTTGGCCGCCTTTGTGCCGCTCTCCTCTCCGTCACAGAGCAGCGGAGCCATAGCGTGGATTCCCGCCTCAATGCGGTCCATGGGCAGCTGCATTCCGATCACTCCGGTGGAGGCCACCAGCACGCTGTCCTCCGGCACGTCCAAGGCCGCCGCGCAGGCCTCTGCCGTCCGGCCGCAGTATTCCATGCCTTCCTTCCCGGTGCAGGCGTTGGCGATCCCTGCGTTGACCACCACAGCTCTGGCGGCCGCGCCGCCGTACACCTGGTTTTTGTCCCATTTGACAGGGGCGGCCTGCACCAGGTTGGTGGTAAAGGTGCCCGCGGACACGCAGTCCGCCTCGCTGTAGATCATCGCCATGTCCGGGCGTTCCTTGTATTTGATCCCCGCCGCGGTGGAAGCCGCCTTGAATCCCGTTGCCGCCGTCACTCCGCCTGGTATCTTCCTGATCTCTCCCATTTTTATCCATTCCTTTCAATCTGTTCTACCGGACGAACCGGGTGATGTTTTCCTCATTTAAAATGAACTCGTAGCTGTTGATGTCCCCGCGCTCCACCCAGCCGATGCCCTTCCAGAAGGCGTTTCCCACCTGGTTTTCCTTGAAGGCGATCAGACTGATCTTGCTGACACCCTCCCTCTGGAGCGCCTCCATGGCCGCCCGGACCATGCGGTAGCCGATGCCGTGCTTGCGGTAACCGTTTGCCACGCAGACGTGATAAAAGCAGCCGGTCCGGCCGTCGTGGCCGCAGAGGATATTTCCGATGATGCGGCCGTTCTGCACCGCCACCACGCTGGTGGTGGGATTGCGCCGCAGGAAACGCTCCACACCCTCCCTGGAGTCGTCCACCGTGCGGATGCCAAAGCCCTTGATCTCCGTCCACAGCTCGTATACCTGCCCGTAATCCTCAATGGTCATCTCCCGGATGATCACGTCCATTGTTCCTGCCATTTTAACATCCTCGTTCCTTGTATCATTTTGCGCGGAGGGGGCGTTTCCCCCTTTGCGCCTGCCGGGGCGCCCTACCTACGGGAACATCGGCACCTGCCTAAGCCCCGTATGTTCCGCCAGTCCAAACATCAGATTCATATTCTGTATCGCCTGGCCCGCCGCGCCCTTCACCATATTGTCGATGGCACCCATCATCACCACCCGGTTGGTCCTGGGGTCCAGTTTGAAGTTCACGTCCGCAAAGTTGCTTCCCTCCACCCAGCGCGTCTGGGGTACAACGCCGGGTTTCAGCACGCGGACGAAATATTCCTTCTGATAATACTTCTCGTAAGCCGCCCGCAGCTCCTCCTCCGAGGCATTTCCCGTCAGGGAGGCGTAGGCCGTCACCAGAATTCCCCGGTTCATGGGAACCAGATGGGGGGTGAAGCTGACGGTCACCGGCTTCCCCGCCGCGTAGGAGAGCTGCTCCTCAATCTCCGGCGTATGCCGGTGTACGCCCACCCCGTAGGCCTTGATATTCTCATTGACCTCGCAGTAGAGACTGTCCACCTTGGCCCCGCGCCCCGCGCCGGAGGTCCCCGATTTGGCGTCGATAATCAGGGTACCCGGATCGATCAGCCCCTCTTTCACCAGCGGGTACACCGTCAGGAAGGAACAGGTGGGGAAGCATCCCGGGTTGGCGATCAGTCTGGCCGACTTCACCTGCTCCCGGTTCACCTCCGGCAGCCCGTAGACCGCCTCGCCGATGAACCGGGGGGAGGCGTGTTTCAGCTTATACCACTGCTCGTACACGCCCACGTCCTTGATCCGGAAATCCGCGCTGAGGTCGATGACCTTCACCTTTGACAGGATTTCCTCATCCACCAGGGATGCGCAAAGTCCCTGGGGCGTGGCCGTGAACACCACGTCCACCAGACCGGCCAGTTCCTTCATATTATCATCCATACAGTTTTCGTCCACCAGCTGGAACATGTTGGCGTAAACCGAAGCGTAGTCCTGGCCGATATAGCTTCTGGAGCCATACCATTTAATTTCCACATCTTCCCGCTGAAGCAGCAGCCGTACCAGCTCGCCGCCCGCATATCCGGTCGAGCCGATGATACCAACTTTGATCATAATCTCTTCCTCACCTTCATAATTAATCTGTTTCCGGCCCGCCGCCGTCCTGTTGACGGCAGCCCCAATAACCGCTGCCGGAAGCATTTCCCAGTCCCGTCAAAGGTCCGGGGCTGATGTTATGTTCATAATTATACACACCAAGTGAATAATATGCAACATTTTTGTAAATTTAATTTTTCCTATTGCATTTTTTTAAATTGTGGTGTATATTTATGAAAGTCAAATCACACACAAGTGAAAAAAAGATAAATGATCGATTCAGGAGGGTATTCAGAATGAAAGAGAAAGTGATTTTAGCATATTCCGGTGGACTTGACACTACCACCATCATCCCGTGGTTAAAGGAAAATTTCGGCTATGAGGTGATCTGCTGCTGTATCGACTGCGGCCAGGGCAGCGAGCTTGACGGACTGGATGAGCGGGCAAAGCTGTCCGGCGCTTCCAAGTTATACATCGAAGATCTGGTGGACGACTTCTGCGACAACTATATCGTGCCCTGCGTGAAGGCCAACGCCGTTTACGAGAACAAGTACCTGCTGGGAACCTCCATGGCCCGTCCCGCCATCGCCAAGTGCCTGGTGGACATCGCCCGCAAGGAGGGCGCCGCCGCCATCTGCCACGGCGCTACCGGCAAGGGCAACGACCAGATCCGTTTCGAGCTGAGCATCAAGTCTCTGGCTCCCGATTTAAAGATCATCGCCCCCTGGCGTATGACCGACGTGTGGACCTTAAAGTCCCGTGACGACGAGATCGAATACTGCAAGCAGCACGGCATCGACCTGCCCTTCTCCATGGACAGCAGCTACAGCCGCGACCGCAACTTATGGCACGTGAGCCACGAGGGCCTGGAGCTGGAGAATCCGTCCTTAGAGCCCAACTATGATCATCTGCTGATGATGAGCGTGCGCCCGGAGAAAGCGCCGGACGAGGGCGAGTACGTGACCATCACGTTTGAGGAGGGCGTTCCCACCTCCGTGAACGGCAAATCCATGAAGGTTTCCGACGTCATCCGCACCCTCAATGAGCTGGGCGGCAAACACGGCATCGGCATCGTGGACATCGTGGAAAACCGCGTGGTGGGTATGAAGTCCCGCGGCATCTACGAGACTCCCGGCGGCACCATCCTGATGGAAGCCCATATGCAGCTGGAGGAGCTGGTATTAGACCGCGCCACCATGGACGCCAAAAAGGATATGGCCAATAAGCTGTCCCAGATCGTCTACGAAGGCAAATGGTTCACCCCGCTGCGTGAGGCCGTGCAGGCGTTTGTGGAGTCCACCCAGAAGTATGTGACCGGCACCGTGAAATTCAAACTGTACAAGGGCAACATCATCAAGGCCGGAACCACCTCCCCCTACTCCCTGTACAGCGAGTCCTTAGCTTCCTTTACCACCGGCGACCTGTACGACCACCACGACGCGGACGGCTTCATCACCCTGTTCGGCCTGCCCTTAAAGGTGCGCGCTATGAAGATGGCGGAGCTGGAGGAAGCCAAGAAGTCCGGAAAGAAGATCGACGCCTCCTATGCTGGTTAATTATGCGTTAAGGTGCATACTCCTGAATCAATAATTATAAGTATATTCCCGCGCAAAGCGGCATAAAGTACCGCCCTGTCAAGTAGCCTCACGGCATTTTCAGGGCGGTATTTTTGCGGTATATCAATGTGATCCGCGCCCATATACCGGCGCGGCGGAGCCTGTGAACAGCGCTCACAACCGCACGCTCCACCTCCATTTCCGGGTAAGACCCAGATTGTAGCGGGGCCGTTCCTCGCCGAACCACCGGTAACGCAGACAGTCGTCCAGCACAATCCCGGCCAGGCTCACGGGCAGCCACAGGGCGCTGTATTTGAGGCTGACCTGCCCCAGAATGTTCCACGGCAGGCCGCTGTAGTCCCACACCTCCCAGCCCAGCATAAGGTTTACAACACAGCCGGTGAAAAATTCCAGCACTGTGATCAACAGCACGCCAAAGGCCGCCTGCTCCCACAGCGGCATATCCCAGGGCAGCACCTCGTTGATCAACCCCAATCCGATAAAGCACAATCCTCCCAGCACAAACATGGTCCAGTGGCTGCGTCCCCGCCAGGCCAGCTCCAACAGCACATACACCGTCCCGCCCACATCCATCAGCACCAGATACTTATTCAACAGCCGGTGTCCCATCTCCCGTCCCCCGAATTTCTTCTCTCTGTTAAAGATATGCACATCCCTCCCCGATCTGTCCACCGTTTGAACGGTAACGTTCATCCCCGGAAATGCCCTCTGCTGCGGCGTTTCCTGCCGTTTTCCCGGATTTTCGTTTCCATTTTGGTCAAAATTTAACAGCAATATCATAGTTCCATCACATTTTCATCACAATTCAGGGCTAAAACTAATTCCTGATATGATGCCGGTTTAACGGCAGAATACGGCAATCTGACAGACAGGAGGAGAGTACCATTGATTGAAGTGAAAGATCTTGTAAAATCTTACGGAGGACATATGGCGGTGGATCATTTAAGCTTTACGGTCCGGGATGGCCAGATTTACGGCTTTCTCGGCCCCAACGGAGCCGGAAAATCCACCACCATGAACATTATGACCGGTTATCTGGGCGCCACCTCGGGCGAGGTGCTGATCAACGGCCACAACATTCTGGAGGAACCGGAGGCCGCTAAATCCGACATCGGCTATCTGCCGGAGATCCCGCCCCTCTACACCGACATGACGGTGCGGGAATATCTGGACTTCGCCGCCAGCCTGAAAAAAATCCCCAGGGCTTCCCGGGCGGAGGCTGTGGCGGAGGCCATGGAGTTAGTCAAGGTCGCAGATGTAAACGGACGGCTGATCAAAAACCTCTCAAAAGGCTACCGGCAGCGGGTTGGCATGGCCCAGGCCATTTTGGGAAAGCCCCAGGTGATCATTCTGGATGAACCCACCGTGGGCCTGGACCCCAAACAGATCATCGAGATCCGGGATATGATCCGCGGTCTGGGCAAAAAGCACACGGTCATCCTCAGCTCCCACATCCTGTCCGAGGTCAGCGCGGTCTGCGACCACATCCTCATCATCAACCGCGGCAAGCTGATCGCCAGCGACACCCCGGAAAACCTGGAGCGGCAGATGGCCGGAGCCGGGGGAATGAACCTGTCCGTCAAAGGCTCCGCAGAGGACGTCCGCGCCGTGCTGGAAACCGTGCCGCAGATTTCCGGCATCCATTTTCTGGAATCCAGTGAGGAGGGGGTCTGCCAGATATCCCTGGACTACGCCGGGACAGCAAACGGGGATGAGGAAACGTCCTCCGGCGAACCGTCTCCCACCCGCGACGTCCGGGAGGCCATCTTCTACGCCTGCGCGGACCGTGGGCTTCCCATTCTCGCCATGGTGCCGGTTCACGCCTCCTTAGAGGAAGTATTCCTGGAGCTGACAGAGGATGAAAAACAGACAAGACAGGAGGACTGCGAACATGAGAGCGATCTATAAGCGCGAACTGAAATCTTATTTTTATTCCATGACCGGATATGTGTTCATCGCCTTTGTCACCATGTTCATCGGCATCTATTTTATGGCCACCAACATGCTGGGCGGATATCCCTACTTTTCCTACACCCTGGGAGCGATCCTCATTATCCTGCTCATCGCCATTCCGGTACTGACCATGAAGAGCATGTCCGAGGAGCATCACTCCCGCACGGACCAGCTGCTCCTCACCTCCCCCGTCTCCCTCTGGAGCGTGGTCATGGGCAAATACCTCTCCATGGTCACCGTGTTCGCCATTCCCATGGCCATCTCCTGCCTCTGTCCTCTGATCATCAAGGCCGGCGGCACCGCCTATCTGGCCGAGGACTACGGCGCAATCCTGACCTTCTTCCTGCTGGGCTGCGTTTACATCGCCATCGGCCTGTTTATCTCATCCCTGACGGAGAGCCAGCTCATCGCGGCCGCCGGAACCTTCGGCGTGCTGCTGCTTCTCACCCTGTGGCCCAATCTGATCAGCTTCATCCCCACCTCGGCCCGGGACTCCCTCATCGGGCTACTGCTGCTCCTAACCCTGCTGGCCTTTGTGCTGTACCGCCTCACCGGCTGCGCTCCTCTGTCCCTGGGCCTGGAAGCCGCCGGAGCGGCGGCGCTGGCAGCCGTCTACTTTTATAAGAAATCCCTGTTCGACCGGGCGCTGACCCATCTGCTGGGGAAAATCGTGCTGGCGGATGTGTTCAACACAGTGGTAAACGACCATATCCTGGATCTGGGCGGACTGCTCTATTATGTGAGCGCAGCCTTCATCATGCTGTTTTTGACCGTACAGACCATTGAAAAGCGCAGATGGAGCTAACCGTGATACATTTCATAGCAGCAGGAGGCAGAATATGAACAAAAATCTTAAAAAGGGCGGCATTGTGGCCATTTTCACCGTCATCGTCATCGCCGCCGTCATTGTGGTCAACCTGATCGCAGGCACCGTACCGGCCAAATACCGCAGGCTGGATCTGAGCACCAACCAGATCTTTTCCCTGAGCGACACCACCAAGGATCTGCTTGGCGGTCTGACGAAAGATGTGAACATTTACATTGTGGGCGATCCCGACCGCATCGACGAGCGCATCACCCACTTTGCCGGGCTGTATGCGGACCTCTCGGACCATGTCACCGTGGAGGTCAAGGACCCGGTGCTTCACCCGGATGTTCTGAGCACGCTGAACACGGAGGCGAATACCGTGCTGGTCAGCTGCCCCGACACGGGCAAAACACAATCGATTCCATTTACGGATATTATCCAGATAGATTTAATGGCTTATTACCAGTATCAGCAGTACAAGGAATCCTCCTTTGACGGGGAAGGACAGCTCACCAGCGCCATCTCCTACGTGGCAAACGACACGGAGACCAACGTATACCAGCTGAGCGGCCACAAGGAGTCCACGCTCCCGGCCATGGTAACGGACGCCCTGAAAAAATCCAACATGCAGGTCCACGACTTAAATCTGCTCACGGAAGGGGCCATCCCCGGGGACTGTGAACTGCTGTTGATCAACAACCCGCAGACCGACCTGGCGGTGGATGAGAAGGACATGATTGCCGGCTATCTGAAGCAGGGCGGGCACGTGCTGATCCTCACCGGCTACACGGAGTCCGGAAATCCCAACTTAAGCTCCCTGTGCGCGGATTACGGGCTGGAGCTGAAAAACGGGTATGTGGCGGACATGGCGCCGGGACAATCCTACAACAACAATCCGTTTCTCTTCTTCCCGGAGTACGAGTTTTCCGGCGGCATGCTGACCGGAATCACCAGCAAGGATCCGGCCCTGCTGTTAAATCCCTCGGGTATGACCGTCTCGGAGAATCTGCGCGACGGACTGACCGTATCCCCGTTTCTGACCACCACGGACAGCGGTATTTTCGTGGATCCGGCCACCCAGGAGCAGACCCCCGGAACCTATGTGCTGGGAGCCACCGCCACGGAGCCGGTTGGAACTTCCGAAAATTCCCAGGCCGCCACGGCCTCCCAGGCTCAGGCCCAGTCCCCGGACGGTAAAACGGCTCCGGAGGCCACCCTGACGGTCATCACCGCGCCGTCCCTGATCGACGGTTCGCTGCTGCAGCAGTTCCCCAGCATCACCAACCTGACCATTTTTATGAACGCCGCTTCCCACAACATTTCCCAGGCCGTGAACCTTTCCATACCGGCCAAGAGCCTGGAGGTTACCTACAATATGATCACCGCGGGCGGACTTTGGAGCGCGCTGTTTATCATCGTGATCCCGGTCATCTTCCTGATCGCAGGCTTTGTGGTCTGGATGAAACGGCGGAAACTGTAAGGAGGCATTTCCATGAGTCAATCTAAAAAAATCTCATTTGCGGCGGCAGCGCTTCTGGTGCTGTGCGCCGCCTACGCCGGGCTGACCTGGCAGCAGAAACAGAGCGCGGGCCGTGCGCTCCAGGAAGCAGAGAGCGCCCGCGTCTATGTGACGGATTTTGGGGACGTCACCGGGATTGCCATCGAAAATGGAGACGCAAGACTGGATTTCGTGGAGGATAACGGCACCTGGTACTATGCTCAGGACCGGGACTGCCCGATTCGCCAAACCACGCTCACCAACCTGGCCGGTCAGCTGGCCGCCCTGCCCGCCACCCGCAAGCTGGAAAATGCGGACGAACTGGCTTCTTACGGGCTTTCCGATCCGAAAATCCGCTTTGAGATCACAACCGGCCAGGAAACCCCTGCCACGCTGCTGATCGGCAATCAGGTAAAGGCCGCCGGATCCTCGGATATTGATCAGGCGCCGGAAGAATACTACGCCTGTATCTCCGGCGGAAGCCAGGTCTACACCATCGATTCCTCCCTGGCGGAAACCGCCGGCAAGGGCCTGTACGACTTTATCCAGACCGAATCCCTGCCCACCGTCTCCGGCGCGGATATCCGGGATATCACGGTCACAAAGGAGGAAACTGCCAGCCATTTCGTGAAAAAAGAGGTGGACGGACAGGGAAATATCGCCTGGTACCGGGACGCCGCCGACACGGAGGCCAACCGGCTGCCCGACAACTCCCAGCTAAACAACCTGGCGCAGGCAGTCAGCGGACTCTCCATCCGGTCCTGCGTCAACTACAACGCCACCGACGAGGAGCTGGGAAGCTACGGTCTGGAGACGCCGGTCATGACGCTGACCTGGACCTGCCGGAAGGACGGGAAGGATATCACCACCACGCTGCTGATCGGAAACATGAATCCGGAGGGGACCGGGTATTATGTGAAGCTTAAGGACTCAAAGGCGGTAAATCTGGCAGGCAAGGAGAATGTGGATAAGGTTTTGAATGCAGAGTATTGAGTACAGGCGCTCAAACAACGGTTCTCACGCCGGAGGGAGCGCAACAGAAAAGCGGACATATCACGTCCGCTTTTTTGCTGCCTTTCTGAAAACAGAGCTGATATCCGTCAGCTGCTTCTGCTCTCAATTCCAGCCAGATACGTCTGCAGGGCGTCCGCCAGCATGCCGATGTGGATGCCGTCCACAAAGGAGTGGTGGACCTGGACGGAGAACGGCAGATAGGTGCGCCCATCCCGTATGTAATATTTTCCCCAGTCAAAAAGAGGGGTTGCATTGTCCTTTCTCCCCGAGTCCGTATGGGAAATGTGGGTGAAGCTGACCCAGGGAAACGGTGAAAACTGGTAAATATCGTTGCCCATAGGCCCGGTGAAATATTCCTTCTGGTTCTCGGTTGTTTCCCTCGCCAGGGCGACGTATTCTTCCAGCGTGTCCCGCATGGGCACATTGACCACCTTGAACAATCCCGTTTCCCGGTTCAGGTAGGTGAAGGACGTGTTGATCACGTCAAATACCGCCGGTTTCCCGTCCACAAAGCGGCAGCGGAACGCCTCGATCTGGTTCGCGCATCTGGTGACGGCGTAAACGAGCGAGAACGTAACGGAATACCCCCGCTTCCTGACCCATTCAGGAAACCCGGTGATATCCAGATCAAAGGTAACGCTGTACTGGGGCTGGGCGCTGTCTTTGAATACCTGATAATGCATCGCCCTGTCCCAGGTGGTTAAGTCAATCCATCTCATATCTGATTCCTCCTGTTTGCAGTATGACATCATTTGGTTATATTCAGTTTATGTATCGGTTCAGTACCTTCACAGATACGGGCAAAAATCCATTTAAAATCGACTTCGTCGATGGGATTTTTGCCTGCAGGCTTAGATTTTCGTACGGTCAGCGCAGCAAGTGCGCAGACCTACTGAACAATTACCAGTTTATTTCAAAATACATACGATGTCAATATGACATATGATGTCTTTTCAAAAAAAGACGGACAGCGTTGCAGGCACACCGTAAAGGTGCCGTAAAAGCTCCATAAAATCTGTCAAAATCCCCGCATCCGCCTTAGCCCTCGCCAAACAGTTGCACCTTCAGACCGGCTCTGTTAAACTCTAATCAAAAGGCGCTGGCCGTCCCGGAACGCAACTTTAAATAATCCCGGCGGCGGAAATCCGGCTTCTTACAATGAAAGGGGAAATCGTGAACATCCAAACAGAACGTTTAGAGCTTGTGGCGCTGACGCCCACACAGCTGGAATGGTGGTTAAACGACTGCCACCGGTTAGAATGTGAATTGAATTGTCTGTACCGCGCAGAGCCCATGGAGGGCTTGTTTCGCCGGATCGCAGCCGGGCAGCTGGCTGCAGCTGAGAGGGATCCCGGCACTATGTCTGGCACAGCTTCTGGTTTTTGATCCGCAAATCGGACCGCGCGGTGGCCGGCTCCGCGGATTTTAAGGGCCTGCCCGACAGCGGCGGCCTGGCGGAGACCGGCCTGGACGGCTTTGCTTCCCAGAAGCTTTTGCAGCGCTGCGGCTTTACGGGATGGAAACGGGGCGAAACCCTGTGGTGGATCCTGTGACCTTCGCCATTTGGCGGGTTTTCTGGCATTCGCCGCCGGATGGGCGGACTACTGAATCCCCAGCTCCCGGATCGCGTGCAGGATGTGGATCTTCATCGCGCTGCGGGCGCCCTCGGCGTCCCGCTGGGAAAGGAATTCCATGATCAGCCGGTGGTCGGCCACCGTGTCCTGGACCGCCTGCCCGCCCTGGGCCGAAAGCGCCACCCCCTTGGAAATAGCCTGGTAGAGGATGGGCATCAGCTTGTTCATAAACTCGTTGTGGGTGGCCTGGGCAATGGATTTGTGAAAAGCCTGCTCCTGCTGTGTGCGGTCGCTGCCGTCCCGGATGGCTTCCTCAATTCTGCGCCCGCACTCCAGAATCCGCCTGATCTCTCCGTCCGTCCCGCGGACAGCGGCCAGGTACGCCGCCTCGGGCTCAAATATCAGGCGCATCTCGTAGAGATCTCCGGCATCAGCCTTCACGTCGGAGAGCTGGCCCAGAATCTCTCCCTCCTGCAGGGCTTTTTCCGTGACAAACGTGCCGTTCCCGCGGCGGATCTCCAGCACGCCGTAAGCCACCAGGATTCTCACCGCCTCCCGCAGAGTCGTCCTGCTGACGTTCAGCTCATGGGCCAGCTCCGTCTCGTTTGGCAGCTTGTCCCCCGCTCCAAAGCGTTTTTCGATGGTTATCATTGATATGATATTATCCGCCACATCCTGAGACAGCATTTTACTCCCCGCCATGAAATCACCTCCGTATATTGATATGACTGAAGCTCCGCCCGGGCAGCCGTTTTGCCGCGCCCCAGGCGTCCTGAATTTCCCGGCTCCCCCATCACGTCTGCCCGTTCACGGCTCCCGCCTTCTCGTAGAGCACAAAATGATTCCGCTGAAATTCCAGCAGCCCTTCCGTCTTCATCTTACTCAGCTCATTGGACATGGCGCTCCGGTCCACTCCCAGGTAGCGGGCCAGCTCCTGGCGGCTGTGGGGGATGTCAAAATCCCGCCCGCCGCAGGCCACCGCCTGCTGGGACAGATAGGACAGCAGCTTGTCCCGGGTGGTCTTGCGCGACATGTGCTCCAGTTTGTTCTCCAGCTTCACATTGTGCTCGGACAGGACGCGCAGCATATTCTGAATCAGCCGGGTGTGGAAATCGCAGGCCAGGGAGCAGAAGGTGATCATCCGCTGGTATTGCAGGAACAGAACCTCGCATGGCCCCTCGGTCACCACACTGACCGGCAGCACCGCGGTCCTGGCGCAGGAGTAGGATTCCCCGAATATCTCCCCCCTCCTTCACCCGAAACAGTTCCTCCTGCCTTCCCCAGAAATTTTCCTGCACCACCATGGCGCTGCCTGAGAGCATGATCATGATGCTGTTCAAAGACTCGCCCATGCGGTAGATATACTCCCCCTCCTCATAGCGCGTCTGCTCGGCCGCGCAGCATTTTAACAGCGTGTAAAGCTCATCGTCATTCACCCCGTAGAACAGCGGGGACTTCCGTAAAATGTGCAGAAATTCTTCCATCGGTTCCTCTTTCCGTTGTTTTTACAACATCAATGCTGTAAATATTATATATTTTTCGAATCCAACCGTCAAGCATCAATCGACGCAAAAACCCCCGGAGGGGCAAATTCATGCCCGCCGGGGGCGGTCGAAACATCGCTGCCTGATCTGCGCGGCAGTCTAAAGCCGCCGTGCAGACTCGGCCTTACTGCTCCAGCTGCTTCCTGTACTGTGCGATCACATCCCGCATAGCCGCCTCGCCGGGGGCTCCCACGGTAGTCCGCTTTTCCACACAGGTTTTCATGCTGATGGCCTGGTACACGTCCTCGTCAAACACCGGGCTGATCGCCTGGTACTCCTCCAGAGGCAGATCGTCCAGCGCGATTCCCCTCTCGATGCAGGCTAATACCAGCTGTCCCACGATGCCATGGGCGTCCCGGAAGGGAACGCCGCGGTTTACCAGATAGTCCGCCGCGTCGGTGGCGTTGGTGAAGCCCCTCTTCGCGCTGGCCTCCATCACATCCTTCCGGAAGGTCATGGAGGAGATCATGCCGGTAAACAGCACCAGACAGCCCTTCACCGTGTCGATGGCGTCAAAGGCCAGCTCCTTATCCTCCTGCATATCTTTGTTGTAAGCCAGCGGCAGCCCCTTCATGGTGGTGAGAAGGGACACCAGAGCGCCGTAGACCCGCCCGCTCTTTCCGCGGATCAGCTCTGCGATGTCCGGGTTCTTTTTCTGGGGCATAATGCTGCTGCCCGTGCTGTAGGAATCGTCGATCTCCACAAACCGGTACTCATTGGTGTTCCAGATGATGATCTCCTCACAGAACCGGCTCAGGTGCATGGCAATAATGGACAACGCGCCCAAGAGTTCCAGCAGGTAATCCCGGTCCGCCACTGAATCCATGGAATTCAGGGTGGGGCCGTAGAAATCCAGAAGCTCTGCGGTGTAGGCCCGATCCAGCGGATAGGTGGTTCCGGCCAGGGCTCCCGAGCCCAGCGGACAGTAGTTCATCCGCTCGCGGATATCGTGGAGCCGGGAGCGGTCCCGTGAGAACATCTCAAAGTACGCCCCCATGTGATGGGCCAGGGTGATGGGCTGCGCCTTCTGCAGATGGGTAAAACCGGGCATAAAGGTATCGAGATTGGCCTCCATCACAGCGAGCAGCTCCTCTAGCAGGTCCCTCAGCAGGCCGTCCATTTCCTGAATTTCATCCCGGGTGTAAAGCTTCATATCCAACGCCACCTGGTCGTTGCGGCTACGGCCCGTGTGAAGCCGTTTTCCCGCCTCGCCCACGCGCTCGGTCAGAGTGCCCTCCACAAAAGAGTGGATATCTTCATATCCGGAATCGGGTGTTATGGCAAGCGCTCCACTGTCTAAATCCTCGCGAATACTTTCCAATCCCCGGATAATATCCACTTTATCCTGTTCCGATAAAATCCCCTGCCTGGCCAGCATCGTCACATGTGCGATGCTGCCGCGGATATCCTGGCGGTAAAATTTCTGGTCAAATGACAGGGATTCATTGAAATTATGCACCAACTGGTTGGTCTCCTTGGTAAAACGTCCGCCCCACAATTTCATGGCTTCACTCTCCTAACTCTCGTCTTTTTTCCTTCGGTTCAAAGCAAAATATACGGCCGCGCAGATGCCCACAAAGGCAGCGCTGCCCGCGGTGATAACCGCGCCGGTCCTCAGGCCCTCCGGCTCATAGGACAGGGATATGGTATGGGCTCCCGCGCTCAGATCGATACCCAGAAAGGTATCGAAGAGCGGTCTGGCCGTGACGCTGTTTCCGTCCACCTTCACGCTCCATCCCTTGTCATAGGGTATGCTGGTATACATAACGCCTGGGGTGTCCGCTACAATCGTCCCCTCCACCCCCACGTCCGTCCACTTGGTCACGGTCAGCGGGTTTTGGTTCAAACGGCTGTAAAGCTCCTTAAAATTCTGGGGATCAAACCGCCACACTTCCACCTGAAGCGCCACGTTCCCCTCGTCCCGGGATTCCAGGCTCACCTCGTTCCCGGCCGTGCAGGTGCCAAGCTCCAGCAGGTAGCCGCGGTCCACATTGTCGAAATTCAGGGACTGGGATTCCACCACCGCCGATACCTCTTTGATCTTGCGGTTTGTCACATAGACATAGTAATCTCCGGTCACATCCGGCGTAAACGTCAGTCTGCTGCCGTTGGGTATGGTTTCCACCGGCGCCAGCACGGACGGCGTGTCCAGCACATTGCACAGGTCGTTCTGCACATAGGCCGGATTGGCGGTATCCAGAATCCAGTTGCCCTCCACATCGTTCGGAAGCATAAAGGCCACGGGAAGCGTATACAGATTCTCGTACAGCCAGGTATCGCCCCTGCGCCCGGCAAAGCTCAAAAGCTCGCCCGTCATCTGCTCCTGGTCATAGATCCCGTACTTTACCGAGAACAGACTGTCCACCAGCGGCGTGCTGCCGGTGATGCTGT